>OOCZ01001322.1_pt1 | contig 15833 bp, 15 predicted proteins | sample 1671631 | NCBI WGS metagenome assembly OOCZ01 (sample SAMN06348176, study PRJEB24527) | human gut metagenome | reverse complement strand
TTTAATTTTTATTCTGCCTTATACATTTTATCTGCTAATATTTTTTTTTGCAAGTAAAACATTTTTGTGTTATAGTTTTAAGAAAATATCATTTTTGAACGGAGAGACTTATTTATGTTTGAAAGCTTTAATTCAATCCTTAAAACGATTGATAGTTTCGTTTGGGGACTTCCCCTTATTATTCTTATTATTCTTGTTGGTCAAGCGAGCCAAAGTCTCCTTGATCTGCTTTTGAACATCCTCTTCACTAACTTCCGCTTTCACCGGCTTCTTCAAGCGAGGCTTACGGTCGTTATTCGGACGATCGTCACGATTCGGGCGCGGATAATTCGTACCCGGCGTATTATTCACGTCTACCCGATCTTTCTTGATACGTTTACGCTTCTTCTTAGCGTCACCTTCCTCACCCGGTTTAGCAGGAGCGTTCGGTTTAATCAAAGTCGGCGAATTCGGACTCTTATGAGGAGCGCCCGGACCGTTGCTATTATTACCCGGCCGATTGTTATTAAACTTTTGCTTCTCATCACGCTCTTTCCGCTTCTCCTCCTTCGTTTTCTTTTTCGGACGAGTCGATTGGTTAAGCGCATCCAAGTCAATCTTACCGGTTACCTTGATCTTTGACTCCAATTTAACCGAGTTCAAACGGAAAAGATTATCATCCTTTTCCTCGGTCTTCTCTACTTCCTGTTCCGGTTTCACACTTTCCACCTTAGGTTCCGCAACAACCGGTTGCTTCTCTACGGTTTTTTCTTTTTCCACTTCCACTACTATAACTTTTTCTTCTTTTTTCTCCGTGGGAGCCTGCGCAGGCTGCGCGGGTTTAACAGGAGCTTGAGCAGCGGGAGCGGCAGGCGCTTCCTTCACTTTCGGCTCTTCCTTTACCTTAGGCTCTTCTTTCACCTTCGGCTCCTCTTTAGCCTTCGGCTCTTCCTGCTGTTTTTTATGTTGTCCACCATCCAAATCGATATGACCCTTCATTACGATCTTAGGTCTGAATTCTTCCGGTATCACTGTCTTTATTTCCGCGGTCTTCTCTTCTTTCACAGAAGGAACCTCTTTCCGCATACGATCCGCCGCAAAATTACGATCTTTCTCTGGCAGATCCTTTCCAAACTCTTTTACGAGCAAAGCATACTGTTCATCACCGATTCGCGTGTTGGGATTGTTATCCTCAACCTCGAACCCTTTCTTGCGTAGAAACTCAACAACCGTGTTGATTCCTACATTTAATTTTCTCTGTACTTGTATTAATTTTATGGGCATATCAAACTTTGTCGTAATACTTATTCTTGAGGTTCTCCCTCTTCTTCTTCAAATTCGGCAGATAAGATAGCAAGTACCTCGTCAACAGTCTGTTCTTCGAGGTCGGCACGTTCTACAATCTCTTCGCGGTTCATAGCCAATACGCTCTTCGCCGTGTAGCACCCGATATTCTTCAGTGCTTCGATTACCCAGCTGTCAATTTCGTCCGAGAATTCATCCAAATAGATATCCTCTTCATCTGCACCTTCCACATCGCGGAAGACATCGATGGCGTATTCGGTCAGCATACAGGCAAGCTTGATATTCAAACCACCTTTACCGATAGCCAATGAAACTTCTTCAGGACGAAGATAAACCTCTGCCTTATGTTCTTCTTCGTTCACTCGTATAGAGGAAATTTTTGCCGGGCTTAATGCACGCTGGATAAACAGCGATATATTGGATGTATAATTAATAACATCGATGTTCTCGTTTCTCAGCTCGCGAACGATACCATGAATACGGGAACCTTTCATTCCGACGCAGGCACCGACCGGGTCGATACGGTCATCGTACGACTCAACGGCCACTTTTGCTCTCTCTCCCGGAATACGGGCAATCGCCTTGATGGTGATCAGACCATCGTTGATTTCCGGAACTTCAAGTTCGAACAAACGCTGCAGGAACAATTTGTCTGTACGGGAAAGGATGATCTTCGGATTGTTGTTATAGTTATCCACCCGCTGTACGATAGCACGCACGGTTTCACCTTTACGGTAAAAATCAGTCGGGATCTGTTCTGTTTTCGGGAGCAGCAACTCATTACCCTCGTCATCCAACAACAGGATCTCCTTCTTCCATACCTGGTAAACATCGGCTGCGATGATATTGCCGATTTTGTCCTTATACTTAGCAAACAAACTGTCTTTCTGCAATTCAAGTATTTTTGAAGCCAACGTCTGGCGCAGGTTCAGGATGGCACGACGTCCGAAATCGGCAAAATGCACTTCATCAGTCACCTCTTCGCCCACTTCACAGTCGGCATCGATCTTACGGGCCTCGGTCAGTGTCAGCTGAAGATTCTCGTCCTCCAGTTCGTCATCGGCGACAACCGTACGGTTTCTCCAGATCTCGAAATCACCTTTCTCAGGGTTGATAATCACGTCATAGTTCTCATCCGTGCCAAACATCTTGGCGATCACGTTACGGAACGAATCTTCCAAAACGCTAATCATCGTATCTTTATCGATATTCTTCAACTCCTTGAACTCCGCAAGGGTGTCAATCATACTGATTGTTTCCTCTTTCTTGGCCATAATCTTTTTACTTGAATCTTATTAGGTATTTTGTATATTTTATTTCATCAAATGTATACGACTCATCCTCCACCACAGTCACCTTCCGCTTAGCGCCTTCCGGTTTCACCTTCTTCTCGACAGAGACAACCACACCGTTCTCGTCGGCAGATTTCAACACACCGGTCAGCTTCGAGCCGTTTTTCAACAGCATCTCCACCTCGTTTCCGATGTTCTTGACGTATTGGCGAAGTACCTTGAAAGGAGAAGTAATGCCGGCGGAGCCAACCTCCAGCTCATAATCCTCGACGTCACGGCCGTCTCGCGCCCCCAAATACCGGCTCAACTCGGCGCAATCATCAATGCTTACCGCTTCATCGTTATCAATTTCAACGACTATCAGGTTTCCCGGTTTAATCACCACGTCTACTAAATAATTGCTTGAAGAGGCTAGTTTTTCCTCTATTAATTGGCTTACCACTTTCTTTTCGATCATACACATATCTGTTAAGAACAAAAGAAGGGGACTGCCCGCCCCCTCCTCATCTTCGCTTAATCGTCTGCAAATATACAAATAATCAGTGAGTTTTCAAATAAATATATATTTTTTCTGCATGTTAAGAGATTTATCGCGTACATTTATACTTAATATGTCAAAAGTAAGCATATATCAGAACATTTGGTCATTACCCGTTTTTTTCGTTCCTTTGCCCTCGAATATAAGGGGTGCTTGCCGGAATGACGCCCAAAAACAGGAAGGCAGGCTGAGATTATACCCATTGAACCTGTACGGGTAATGCCGACGAAGGGAAAAAAGTGTATCTTCAGTAAAAACAGTCCACCTCTGCTATTCCTTTTAAAATTCAGGTTATCAAAAAGAAAAAGGATGAAAAGTGTTCTTATTATTGCCTCAACATTAATGGCATTGTCGGCGGAAGGCAAAACGACCGGACCTGCCGATTCTCTGAAAATCTCAAAAGACATCTCGCTGGACGAAGTGGTCGTCACCGCAACCAAAGTAGCCAAAGGGACACCGGTTGCCTACAGCGAACTGACAAAGGACGAGCTGAATCGCCGGAACGACGGACAAGGCATCCCCTTCCTGATCCTCCAATCGCCGTCCGTGATCATGACGTCAGATGCAGGGACAGGTATCGGCTATTCCGGTTTCCGCATCCGGGGGACGGATGCCAACCGTATCAACATCACAGTCAACGGAGTACCGGTAAACGACTCCGAGTCACACACGGTCTTCTGGGTGAACATGCCAGACTTTGCCTCTTCGGTCGATAATATCCAGATACAACGCGGAGCCGGGACCTCGACCAACGGGGCAGCCGCCTTCGGAGCAACTGTCGCCATGCAGACGCAGAAATCGGAGTTGAAACCTTATGCCGAATATTCGGTCTCGGCCGGATCGTTCGGGACAGTCAAGAACACTGTCAAGCTCGGAACCGGGCTTCTACAGGACCATTTCGTTTTCGATGCCCGCTATTCCAATATCCAGAGCGACGGATACATCGACCGGGCCAAGGCCTACATGCACTCTTACTTTGCTTCGGCGGCTTACTACGGGGACAACACGCTGATTCGCTTCCAGACTTTCGGCAGCATCGAGAAGACCTACCAGGCATGGACCGGCGTTCCTTCCTATCTGCTAGATTCAGACCGCACCTACAACCCTTGCGGGGAATATAAAGAAGACGGGGTCACCAAATATTACAAGAACCAGACAGACAATTACCGGCAGCAGAACTACCACCTGACAGCCAGCCAGCGCCTGAGCGATCTGTGGAACATGAACCTGACACTCCATTACACACATGGGGCAGGCTATTATGAAGATTATAAAGGAGGAGCCAAAGTCAAGGACTACAAACTGCCCCCATATATCGACAGCCAGGGAGACACCATCGCCAAGACGGACCTCGTCCGCCGCAAGTGGCTGGAAAACGACTTCTACGGAGCGATCTACAGCGCCAACTATCGGGGAGAGCGTTTGCAATTCTCAGCCGGAGCCGCCATCAACCGTTACGACGGCGACCACTTCGGGCGTGTCATGTGGGCGAAACAATCGAACAACCTTCCCGAACCGGACTACGAATATTACCGTAACACGGGTGACAAACTGGATTATAATATGTATGCCAAGGCCAATTACCAGCTCCATCCCAACCTGAACGGTTATCTGGACATGCAGTACCGGGGCATCCACTACACGATCGAAGGCAGCGACGATAAAGCCGGCGACCACGTGAATGTCGACAAGCACTGGAACTTCTTCAACCCCAAGGCGGGCATTAACTTCCAGAAGGGAGGCCACAACGCGTTCGTCTCGTTCTCGGTAGCCAACCGCGAACCAAACCGGGACAACTTCACCGAGGCCGGCCGGGACGAACGCCCGCAGCACGAGACGCTCTACGACTATGAAGCGGGTTACGGTTTCGGAAACTCCCGTTTCCATGTCGGCGCCAATCTTTACTTCATGGATTACAGCAACCAGCTGATCCTGACCGGCAAGATCAGCGAAATCGGCGAAGCCCTCACTTCCAATATCAAAGACAGCTACCGGATGGGAATAGAACTCACGGGAGGCGTGAAAATCGCCCGCTGGCTGGACTGGAGCGGAAACCTGACACTCAGCCGGAACAAGATCAAGAACTTCATCGAAAGCATCGAGGTTTACGATGCCGACTGGAACTTCCTACGCGAGGACCACAACGACTTAGGGACAACCGACATCGCCTTTTCGCCAGACATCATCGCCAACAGCATGTTCAATTTCAGCTGGAAACAATTCAGCGCAAGTTTCAACTCCCAGTTTGTCGGCCGCCAGTATATCGACAACACCTCTTGCAAAGACCGTTCCATCGATCCCTATTTCGTCAGCAACCTGCGTGTCGGCTACGTTTTCAAACCGAAGTTTATGAAGGAGATCGCCCTCGATGTCACGATCAACAATTTGTTCAACGAGCAATACGAAACCAATGCATGGGTATACTCGGCAATGGTCGACGGCGAACGTTACAAAGAAGACGGCTATTTCACCCAGGCGGGAACAAACGCAATGGCACGGGTAACATTCAAATTCTAAATGATGGAACAATTACTGGAATATTTCGGAGTACTGACCGGCCTGCTTTATCTCTTTCTGGAGATAAGGCAGCATCGTGCCATGTGGGTTGTCGGCTTCCTGACTTCCCTTGTCTATGTTTTTGTCTTTTTCTTTTCAAAGATATATGCGGATATGGGATTGAACATCTATTATGTAGCCATCAGCATATACGGTTTCTGGCAATGGACACGCAGCAAGGGCAGGCAAGAACAAACAGCGGAAGACATAGAGACAGCTCCTCAGGAGGTAATCCTCTACCGCAATATGACACTCCGTCTTTTTGCCGGGATCAGCTTTTCCATCGTCGCCCTGTTTGCGTTACTCTATTATGTCCTGCATTATTTCACCGATTCGCCGATACCGGCAGGCGATGCTTTTACCACCGCCGTCGGAATCGTCGCCACCTGGATGCTGGCACGCCGGATCGTCGAGCACTGGATCTTCTGGATCGTCGTCAACTGCGTATCCGTCTATCTTTATTACCTGCGTGGGCTCTATCCCACAATGTTTCTCTATATTTGCTACGCCATACTGGCGGCAGCCGGATTATACACTTGGAAAAAGAAAGGAATAAGAACAAATGATAGCACCTTATAATTGCGTAGTCATGGCAAACGGCCGTTTTCCACAAACAGCTTTACCACTTCATCTTCTGCATCAAGCCTCCGTCGTCATCGCTTGTGACGGAGCCGTCGAGGCGTTGGATAAAGCAGGCATCACTCCGACAGCGATTGTCGGAGACCTCGACAGTATCCCATCCCGTTTTCGTGAACAGTATGCCGACCGCATCCATATCGTAGAGGACCAGGAAATAAACGACCTGACGAAATCCGTCCGCTTCGCCCACCGGTCCGGGCAGCAGGAAGTTCTGATATTAGGGGCTACCGGGCTGCGCGAAGACCATACGTTAGGCAATATCTCGTTGCTGATGGACTACGCCCCGCTGTTCCAACGGATAGAGATGCTTTCAGACTATGGGATCTTCACTCCTATCCTTCAAACGACAACACTGGAAAGTAAACCCGGAACCCAAGTGTCCCTTTTCTCGCTCGCCCCTTCCGGCACGATTTCTACCACCGGGCTGCGCTGGCCCATCCGCAACCGCCGGCTGACAGCCTGGTGGCAAGGCACGTTAAACGAGGCAACCGGTAACAACTTCACCGTCACCCTCTCAGCGGATGCCCGGATCATAGTTTACCGCACCCTCTAAATAATGTAGTTCAATTTTGGTAGATGTAAATCATCATTTGTATGTTTCAAATATTCTTATAATAAAAAGTCCCGAAGGGGATCTTTCGATCAGCCTTCGGGACAAAATACACCCTCAATTTTACAACTTAGTATTTATTCAAGCCTCACGGCTGTTTAATAAAAATGCTATTCAACAACCTGTCACGCAGGCAGCTTATTCAATTGAGAAGCTTTCCATTCGGGAAAACCATCAATATCGTCATACATGTGGAACTGCAACTTGTCATCCGCCACCCTCTTCAACTCCATTTTAGGAGCCAGTGGCAAACACATGTCATCCACTGCAAACAGTGCTTTCAACAAAACCACATCGTACCCCTCGCGGATTACTTCTTTCTGTAGTATCACCGGCACATTCAACTTGGCCAGATAATAAGCAGAACGTTCATACGCGCACCATGAATCGCCTTCGAGATATAAGTAGACACCATGCAAGTTGTCTATCTCGTTCATCAGAACCTTTTCGACATCCACTATACGTTCCATAATCTTAATAATTTAAATTCTCAATCTCCTATATGCAAACTCTATATTACAAAGATATGCGTTAATGCCGCAAAGGTTAGACTGTGAAAGTCTCAATCTTACTACTCAAAGCTATCAAAGAGCTGATTATCGGCCTCTTTCTTACGCAACTCGTCCAAATTGGCCGCTGCTTCCTTCACACCGGCAGCTTTTGCCTGTTCCAGCAGTTTTCCTGCCTCATCCCAATTCCCATCCAGCAGGTTCAGGACACCACGCGCATGGATGGCTTCGGGGCTATTGCCGGCCTTAGCCAGATAAGTACGGGCCGCATCCAGATCGTTCTTCGACAATGCGATATTGGCGGCGTTCAGATTGGCGACAGGATCGTCGCTGTACATGCGGACCGCAATCTCGAACACTTCATTATATTCCTTGCTTCCGATCTCGTAGCTGTTGGCCACCGCGAACATTTCGCTCAAACTCAACTGCTGCGGACGCATCTTGATAATCTCGCGTCCTTCTTCGACCGTAAAGAAACGCACCTGATAAGCGACACGGTAGTCGGAACGGCGCAACGAAGGATAGATATTCTTCAATACATAACGGTAAGGAGCCCCTCCGTCCAAAGCAGCCAGCCTGGCGTCTTTCTTGTCCGGCTCGTCATTACTGTTGATGATAGCCAGCACAGCCTCACGCGAAGGAACGCTCCGGTCAGCTTCGACTTTCGCTTTCAGGCCTTCCCAATCTTCTGAACCGTTATCTAACGTAAACAGCTCCGGTTTGAAGTTGTGTTTCTTCCGTATATATTCGGCAAGCGCTTTCACACGATTGCCGGCCAGGACCGTATTGGACTTGTAGCTGCCTTCGGGCGACGCAAAACCTTTCAGGATAATGCCTTCAAGCGTGATGTTCTTATCGTTTACGACCGTACTGACCGTATTGTCGATCTTCGCCAGTTCCACCGCATTGTTACGGAAATCCGGCAGGATCGCATATTTACCCACCTGAAAGTCCAGATAAGCCGTCCCCACCTCGGCACGATGTTTTACCGTTTCCGCTTCCGGAGAGATATAAGCCAAGGTAGGCTGCACCTCATACCGCTTGTCGGGACGGGTCAGGACCTTGTCGGCCATCACGAGCGGAGCACCCTGTTCCTCTTTTCCACAACCGCACATGTTCGGGATCAGCACGAAGCGAGCGTCTTTCATCCACGGCTCAAACGGGATTACCGTCTTATAGTTGATGACGCTTTCGCTCTTTCCGGCCTGCACGACCAAAAAGCGGGGTTCATCCTGCAAGTTGTTCAAAGCGATCTCGCGGTCATACACTTTCTGGCTGATCCGTCCGTTCAGCAGGATGGAAGGCAGCCCTTCCTTCTGCGAAGCCGATTCCAAGACCGGTGTCAGGGAGAGGTTCTCGCGAGATTTGATCCGGCTACCGTCGACCGTGATCACGGCGTCGATCACCAATTCGTTTCCTTTTTGTTTCAATTCGTTACAAACCACTTTTACCGGGGCCTGAGCCAGGATAGCCGGCGAAACGACAGCCAGCAAAGCTGCTGCCATATATATTTTCATTGTTTTCTTCATCGCTCCGATTATTTAATAAAGTAAATAATAGAAAGAGCAGCCTTCGTCACTCCGAAATAGTCTTTCGTTTCGCTCTTCTGAACCGTACCGCACGATGCGCACGGATATTTATCATAGTCCAGATGCGCCCATCCGACACCGATCACAGCCTCCATGCTCCAACGGTTGCTCAGCAGCCATTGGTAACCATAGGACAAGCCGGCTCCGTAGAGGTTGCCCTGATAACGATAATTCTCCATATTTTTACTCAGGAATTTGATCCCGCCGACATTAATCGGCATAATGGGCATGCACTCCGAGAAAATGGCCGTTAAACTTCTCACATAACCAATAACGCGCTTCCGGCTGAACCATCCAATGTTTCCAACGCATGTCGTCGCCAAACTTCCATCCGTTGTAGTTACCGGACAAGTCCAGTGTCCACTTCTTGCTCAATCCCATTTCAACACCGAGGTTGATCGTTGCAGTCGCGTCGTACAGCAAGTTTGACTTTACCGCAAACTTCTGCCCATAGACATTCGTCATGCCGGCTAGAAGCAAAAAGAGGAAAAGTACTTTTTTCATACACTTCATTTTTAATTATCTTTCGTTTTTCTATCCCATGTTAAACAGCAAAGGGGATAATACAGTTTATCCCGACACAAAAATAGAATAAGTCTTTACCACGCGCGGTAGGTGCTCGTTTCAAGTTTCACGGGCAAAGCTACCAAGAACGGACCGCGTGATATAAATACCGACGAAAAAAGGACAAGACGATAGAAATACCGATTAACACACGGAAATATTATCATATCGATGACTTCATCATACAAGCTTCACTATAAAAAGAATCAAGAAGACAAAAAGCATCCCAAAACTATAAGCAGGATTAAAAACTTTTCCGTATATTCGCAAAAGTTTGAAGTATGATTAAAACGAAAGAGAGGTTTTTATGAGGATTATTAGCAGTCGTGAATTTAATGACAATCAAAAATTGTACTTTGACTTGGCAGATCAGAATGAACAAATTATTGTTCAAAGAGGAAAAGACAAGGCTTATATGCTTATCCCCATTACCGAGTCAGACAGGTTGTCGACAAACCCTGCCCTTATAAATAAGATCAAAGATGCCGAAAGAGCCATCCGTGAAGGGAAGACGACAAAAATCAATGATATTGACAATATATGGGAAAGTATTCTATAGAAATTGAAAACGAAGCAAAAAAACTTGGTTTGTCAGTTTCTAAAGCAGAACTCCAGTCAATCATTGATGCAGGCGTACACCCGATGTTGCAGCAGACCCCGTTCCGTAATCCGCAAACTGGTGCTTTCGACAAAGATATGTTGAAGAAGTTCCTCGTAGATTACTCTAAAATGAACACAGCGCAGATGCCGGCACAGTATGCAGAATATTATCAGTCTATGTACAAGTTCTGGTCTTTCCTTGAGAAACAATTGGTTCAGACTCGTCTGGCTGAGAAATATCAGGCTCTGGTTTCAAAGTCTCTTTTCTCTAATCCGGTAGAAGCTCAGGATGCTTTCAATGCAAGAGCGGATCAGTCTGATATGTTGCTGGCTGCCATTCCTTATTCTTCAATCGTAGACTCTACAGTGACCATCACAGATGCAGATCTGAAAGCAGCTTATGACAAGAAGAAAGAGCAATTCAAACAATATGTGGAAACTCGTAACATCAAGTTTATTGATGTACAAGTAACTGCAAGCCCTGAAGACAGAGATGCTATCCAACAGGAAGTAATGGAATATACTGAACAACTTGCAGGTACTCCGGGTGATTATTCTACACTTGTTCGTGCTGCCGGTTCTGAAGTTCCTTACATTGATCTGTATTATACTTCTAAGGCATTGCCTACCGATGTAGCTGCTCGTCTGGACTCTGTTTCAGTAGGTGGTGTATATGGTCCTTACTACAATGCGACTGACAATACGATCAACTCGTTCAAGAAATTGGCTACTGCTTCAATGGCAGACTCTATTCAGTACCGTCAGATACAGGTGGTTGCTGAAGATGCTGCAAAGACAAAAACTTTGGCTGACAGTATCTATACTGCCATCAAAGGTGGTGCAGACTTTGCTGAAATCGCTAAGAAGTATGGTCAGACCGGTGAGGCTACCTGGATTTCTTCTGCTAACTACGAAGGTGCACAGCTGGATGGTGATAACCTGAAATATGTGAATACAATCACTACTCTTGGCAAGAACGAAATAACCAACCTGAACCTGGCACAGGCAAATATCATTGTACAGGTGATGGATAAGAAGGCTGTTAAAGATAAATATAAAGTAGCCGTTATTAAACGTCCGGTAGAGTTCAGCAAAGAAACTTACAGCAAGGCATACAATGAATTTAGCCAGTTTATCGCTTCTAACCCGACACTGGAGAAGATGGTAGCTAATGCAGAAGATGCTGGTTATAAGCTTTTGGATAGAAACGATTTGTATAGTTCTGAACATGGTATCGGTGGTATCAGAGGTACTAAGGAAGCTTTGAGATGGGCATTCTCTGCAAAGACTGGTGAAGTATCCGGTTTGTATGAGTGTGGCGAAAGTGACCGTATGTTGGTAGTGGGTGTTTCTGCTATTGTTCCGGCCGGTTACCGTCCGTTGGCTTTGGTGAAAGACCAACTGAGACTTGAATTGCTGCGTGACAAGAAGGCTGAGAAGATTATGGCTGACATGAAGGCTGCCGGTGCTACTTCATTCGATCAATTTAAAGCTATGCCCGAAGCAGTAAGCGATTCAGTGAAACACGTAACTTTTGCAGCTCCCGCTTATGTTCCGGTACTACGTGCCAGCGAACCGCTGGTAGGCGCTTATGCATCGATTGCCGAACTGAACCAACTGAGTGCTCCGATAAAGGGTAATGGCGGTGTATTTGTTCTTCAACCGTATGCAAAAGATAAACTGAACGAAACTTTCAATCAGGAAACAGAAGAAACTACGTTGCAGAATATGCATGCCCGTATGGCAAGCCAGTTCCTCAACGACTTGTATCTGAAAGCTGATGTGAAAGATGACCGTTATCTGTTCTTCTAAGAAATAACGATAATTGAGATATGAAAAGCCGTCTGATAGAATATCAGGCGGCTTTTTCTTTATCCCTGTGTCTCATTTTCTGCGCCTGCAATTGCCTTTGTGCAACTTTATTCCTATCTTTGCAAAGATAAACTGGAAAGATTGATAGATAATTATGCCGAAACAAACTCTTTTAGGACTGACACTCACTGAATTGCAGGAGGTGGTGAAAAGACTGGGAATGCCCGGGTTTTCCGCCAAACAGATTGCTTCATGGCTGTATGACAAGAAAGTGAACTCTATAGACGATATGACCAACTTGTCGCTGAAACATCGGGATCTCCTGAAAGATGTCTACGAAGTCGGAGCGGAGGCACCTGTGGAAGCTATGCGTTCCACAGACGGTACGGTGAAATACTTGTATCGGGCAGGTGATAAGAACTTTGTAGAGGCGGTTTATATTCCCGATGAAGATCGTGCCACACTTTGTGTATCTTCTCAGGTGGGATGTAAGATGAACTGTAAATTCTGTATGACGGGTAAGCAAGGCTTCAGTGCCAACCTGACAGCCAATCAGATAATCAATCAGATAAATTCTCTTCCCGAGCGGGATAAATTGACCAACGTGGTGATGATGGGCATGGGCGAGCCTCTGGATAATCTGGACGAGGTGCTGAAAGCTCTGGAAATCATGACTGCTTCTTATGGATATGGATGGAGTCCCAAGCGGATCACGCTCTCTACCGTTGGTTTGCGCAAAGGATTTCAGCGCTTTATAGAAGAATCGGAATGTCATCTGGCTGTCAGCTTACATTCTCCGGTCGCCTTGCAACGTCGCGAACTGATGCCTGCTGAGAAATCTTTCTCTATCACTGAAATGGTAGACTTGTTAAAAAACTATGATTTTAGTAAACAGCGTAGACTATCTTTTGAATATATTGTTTTTAAGGGTGTGAATGATTCGTTGCTCTATGCTAAGGAATTGTTGAAACTCTTGCGTGGACTGGACTGCCGTATCAACCTCATCCGCTTTCATGCCATTCCCGGTGTAGACCTGGAGGGAGCGGATATGGAAACAATGACTAAACTCCGTGATTACCTGACTTCCCACGGTTTGTTTACTACGATACGTGCTTCCCGCGGTGAAGATATATTTGCCGCATGCGGGATGCTTTCTACGGCGAAGAAACAACAAAAAGAATAGAAATGGTTTCTTTTGAGGGAAAAGAAGCTATATTTGTATAACAAAAAAATAAACGGGTATGAAAACACATTCTTTATTGATCAGCTTTTTAATGCTTCTTGTCATTATGGGAGCATGTAGTTCGGGCCCAGTGATGAGAAATGCTACCGGTTTCGCCTATGAAATTGTTGTGACGATGGATAAAGCTGACTGGGATGCTCCTGCCGGGAAGGCTATCAAAGCCGAATTGACTTCCGATATTCCAGGATTGCCACAGGCTGAACCTGCCTTTAAGATCACCTATGTGACTCCTGACCAGTTTAACGGTTTGTTAACATATGTGCGCAATGTTTTGATTGTTAGGATAGATAAGTCTCAGTATACGAAAGTTTCACTGAACTATGAGAATAATCGCTGGGCGAAAGGTCAGGTAGTGATGACATTGACAGCTCCTGACGATGCAGCCATTCTTGAATACGTAAAGGCTCATCCGCGGAACATAGTGGAATTTTTTACCAAGTGCGAAAGAAACCGTACGATCGGACAATTGGAGAAGGAACATAGTCCGGTGGTTATGGATCACGTGAAGGACCGTTTTAACGTCATGTTGAGTGCTCCGGCAAATATGACCTATTTCCGTGACACGACCGGCTTTTTCTGGGCTTCCAATAATGCCAATACTGGGCGTACGGATATTGTTGTCTATGATTTCCCATATAAGGATGCTGATACTTTCACAGCCGACTATCTGATTGCAAAACGTGACTCTGTCATGAAGCTGAATATGCCGGGGACGTTTCCCGGATCTTATATGGCTACGGATACAGCTTGGGTAACTTATAATCCGACAACGGTAAATGGTAAATATTGTGGTGTGTTGCGCGGTTTATGGCATATGAAAGGCGATATGATGGGAGGACCATTTGTCAGTCATGCACGTTTGGACGAAAAGAACAACCGGGTTGTAGTCGTTGAAGGCTTTGTATTCGCCCCGGAGACGGATAAGCGCAATTTTATCCGCCGTATCGAATCTGCATTGTATACCTTGCGTCTGCCTGGTGAATTTGAAGAAACACAGGTAGAGAAACTGGATGTTTCCGAAGAAAAGTAACAAAAGATTTGTGGTTTGTGATTTAGAGCAGCGATGGAATAAATCATAAATCATAAATCATAAATCAAAATATATGGAAGAACGATTGGTTAAGGTGGGCATAACCCACGGAGATATAAATGGTATCGGTTACGAGGTGATACTGAAAACATTGTCGGATACTCGTATAGCCGAACTTTGCACGCCGGTCATTTACGGCTCGTCAAAGATTGCCGCTTATCACCGGAAGGTCTTGGAATTGCCTGCTGTGAATTTAAGCATCATTGCACAGGCTGAAGATGCCGGGGCAAACCGGGTGAATATTATCAACTGTGTGGATGACGAGACTAAAGTAGAGTTGTGTCAATCTACAACTGCTGCCGGTGAAGCCGCTTATCTGGCTTTGGAGGCTGCCGTTACCGACTTGAAACGCGGTGCGGTGGATGTATTGGTAACGGCTCCGATCAATAAGCACAACATACAGAATGAACAATTTCATTTTCCCGGTCACACAGAATATCTGGAACAATGTTTCGGTGGTTTGGGAAAAAAGGCATTGATGATTCTGATGAAAGATAATCTTCGCGTTGCCTTGGTAACGGGACATATCCCATTAGCACAGGTCGCATCAAAGATTACTGTTGAAGATATTGTGTCCAAATTGCGTATTTTTAATCAGTCACTTAGGCAAGATTTCGGAATCGTGCGTCCCCGTATAGCTGTCCTTGCTTTGAATCCGCACGCTGGAGATGCCGGATTGTTAGGTAAGGAGGAAGAAGAAATCATTATTCCGGCTATCCAGGAAGCAGAGAAGAAGGGAGTAATGTCTTTCGGACCGTATGCTGCTGACGGTTTCTTTGGTTCGCAAGTGTACGATAAATTCGATGGTGTACTGGCTATGTATCATGATCAGGGCTTGGCTCCGTTTAAAACGCTGGCGATGGATGACGGTGTTAATTATACGGCAGGTCTATCAATCGTACGGACTTCACCGGCTCATGGTACGGCTTATGATATTGCCGGCCAGAATGTGGCCTCTGAAGAATCTTTCCGCCAGGCCCTATATGCTGCATTGGATATTTACCGGAATCGTATCCGTTATCGTGAGGCAACAGCCAACCCTCTGCGTAAGCAGTATTTCGATAAAGGAGGTGACAATGAAAAGCTCGACCTGACAAAAGAGGAAGACGAATAACCGGAAGCCCGGAAATCATTTGAATACTAAAAGACCATTTCTTGCTTTATGGATAAAGCAGGAAATGGTTTTTGTTTTTTGTCCGTAGTCGAAAAGTAAGAGAGAGGTGTTTTTGTTGTAAGAGCCTGTTTAGTCGTTCGTTAGTTGAAGTTGTGTCATTTTTGTATTTAAGTATATAGTTGTGGATATGAGGCGGAGAGAGAGAATGCCCAAACTGAATCAGGACGAGAGTCCTTTTTACCGCCATTTTTTTTTTGATAGGAAAAGTTTGTGTAAGTTTGCGGTTTCAAAAGGATATTAAGTATTATGTTTAAGGATAAAACGATTGTGTATACATCAGGAACATTCGATATGTTCCATTACAACCATCTTCGGATGATAAATTATGCCCGC
>OOCZ01001310.1_pt1 | contig 15973 bp, 9 predicted proteins | sample 1671631 | NCBI WGS metagenome assembly OOCZ01 (sample SAMN06348176, study PRJEB24527) | human gut metagenome | reverse complement strand
GGCAGACCACGAAAGCGTATGGGAGACGCTGGGCAAGCAGTATGACGTATAAAATCAAATATCTGCCCCTTGCTGTACAGGACCTGAACGATATCGCCCGATATCTGTCTGGCTTTTACCCTAAAACAGCTAGCCGCGTACTGAAAGAGCTGCGGGAGAAGATCACAAAATTGGGCGATACCCCGAAAATGTGCGAGATCTACCGCCTCGACCCTGCTTACCGTAGGATGGTCGTTGACCAGTATCTTGTATTTTACCGCGTCAACGATGAAATAAAGACTGTGGAGGTCCACCGTGTGCTGCGAGGTGCGTGGAATCTGCCGCAGTATCTGGAATAAATCCAGGTTCGCCTGCCCTTGGCAGTGCTCTGCCGCAAAAGTCCTCAGACGGTTGTCTGGGGCTTTTTTGTTGCGCCATCCACTAACCCACGTCAGAGCAGGACGAGAACCGCACCTGTTTTCCCCACAAGGTTTTCCATTGCATTTCATAGAAAAGTGTGTTTCAATAAAAAGAGCCATACGGCGATCAGACGCAGTGAGAAGGTGGGTGCAGGATGTTCAAAATTGCGATCGTAGAGGATCAGGAAGAAACACGGGAAAGCCTGAACCGGTTCGTCCGGCAATATGCGCAGGAGCAGGGCCTGCAGGTGGAGATCAGTCTCATCACAGACGGTGCCGAGATCGCAGAGCACTATACGCCGGGGATCGACATTATTTTTATGGACGTGGAGATGCCACGGCTGGACGGTTTTGGAGCGGCCGAAGCCATCCGGGCCGCGGATGCGGATGTGGTGCTGGTCTTTGTGACCAACATGGCACAGTATGCCATCCGGGGCTACGAGGTAGATGCACTGGATTATGTGCTGAAGCCGGTGAACTATTATCAGTTCTGCACCAAGCTTTCCCGCGCCATCCAGCGGGTGCAGCGGCGCAGAGGCGGGCAGGTGGTGCTGCAGCTGGCGGGCGGCGGCATCCAGCTGCTGGATACCGCTGATATCTATTATCTGGAGACCCACAGCCGGATGCTGTACTACCACACCTCCAAAGGCGAGTTCGCGGCACGCGCCAGCCTGCAAAGTGCCGAAAAGCAGCTTGCCGAGTATCATTTTGTCCGCTGCAACCAATGCTATCTGGTCAATCTGGCCTACGTCAAGGGCATTGAAAACGACTTTGCCCTTGTGAAAAACGACCGGCTGGAGATCAGCCGACGGCAGCGTACGGCCTTTCTTACCGCAGTAGCGTCCTACATGGGAGGTGTGCTGTGACCACATCGCTGCTGAACAGCCTGCTCCGGGCGCTGCTGCGCTGGGGCGCGGCGCTGGTCTTTTGTCTGCCTTTGCGGCATCGCTCCCATTTCTGGGCGCGCGCCTGCGGGATGCTGTTCCCGCTGCTTTTGCTGGCGCAGCTGCTGGACCCTCTGGCACAGTCCACAACACTGTGGCAGCAGCAGCTCCTGCTGCTGGTGCTTTACATCTCCTTTTTTGCGCTGCTGGGCGGGATGATCTATCTGTGTACGGATATCAATAAAAAAGGTGCCCTGTACTGCGCAGTATGGAGCCTGCTCATCGCGCAGTGCGCCTACGAGAGCTGGTGCTTTCTGGAGCTGCAGTTTACCCGGTATGGACACCCGCTGAACATGGCTTCCCCTTGGGCGGTTCTGGTACAGCTGCTGTCCGGGGCGGTATTCTTTGCGGCGGTGTACATCCTGCTGGCACGGCAGCTTCCTTATAAAGGAGAATACAACATCGGGCCCCGGCAGCTGTTCAGCGCGTTCTTCATTGGCATCCTGTTCATGGTGCAGGCCGCCGTGCTGGACAATGCCCGCACCGAACATACTCCGCTGAGCCTTACCGTTACCATTCTGATCGGGCAGTTCTATTTTATCACCCTGCTGTATTTTCAGAGTGAGCTGTTCAAGAAGTCTGCCATGGAAAAAGAGATGAATGAACTGAACCTGCTGTACGAGCGTCAGCGTCAGCAGTATCAGGTGGCCCGGCAGAACGTGCAGATCATCAACAAGCGCTGCCATGAGCTGAAAGTGCAGATCGCCAATCTCCGCAAGCTGTCGCCCGAAGAGGTACCACAGGAGCGCATTGATGAGGCTGAGCGCGCGGCCCGCCTGTATGACGCGAACCGCAACACCGGCAATGAGGTGCTGGATGTGGTGCTGACCGAGAAGAGCCTGCTGTGCGAGTCCCGGGGCATCCAGCTGAACGCCGTGGCAAACGGCAGCTGTCTGGGCTTTTTTGAAGCGGGGGATCTGTACGCATTGTTTGCCAATGCGCTGGATCACGCCGTGGAAAGCGCCGTGCAGATCTCCCGGCCAGAGTGCAGGGTCATCGATCTGCTGGTCTGTGTGCGGCAGGGTTTTGTGGTGGTGAACATCATCAGCCCGCTGCGCCCGCCGGAACAGCAGGCAAGCCGCTCTGCACAATACGAGCTGAAGGTGATCCGGCGCATCGTGCAGAAGTACAAAGGCACTTTGACTCTGGAAGAGCAGGGCGAGTTTTTTGCGGAAAAGATCATCTTTCCGCTGCAAAAATAAGTTAAGAAAACGGCAGCCGCCGCAGAAGTTCCGGAAACGGAAGGACTGCGGCGGTTTTCTTTTTGCGGCTTGTTGGATACATCTGCTTGTGAAAAACTTACAAATATATCAGTTTACATTTGGCAGTCCAAAACCGAATGCGCACGCAAAACGACCGATTTTCGCACGCATCTTGCGAAATACGGCCACTCTGATAAAATAATGACAAAGAGCGAAAAACGAAAAAAATCACTGTACCACAGCAAAAACAGGAGGAATCGGATGCGTAGTATTGCAAAGCTCATGAAGGACTGGCAGTTCACCGGCCCGAACGGCGTTACCACCGCCGTAGAGCTGCCCCATACATGGAACGCCAAGGACGGTCAGGACGGCGGCAACGATTACTGGCGGGGCTGCTGCACCTACTGCACCCGCTTTGCAGCACCGGTGTACGACCCGGCACAGCAGCAGGTGTGGCTGCAGTTCGAGGGTGTCAACGCCAGCGCCGCCGTGCTGCTGAACGGTCAGCAGCTCTGCACCCATGACGGCGGCTACTCCACCTTCCGGGCAGAGGTCACGGAACTGCTGCAGGCAGAGAACCAGCTCACGGTGCGGGTGGACAACAGCGTCAACGACCGCGTTTACCCCCAGAAAGCAGACTTCACCTTCTACGGCGGCATCTACCGGGATGTGAGCCTGCTGGTGGTGAACAAAAACCACATTGCGCTGGGACACTTTGGCGATACCGGCGTGAAGATCACCCCCACCCTGAAAGAGGGCAGCGCCGACATCCGGGTGGAAACGCTGGTGGAAGGCAGCGGCACCGTGACGGTGGAGCTGCTGGATGCCGAGGGCCGCACCGCTGCAAAGGGCGAGGGCGAAAATACTTTCCTCCATCTGGATGCTCCCCACCTGTGGAACGGCGTGAAGGACCCATACCTGTACACCTGTGTCGTCCGCTTGCTGCAGGACGGCAAGCCGGTGGATGAAGTGACCACCAAGGTGGGCCTGCGCAGCTTCTCTGTAGATGCAAAGAAGGGCTTTTTCCTCAACGGCAGGCCCTATCCCCTTCACGGTGTGTCCCGCCATCAGGACCGCAAGGGTCTGGGCAACGCCATCACCCGGGAGATGCACGATGAGGACATGGCGCTGATCCGGGAACTGGGTGCAAACACCGTCCGGCTGGCGCACTACCAGCACGACCAGTATTTCTACGACCTGTGCGACCAGTACGGCATGGTGGTCTGGGCAGAGATCCCCTACATTTCCGAGCATCTGCCCAATGGCCGGGAAAATACCATCAGCCAGATGAAGGAGCTCATCCACCAGAACTACAACCACCCCTCCATCGTCTGCTGGGGTGTGTCCAACGAGATCACTATTTCCACCAAGGACAAGGCGGATATGCTGGACAACCACCGGGTGCTCAACGAGCTGTGCCACAAGATGGACCCCACCCGCCTGACCACGCTGGCCTGCTACGCCATGTGCGGCCCCTTCAACCCGGTGGCGCACATCACCGATCTGGTCAGCTGGAACCTGTATCTGGGCTGGTATGTGCCGGGGCTGTTCCTGAACGACCTGTGGATGGACTTTTTCCATCTGGTGTACCCCAACCGTCCGCTGGGCTTTTCCGAGTACGGTGCCGAGGGCATGCCCAACCTCCACAGTGCCCACCCCCGCCGGGGCGACCACACCGAGGAATATCAGGCCAAGTACCACGAGTATATGCTGAAGTGCTTTGACCGCCACCCGTGGCTGTGGGCGACCCATGTGTGGAACATGTTCGATTTTGCAGCCGATGCCCGGGATCAGGGCGGCGAGCCGGGCATGAACCACAAGGGCCTTGTCACCTTTGACCGAAAGACCAAAAAGGACAGTTTCTACCTTTATAAAGCATGGTGGAGCGAGGAAAACTTCGTCCACATCTGCTCCAAGCGGTTCACCGACCGCACCGAGAAGGAGATCGAGGTCAAGGTCTACTCCAACCAGCACACCGTCGCCCTGTATGCGGACGGCAAAAAGCTGGCAGAGCAGACCGGCGAGCACATCTTCAGGTTCCGCGTGCCGCTGCATGGCAAGGTGGAGCTGAAGGCCGTTGCAGGCGACTGCATCGACACCGCATCCTTCTGCAATGTGGCAGAGCCGAACCCCAGCTACAAGCTGGTGAAGACCAAGTCCAAGAGTGCAAACTGGGTATAAACAAGGACATTCCGCTGTCTGGCGGTTGTTATAAATGAAAAGGAGGAGAACCAATGAATACCAAGAAATCCAAAGTACGTTTGTGGTCGGTGCTCACTGCGCTGACGGCGATTTTGACCATCGCCGCCATCGTGGGCAACATGATCGCAAATCAGTACGCCACCACCCTGAACGTTGCTCTGAATGCATCGACCTATAAGATCATCAAGGGCAACACTACGGAAGATACCGAATACTTCAAAGCGGGCTTTGCTTCCGACGAAGAGCGCGAGGCTTACGAAGCAGAGCTGTGCGCCACCGTTGAGGCCGAGGGCGCTGCCCTGCTGAAGAACGACAACGCTGCCCTGCCGCTGGCAGACAGCGCCAAGGTCAGCCTGTTCGGCCATGGCTCTGTGGACCTGATGTACGGCGGCACCGGCTCCGGTTCCGTGGATACCAGCAAGGCCCCCAACCTGAAGGAAGCACTGGAAGCTCAGGGCATTCAGGTCAACCAGACGCTGTGGGATCTGTACAAGTCCGACAGCATGATGAAGAACTACAGCCGCATTACCCCGGCCTCCATCTCGGATACGCTGGAAGCAAACACCCAGTACGCTGTCAATGAAGCTCCGTGGAGCGCACTGTCCAGCGCCGAGAGCAGCTTTGCCGAGTACGGCGATGCTGCCATCGTGGTGTTCTCCCGCTCCGGCGGTGAGGGCGCAGACCTGCCCAGCGGCACCAACGGCACCAACGACAGCTGGATCTCCGGTTCCGAGGGCAGCGGCAACTATCTGGAGCTGTCTGCAGAAGAGATCGAGCTGCTGAAGAACCTGAAGGCACTGAAGGACAACGGCACCTTCAAATCCATCGTCGTCCTGATCAACAGCTCCAACGCACTGGAAATGGACTTCCTCAACCCTGCCATCTGCGGCGAGGACTACGGCATCGATGCCGCCATGTGGATCGGCGATGTGGGCCAGACCGGTATCAACGGTGTGGGCCAGCTGCTCGCCGGCACTGTGACCCCCTCCGGCTCTCTGGTGGACACCTACCTGTACGACAATCTGGCAAACCCCGCCATGTACAACTTCTACACCCAGGCCTACCCCAACGCAGCAGAGTACAACCTGCTGACCGAGGGTGCAGACGTGCAGGGCATGTACAGCGTCTATCAGGAAGGCATCTATCTGGGCTACCGCTACTTCGAGACCCGTTACGAGGATGTGGTCATGGGCACTGCCAAGGCAGGCGACTATGACTGGGCCACTACCGTTGCCTATCCCTTCGGCTACGGCGACAGCTACACCACCTTCGCTTACAGCAACTTCAATGTGACCGAGTCTGACGATGCCTTCACCGTCACCCTGAAGGTCACCAACACCGGCAAGACCTATTCCGGCAAGGAGACCGTGCAGGTCTACTTCCAGTCTCCCTACACCGACTACGACAAGGCAAACGGCATCGAGAAAGCCGCTGCAGAGCTGTGCGGCTTTGCCAAGACCGATGTGCTGGCTCCCGGCGCTTCCGAGGATGTGACCATCACCGTGAAGAAGAGCGAGCTGCGCACCTACGACGCAAACAACGCCAAGACCTACATTCTGGATGCCGGTGACTACTACTTCACCGCTGCTACCGATTCTCACAACGCTGTCAACAACATCCTTGCTGCCAAGGGCTACACCGTGGCCGGCACCAATGGCCGCATGACCGAGGACGGCGATACTTCTCTGGTCTGGAAGTGGACCAACGAGGCACTGGATGCCACCACCTATGCAGCCAGCGCCAACGGCACTGCCATCACCAACCTGTTCGATGAGTCCGACCCCAACAAGAGCAGCGATGCTCCCGGCAGCGTGACCTGGATGAGCCGCTCCGACTGGACCGGCACGGTTCCCACCCAGCCTGCCGCCCTGACCGCCAACGAAACGCTGGCTGCAGATCTGGCCTTTACCCAGTACGACGGCACCGAGGCCGACAGCGTCGAGATGCCCACTCTGGGTGCCAAGAACGGCCTGACCCTCGCTTCCATGATCGGCAAGGACTTCGATGATCCTCAGTGGGAGACCCTGCTGGATCAGCTGACCTTCGATGAGATGGTCAACACCATCACTCTGGGCTTCCACAACACTGCAGCGGCTGCCTCCATCGGCAAGACCGCTACCAAGGACGAGAACGGCCCGCAGGGCCTGACCGCTGCCCTGACCGGCGGTGCATCCGCCATGTGCTACACCTCCGAGGATGTCATGGCTGCCACCTTCAATGTGGACCTGATCAACGAAGTGGGCAAGTGCATCGGTGAGGACTGCCTTGCCATGGGTTACTCCGGCCTGTACGGCCCCGGCATCAACATGCACCGTACCGCCTACTCCGGCCGTAACTTCGAGTACTACGCCGAGGATCCCTTTGTGGCCGGCACCATCTGCGCTGCCGAGGTGCAGGGCATCCAGTCCAAGGGCGTGTATGTCTACCTGAAGCACGTTGCCCTGAACGACTCCGAGACCAGCCGCCGCGGTGTCAACACCTGGCTGAACGAGCAGACCGCCCGCGAGATCTATCTGGAAGTGGCCGATAAGGCCATCACGGATGGCGGCGCATGGTGCGTGATGACCGGCTTCAACCGCTGGGGCGCAACCTGGTGCGGTGCCAACGCCAACCTGCTGAACGGCTTCCTGCGCGAGGAGCTGGGCATGCGCGGCATGTGCATCACCGACTTCTCCGGCTCCAGCCAGTACATGGATCTGGTGGACGGCCTGATCGCCGGTTCCGACATCTGGGACAGCCCGATGCCCAAGATCCACACCACCAAGGCTGCCAACTACGAGAACGATGCCTACATCGTGACCCAGATGCGCAATGCAATGCATCACATCCTGTACACCGTGGTCAACTCCAACGCCATGAACGGCTGGTCTGCAAGCGATACCCTGAAGACCGTGCTGCCCTGGTGGCAGACTGCGATCTATGCACTGATCGCCGTGCTGGCTGTGCTGACCGTGCTGTGCGCATGGCAGCTGAGCAAGGCCCTCAAGCGCAAGAAGGAGCTGGCAGACACCGCTCCTGCTGTTGACCAGAAGTAATTCCGGTCTGTACGATCCCTGACCCCATGTTACGGCAGCCTGCCCCGAAGGCGGGGCGGGCTGCCGCTTTTTATCAAAGACAAAAGGAGAGACCGCAATGGGCGAACAAAAAACAACGGCGTCGAGTGTGAACCGCGCCAAAACCTACCAGCTGGTGCTGTTTCCGCTGAACAACGGCGCGACCAACGTGTACTATGTGCTGGTGCTTTCCTACATCGCGACCTTCGGCAGCAAGGTGCTGGCCCTGAGCATGCTGTTTGCTTCGGTGATGGTCACCGGCATGCGCCTGTTCGATGCCGTCACCGACCCCATCATTGGTGCCCTCATGGACCGCACCAACGGCAGGTTCGGCAAGTTCCGGCCCTTCATGGTCATCGGCAACCTCATCATGGCAGCAAGCATTCTGGTGCTGTACTGCCTCACCCCGCTCATCCCCGCCAGTGCCATGGGGCTGCGCTACGCTGCGTTCGTTGCCCTGTATGCCGTGTGGGTCATCGGCTACACCTTCCAGACCAGCTGCACCCGCTCCGGCCAGACCGTGCTGACCAATGACCCCAAGCAGCGCCCGCTGTTCACCATCTTCAACACGGTGGGCAGCCTGCTGGGCATGGGTGCCATGCAGTTCTTTGCCCCCATCCTTGCCAAAAACTATGAGGGCGGCTACGCTTCCGCCGGGTTCTTCCGCACGCTGGCTCCGGTGGGCATCGTCATCTCCATCCTGCTCACCCTGCTGGCTGTCATCGGCATCTGGGAGAAGGACCAGCCCAAGTACTTTGGCATCGGCGGCGAAAAGACCGAGAAGATCAAAGTGAGCGAGTACATCCAGATCATCAAGAACAACGATCCCATGCAGCGGCTGATGGTGGCTGGTGCGGGCTGCAAGCTGGCACTTTCCATCGCCACCAACACCACCGTGCTGTGCATGCTGTACGGCTGCATGATGGGCAACTACGACGGCCTGTACCTGCCCATGATGGTGCTGGGCTATGTGTTCAGCGTGCCCTTCTTCCTGCTCACCGTCCGCACCAGCCAGAAGGAGGGCCAGAAGGCCAGCCTGATGAAGTACGTCAGCGTGGCGCTGGTGTGCTATGTGGGCGTGCTGGTGCTGCTGCTGCTCTGGGGCCGCGGCGATGCCTTCACACTGTCCATTCTGGGCGAGAACGGCCTTTCCATCAACCTGTACACCATCCTGTTCATCGCTTTCTTCGGCATCGGCTACGGTGCTTACTACGCCACCGCCGATATGCCCATCCCCATGGTGGCCGACTGCTCCGACTACGAGACCTACCGCAGCGGCAAGTATATCCCCGGCATCATGGGCACCCTGTTCAGTCTGGTGGACAAGCTGGTGTCCAGCCTGTCCGCTACCGTTGTGGGCATCGCGGTCAGCTTTGTGGGCCTGCAGAGCCTGCCCACCCAGTATGACCCCTACACCCCGGGCATGAACTGGGTGGTCATCGTGCTGTTCTGCATCATCCCCATGGTGGCATGGGCGGCTACCCTCATCGCCATGAAGGGCTACACCCTGACCGGTGTCAAGATGAAGGAGATCCAGGCTGTCAACGCCTGCCGCCGCGATGCAGTGGCTAAGGGCATGAAGCTGGAAGAAGCCATGGACAAGTGGCAGACCATGGATCAGCTGCCGGCGGAATACCGGAGCTGAGACGCTGTATGGAACTGAATACCGATCTCACCGGCGCAAGCGGCACGCTGCTGCCCACGCAGGGGGGCTGTTCCTAATTCTCCGCCACAAAAATCCTCAGACATTCGTCTGGGGATTTTTTGTTTGGTGGTGGTACAGAACTCGAACAATTTCTCCCCGGATACAGGCAGAAAACGAACAAAGGCAGGATACCACCATGAGGGTGGTATCCTGCCTTTTGAATCTTTGTGTGGAAAATCTGCTTACAGCAGCGGGATGCCTGCCTTGGCGCAGGCTTCGCGGGTGGCTGCGTCCCAGACGCTGGCCTGCACTTCGCCAATGTGGGCGCTGCCCAGCAGCAGCATGCACAGGCGGCTCTGGCCGATGCCGCCGCCGATGGAGTAAGGCAGCTCACCGTTCAGTACGGCCTTGTGGAAGGGCAGGGCGCGGCGGTCGTCGCAGCCAGCCATGGTCAGCTGCTTGTCCATGCTTTCAGGGCTGACGCGGATGCCCATGCTGCTCAGCTCATAGCTGCACTGCAGCGGGTCGTTCCAGAACAGCAGATCGCCGTTCAGATCCCAGTCGTCATAGTCGGGGGCACGGCCGTCATGGGGCTTACCGCTCTTCAGCGGAGCGCCGATCTTCATCAGGAAGGTGGTGCCGTGCTCCTTCACAAAGGCGTTCTCACGCTCCTTCGGGGTCAGGTCCGGGTACTGGTCCTCCAGCTCCTGCGTGGTGATGAAGGTGACGTTGGGGCTGTGCAGCGGCAGCTCCTGCAGCTGGGGGAACATGGCGTGCAGGTTCATCTCGGTGGCGCAGACAGCGGACACGATGGAGCGCACCACGCTCTTGAGGTAAGCCTCGTTGCGGTCTTCCAGACGGATCACCTTTTCCCAGTCCCACTGGTCCACATAGATGGAGTGCAGGTTGTCCAGATCTTCGTCGCGGCGGATCGCGTTCATATCGCAGTACAGGCCCTTGCCCACACGGAAATCGTAGTCCTTCAGGGCCTTGCGCTTCCACTTTGCCAGTGACTGCACCACCTGTGCCTCAATGCCGCTTTCCTTGATATCAAAGGTGACCTTGCGCTCGACACCGTTCAGGTCGTCGTTCAGACCGGTGGATGCTTCCAGAAACAGCGGAGCAGACACGCGGTACAGGTTCAGTGTGGCGCACAGGGTGTCGGCAAACAGACGCTTGACCGTACCAATGGCGCGCTGCGTGTCGTACAGGTTCAGCGCGGGCGTATAGTTTGCCGGGATGATGGTTTTGCTCATAACAAAATACCCCTCTTCTGTTGGATTCTGGCCCTGATTTCCCAGTACAGGGCACGGCTTTTGAACCGAAAAATACTGGTTTCATTATGGCATATTTTTTTAAGAAAGTAAAGTGAGAAGGCAAAAAAAGAGACCGCCGGTAAGGCAGTCCCGTTTCCGCAGTGAGAAGGGCGGCTTTGCATCAGCCGAAAAGCCCCTTCAGCAGGATCAGCAGCACTTTTACAAAATCGCCGGTGCCCAGCAGCTTGTACAGAGAGATCAGAGTAGATAACATGAATGTTTTGCTCCTTTTTTGCAATTTCGGGCCAAAATGCCCGGCATGCATGGAATACGGCTGGGCAGAGCAGCGGATTGCAGGAAAAAATTGGGAGAAAACAAAACGGCACCCGTGCCGCTGCAAAAGCAGTACGGGTGCCGGAAGATCAATTGGTTTTCAACAGCTTCAGCGCTTTACGTTGAAAGCTGCCATGCCGGGGTAAACGGCGCTGCCGCCCAGCTGCTCCTCAATGCGCAGCAGCTGGTTGTACTTTGCAACACGCTCGGTACGGCTGGGAGCACCGGTCTTGATCTGGCAGGTGTTCAGCGCCACGGCCAGATCGGCAATGGTGGTGTCCTCGGTCTCGCCGGAGCGGTGAGAGCTGATGGCGGTGTAACCGGCCTTGTGGGCCATCTTGATGGCCTCCAGCGTCTCGGAAACAGAACCGATCTGGTTCAGCTTGATCAGGATCGCGTTGCCTGCACCCAGCCCGATGCCCTTGGCCAGACGCTCGGTGTTGGTCACAAAGAGGTCGTCGCCCACCAGCTGGACCTTGCCGCCCAGCTCGCGGGTCATCTCCTGCCAGCCCTCCCAGTCCTCTTCGTCCAGACCATCCTCGATGGAGATGATGGGGTACTTCTCCACCAGGCTCTTCCAGTGGGCAATCAGCTCGCTGGAGGTGAACTCGGTGCCGGCCTTGGGCAGCTTGTAGAAGCCCTTGCCCTTGGGGCTCTTCCACTCGGAGGACGCGGCATCCATAGCCAGCATGAAGTCCTTGCCGGGCACGTAACCGGCCTTTTCGATGGCGGCCAGAATGGTCTCAATGGTCTCCTCGTCGCTGGACAGGTTGGGGGCAAATCCGCCCTCATCGCCCACGGAGGTAGCCAGCCCCTTGGCCTTCAGGATGGAAGCCAGGGCATGGAACACCTCAGCGCACCAGCGCAAAGCTTCCTTGAAGGAGGGCGCGCCCACGGGCATGATCATGAACTCCTGCGTATCCACGGTGTTGGTGGCGTGTGCGCCGCCGTTCAGAATGTTCATCATGGGCACGGGCAGGCGGTTGCCGTTCACACCGCCCAGAAAGCGGTACAGCGGCATATCCAGAGAAGCAGCGGCTGCACGGCAGGCGGCAATGGACACGGCCAGAATGGCGTTTGCGCCCAGATTGGATTTATCTTTGGTGCCGTCGGCCTTGATCATGGCAGCGTCGATGGCGTAGATGTCGGAGGCATCCATGCCCACAACAGCATCAGCAATGACGGTGTTGATGTTCTCAACAGCCTTGGTCACGCCCTTGCCCAGATAGCGGCCCTTGTCGCCGTCCCGCAGCTCCAGAGCTTCAAACTCACCGGTGGATGCGCCGGAAGGTGCGCAGCCGCGTGCCACAGTGCCGTCGGCCAGAGTGATCTCCGCTTCCACGGTGGGGTTGCCGCGGGAGTCCAGAATTTCGCGGCCAACGACAGATTCAATTTCCAGATCGTTCATCTTGAAAACCTCCTGAATATCATTTCCATCCCTGTGCTGCCCGGGGCGGGCAGACGGGTGACGGCCAATTATGATAGTTATGTCTAACTAACCAATAGTATCCTACCACGCTTTCCGGCCCGGTGCAAGAGCCGATGCGCATGTTTGTGGATGTAAACTTTTTAAGGAGCAAAAAACGGCAGCTGATGGAGCAGAACATTCCGGCAAAGCAGGAAACAGCTGGTCTTTACAGTCTGCCCACTGGCAGCAGCGGGGATGCATCATACTTATCATATTAATTTCATATGGCAGATATACTAAAATTTTTCTTTACTTTTTGTCAGGATGACTCTATACTGTTTTTGGTTCTAATATGTTTCTTTATGGTAGATAGAGGAGGATTTTCTATATGAATAAGGATCTGACGGTCGGCAAGCCGTCACAGGTTTTGTGGCAGTTCTGCCTGCCCATGTTCGGCAGCATCATCTTCCAGCAGCTGTACAACATTGCCGACAGCCTCGTTGCAGGCAAGTTCATCGGCGAGAATGCACTGGCTGCTGTGGGCAACAGCTACGAGATCACCCTGATCTTCATTGCATTTGCCTTTGGCTGCAACATTGGCTGCTCGGTCATCGTGTCCCGCTACTTTGGCGCAAAGGACTACGATGAGATGAAGACTTCGGTCTACACTTCCCTGATCGGCTCTGCCGTGCTGTGCGCCGTGCTGATGCTGATCGGCCTTGTGGGCTGCCACAGCCTGCTGGAGCTCATCAACACCCCGGAGGAGATCCTTGCGGATTCTTCGCTGTATCTGGATATCTACGTGCTGGGCCTGCCCTTCATGTTCTTCTACAACATCGCCACCGGCATCTTCTCCGCTCTGGGCGACAGCAAAACGCCCTTCTATTTTCTGGCAGTCTCGTCCCTGTCCAACATCGGCGTGGACATCCTGTTCGTGGCCGGTCTCAAGATGGGCGTAGCCGGTGTGGCATGGGCCACCTTCCTGTGTCAGGGTGTGAGCTGCGTGCTGGCCATGGTGGTGGTGTTCCGCCGCATCAGCGCCTTCAAGTCCACCCACAAGGTGGTGCTCTTCTCCTGGAACATGCTGGGCAAGGTAGCCATGGTCGCCATCCCCAGCATCCTGCAGCAGAGCTTCGTCTCTGTGGGCAACATCATCCTGCAGAGCGTCATCAACACCTTTGGTGCCAGCGTCATTGCAGGCTACTCTGCAGCCGTCAAGCTGAACAACATGGTCATCACTTCCTTTACCACGCTGGGCAACGGCATCTCCAACTACACCTCCCAGAACATGGGCGCGGGCAAGATGGACCGTGTGCACAAGGGCTTTGGCGCAGGCCGCAATCTGGTGTGGATCATCTGCGTGCCCATCGTGCTCCTGTACTTCTTCTTCGGCCGCTTCCTGCTGCTGCTGTTCATGAATGACCCGCAGGGTCCGGCCATCGACACCGGTATGCTGTTCCTGCGCATCCTGTCTCCCTTCTATTTTGTGGTGTCGCTCAAGCTGGTCACTGACGGCATCCTGCGCGGCTGCGGCATGATGGTGCGCTTTATGATCGCCACCTTCTCCGACCTGATCCTGCGCGTGGGCATCGCCATTGTGCTGAGCAGCACTGCTCTGGGCAGCACGGGCATCTGGATGGCATGGCCCGTGGGCTGGTGCATCGGCACCGGCCTGTCGCTGGTGTTCTACTTCACCGCCATCCGCAAGGTCCTTGCAGAGTCTCCGGCCGAAGCGGAAGCAGAGGGCAAAGCTGCCGAGGCACGTGCAGAGGCCGAGTTCGCCGCAGATGCCGAAATGGAGACCCTGTAACCCTTTTGCAACTTGTGAATTGTGTTCACCTGACACACAAACAAAATGAAGCAATTGAAATAGTGCACAAAACGGACCCACTGCTTTTGGCTATTTTGGCAACAAAGTCCACAAAATGCCCCTGAAAGTATGGACGGTTTGTGAATTGCGGATTTTGGCTCACAGGTCTATAATATTGATAACGAAGCAAGGTCGCTTTGAGGGAAAGAGGGCCTTGCTTCCGTTTTTATACTGAAGCACGAATGCTCCTAAGGAGGATATTCACTATGAAAAAGATGATTTCTCGTCGTAATTTCTTGGCCGCTGCAGGTGTTGTTGCTGCAGCCGGCGTTCTGACTGCATGCGGCGGTTCTTCCAACAGCACTGCTGCTTCCGCCTCTACCGCAGCTTCTGGTGCCGCTGCTTCCGGCGACACCATCAAGGTGGGCGTTCTTGGACCTCTGACCGGTGATGTTTCCGTTTACGGTCAGGCCGTTGTCAACGGCGCTACCCTGTACCTGAAGCAGGTCAACGAAAAGGGCGGCATCAACGGCAAGCAGCTGGAGATCATCACCATGGATGAGCAGGGCGATGCAACTCAGGCTGTTACCTGCTTCACCAAGATGTGCGATCAGGGCATCACCGCTCTGGTGGGCGATGTTACCACCACCCCGACTCTGGCACTTGCTGCCGAGAGCGCAGACTACAACATGCCCATGGTCACCGCTTCCGCTACCGCTGAGGCTGTCACCTACGATGCCGAGACCGACACCGTGAACGCAAACGTCTTCCGCGCCACCTTCACCGACCCGTTCCAGGGCATCAAGATGGCTGACTACGCATACAAGAAGCTGGGCTACACCAAGGCAGCCGTCATCTTCAAGAAGGGTGCTGACTACAACGAGGGTCTGGCAGAGAACTTCGTCAACGAGTTCGAGAGCCTGGGCGGCACCATCGTCGATCAGGAGACCTACTCTGAGGGCGATGTGGACTACAAGACCCAGCTGACCACCATTCTGGGCAAGGCTCCCGAAGTGGTGTTCTGCCCCAACTACTATCAGGAAGTCGGTCAGATCCTGGCTCAGGCTGAGAGCATCGGTCTGGCAGTTCCCTTCCTGGGCGGCGACGGCTGGGATGGTCTGGAAGGCTACGCAACTGCCGACCAGCTGAAGGATGCCTACTTCTGCGCAAACTACGCAAAGGGCTCCAACCCCGACTTTGAGGATGCCTACAAGGCTGAGTACGGTGAGGAGTACCCCAACGGCTTCGCTCCTCTGGGCTACGATGCTGCCATGACCGTTGTCTATGGCATTCAGGCTGCTGAGGATGCCGGTCTGGCTGCTGGCGATGACGACTATAAGCAGGCCGTCATCGATGCCATCGCAGGCGGCACCATCGATGGCATCACCGGCACCTTCACCTTCGATGAGCACCACAACCCCGTCAAGCAGACCGCTATCCTGTGCTTCGACGGTGCAACCCCCGTTCTGAAGGAAATGTTCTGATCTGCTTTGATCCTGCGCACCGGTGTGCGGCATAAAGGCAGCACTCAGAAATAAAAGACCCATTGCGGAGACCGCCGGAACAGGTTTTGCTCGGCTGTCTCCGCTTTTTTGGTAAAAAAGTGCATTCCCCAAAAGGCGTGCAAACGCCGCAAAGAAAGGAAGTATCAGTCCATGACAGTGTTTTTTAGCCAGCTGATCAACGGCTTGTCCCTTGGCAGCATCTATGCACTGATCGCAC
>OOCZ01001307.1_pt1 | contig 16001 bp, 14 predicted proteins | sample 1671631 | NCBI WGS metagenome assembly OOCZ01 (sample SAMN06348176, study PRJEB24527) | human gut metagenome | reverse complement strand
AAATAAGAGTGCCCTGGGACTTTCCGGCGGACAGCAGCAGAGAATCGCCATAGCGAGAGCCCTGGCGGTGGAGCCGGAGGTGATCTTGATGGATGAGCCGACCTCCGCCCTGGACCCGATCTCCACATCGAAGATCGAGGATCTGGCGATGGAATTGAAGGATAAATACACCATCGTGATCGTCACCCACAACATGCAGCAGGCCGCCCGTATCGCCGACTACACCGCCTTCTTCAACCTGAAGGCCGTCGGCCAGCCGGGTCACCTCGAGTACTTCACCGACACCACCACGATGTTCAACAACCCGCAGAACGAAGAAGCCGAACGCTACGTCTCCGGACGTTTTGGCTGATCGGCAGCTCCTTTTCCCCGCAAACCGACGTTGAGATTGCTCTCGGCGTCGGTTTGTTGTTTTTCTTGTGGAAGCGACACGCGCTGTTGAGAATCATTCTCAGTTACGGTTATGATGGATTCACCGAAGCATGAAGCATATGAAAATGGAGGAACCATCGTGAACCGTTATGCAAGAATTGCGATTGCCGTACTCGCTTCCGTCGGCCTTCTCGCTTCCGCGTCTGCCTGCGGAACGTCGCAGGACGGTGCCGGTTCCGCGCATGGCGCGATTTCCGTCGTCTCCTCCATCAACCAATGGGGCACCCTCGCCGAGCAGCTCGGCGGAAGCGGCGTGCGGGTGACCAGCATCATCAACTCCACCAACGTGGACGCGCACGACTATGAGCCGACCACGTCCGACATCGCCAAACTGCAGAAGGCACGAATCGTCATCGTCAACGGCGCCGGGTACGACTCATGGGCCGTCAAAGCCGCGCAATCCGCCAAATCGCAAGTCATCAACGCGGCGGAGATCGGTGGCGTCAAGAATGGCGGCAACCCGCACGTCTGGTTCTCGGCGGCGGTGCGCAAAGCGGTCGCACAGGCCATCACCAGGGCATACGAGGGCACAAGGCCCGACGGCAAGGCCGATTTCGACAAGCTGAACCAGCAATGGCGTTCCAAGGAAGACGAGGTCGCCCGAAAAATCACGGAGACCAAACGCAAGGCGGATGGCGAAGCCTATGCCGCCACGGAATCGGTCGCCGAATATCTGGCCGGGGACCTGGGCCTCAAAGACGCGACGCCGACCGGCTACATGCGTGCCACGGCCAACGAAAGCGAGCCAACGCCGACCGACATCAAACAGTTCACCGACATGCTGGAGGCCGGCAAGGTCGGCCTGCTGGTGGTCAACATTCAGGAGGAGACCGAGCTGACCGGCAAGATCGTCACCGCCGCCAAATCGTCCAATATTCCGATCGTGGAGCTGACCGAGCAGATGCCGGAGCAGTACGATTCCCTGACGGACTGGATGGCCGCGCTCGTCGACGCGTTCTCCCAAGCCATCTAATGCGGATCTGCGCCAAACCGATACGAAAGTCGATATAAAAAATGGGCGATTCCACTGAAGGAACCGCCCATTTTCCGTATGAAAAGGACTGTTACAGCACTGCAGTGATGATGAAGTCCAGAATGAACAGCACGGCCACGACCCAGATCACCGGATGCACGTCCTTGGCCTGCTTCTTGCAGGTCTTGACGATGCAGTAGGTGATGAAGCCGCCGGCGATGCCGTAGGAGATGGAGTAGCTGAACGCCATGAACACGGACGCGAAGAACGCCGGAATGGCTTCGGAGATGTCGCCCCACTCGATTTCCTTCAAGGAGGAAGCCATCATGCAGCCGACCACGACCAGCACGCCTGCGGTCGCGGCGGACGGCACGGCGGAGATGACCGGGGAGAGGAAGGCGGACAGGGCGAAGCAGATGGCCACGACCACGGAGGTCAGGCCGGTGCGGCCGCCAGCGGCGATACCTGCGGAGGATTCCACATACGTGGTGGTGTTGGAGGTGCCGCAGATGGCGCCGATGGAAGTTGCGATCGAATCGGCGAACAGGGCCTTGTCCATCTTGGAGGAGAAACCGGAACCGTTCTCAAGAGCCTTCTCGTCCTCGGCGGAGAAGATGCCGGTACGACGGCCGGTGCCGATGAAGGTGCCGATGGTGTCGAAGGTGTCGGACATGGAGAACGCGAAGATGGTCAGCAGGATGATCGGCAGCTTCGACACGTCGGAGAACAGCGCCGGGAAGCCATCCTTGGTGAAGATCACGCCGAAGGTCTGCGGCAGCTGGGCGAAGGTGTCGGCGATGGACACGGAGTTGGCCATGGTGGTCTGACCCATCGGAATGCCGGCGATGGCGGTGACCGCGATGGCGATCAGCATGCCGCCGCGTACCTTGAGCACGGTGAGCACGATGGCCAGCACCAGGCCGATGATGAACAGCCAGATGGTCGGATTGTTCATGACGGCAAGGCCCGGGGTGGCCTGCACGGTGTCGCCGCTCTTGGCCGCGGACTTGGTGGTGAAGGTGAAGAAACCGACGTTGAGGAAGCCGACGTAGGCCACGAACAGGCCGATGCCGCCGCCGATGGCGTTCTGCAGCACTTCCGGAATGGCCTGGATGATCATCTTACGAATCTTGGTGACGGTGATGATGATGTTGATCAAACCGCACAGGAACACCATGCACAGGGTTTCCTGCCACTTGAAGCCGAGGCCGAAGCACACGGTGTAGGTGAAGAACGCGTTGAGGCCCATGCCGGCGGCCTGCGCGTACGGAACGTTGGCGAACAGGCCCATCACGAGCGTGCCGATGATGGCCGCGATGATGGTGGCGAGGAACACGCCGCCCCACGGCATACCGGTCGAAGACAGGATCTGCGGGTTGACGATGATGATGTAGGACATGGCGAAGAACGTGGTCAGGCCGGCCATGATCTCCGTGGAGACGGTGGTGCCGTTCTCCTTGAGATGGAAGAATTTCTCCATTTTCTCTTTTCTCATCTTTCTTGGGTTGGTAGGCGCGTGCCATATGGTGGCGTGCGCCGGCGAGAATCGCGACTCGCCTGGGACATGCGTCCCTGAACAAAGCAAACGTAGCACCTATGTAAGTCATGGAAATTTCGTGCGATTGGTAAGGGGTTGCTTTTGCGGCGGCGCGACACGCCGGTCTGGATTAGTCCAAACGGGTCAGTAAATTACCCACTTGTAAACCACAGACCGTTGGTTGGAGCGTGCAAGCGCTCACGAAGTTTGGTTCGCCAAGCCAACGCAGGTTGAAGAACATACGCCCACCAAGGGCTTTCCGCTTAGCGGTCGAATGTTGCTCTGCCTGCGTGCAGGGCTTTTTTTATTGCCCTGCGAGGTGTTCCGAATCTCACAGTCAACGGTTGACTAAGGAAGGAACGCCATGAAGAGGCCCGAAAAGGAAGCGGTGGTCGCTCAGCTTACGGACAAGTTCCGTAACGCCGACGCTATCTACCTGACCGAGTACCGCGGGCTTACCGTTCCGCAGATCTCTGAACTGCGCGAAAAGCTAGGCCGCGATACTTCCTACACTGTGGCTAAGAACACGCTGATTCGCATCGCAGCCAAGGAAGCTGGCATCGAAGGTCTTGATGAACTTCTCGCCGGCCCGACCGCTGTGACCTTCGTGAAGGGTGACTTCATCGAAGCTGCGAAGACCCTGCGTGACTTCGCCAAGACCAACAAGGCACTGATCATCAAGGGCGGCTTCGCTGATGGCACCGTCTACGATGCTGAAGGTGCTCAGAAGCTGGCAGACCTCAAGTCTCGCCCGCAGCTGCTCGCCGAGTTCGCCGGCGACATCAAGGCTACGATGTCCAAGGCCGCGTACCTGTTCAACGCTCTGCCGACCAAGGCCGTGCGTACGATCGATGCGCTGCGCGAGAAGCAGGAAAAGGCTGCCTGATTTCACTGCGGCTCGCCGCATGAATGAAGCAACCACAAAAAAGAAAAACAATTGTTTTAGGTGACGGCCACCTCTTCAATTCAGTCCGTCGCCAAGAATGAAAGGAAGCCATTATGGCTAAGTACACCAACGATGAGCTGCTCGAAGCTTTCGGTGAGATGACCCTGGTTGAGCTCTCCGAGTTCGTCAAGGCCTTCGAAGAGAAGTTCGACGTCGAGGCTGCCGCTCCGGCTGCTGTCGCCGTTGCCGCTCCGGGCGCTGCTGCTCCGGCTGAGGAAGAGAAGGACGAGTTCGACGTCATCCTCTCCGCCGTTGGCGACAAGAAGATCCAGGTCATCAAGGCCGTCCGCGCTATCACCAACCTGGGCCTGGCTGAGGCCAAGGCTCTCGTCGACGGCGCTCCGAAGGCTGTCCTGGAGAAGGCCAAGAAGGAAGACGCCGAGAAGGCCAAGTCCCAGCTCGAAGAAGCCGGCGCCACCGTCGAGCTCAAGTGATTCGCGCGGCTTCAAGCCGCAATCACCAAGCTGTAGTGGAAACCCCGTTTGCCGTAAGGCAGCGGGGTTTTCCGCATATGGAGCATGACTCAGGCATGTTCTAAAATGGGGAATTAGGCGAAAGTTGTCAATTTATCGGTTCGGAATCCTTACTTTCGCGATGAATCATGACACAATGGCAGATAGTGTAGTGCGAAAGGAAGGCCGACAACGGTGAGCGAGGATCGACGAATGACGCGGCAGTGGACCGTCAAAGTTGACGGAAACAACGTGAAAACGCTTCATGACGGCGAAAGCGTGGAAATCGGGCGCAAACCGTTGCGCCCGCTGTCGGATGACGGGTTCGCTCGTCTCGACATCATGGATCCGGGCAAGTCCATGTCGAAAAGACATGCGGTCCTCTCCGTTGACAAGCAGGGCAATTGCTCCGTACGAGATCTGCATTCCACCAACGGCTCGTTCGTGGTGACGAACAACGGCCAACTGATGCGCCTGCCCGCAGGCGAGGACATCAAGCTGCCCATCGACTCGATGACCCTGCAGTTCGGCGACGTGCGTCTTACGCTCGAATCCGCATTCGAACACGATGACGAGGATGACGACGCCACCTCCGGTGTCTCGGATGATACAAGCCAGCCGGTTTCGAACCTGTTCGAATACGCGGTCTCCGACGAGGCTCCGCAGGAACCGGATGCAGCCGACATGTCCGTGGACGACATCCTCAATCTGCGTGCCGGCGAGCCGACGACGTTCTTCCACGCACGCAATGTCACCGACCGTGCCGATGCTCTGCACCAGGCGGAACGTCAGACCTTCACGCCGGAGCATGCCGACAAGCCGGAACTCGAAGATGCATTCCCCTCGGTCTCCTTGGTTCAGGAAACCGTCGTGGCCGCGGACAAGCCCCGCGACCTGTTCGCCGACGCCGCAGCGCAGGCCGAGGCTGAAGCTGAGATCGAGGCCGATGCGGCCGATTCCGCTGATGCGGCTGCGACCGATGCCGAGGTGGCTGCCGTCTCAACCGAGACAGCCGCTCGGCCCTTGGAAGCATCCCATGACGGTAACAAGAACAACCTGATTCCGGTGGACAAGCTGTTCAGCGCGCGCCCCAGCACGCCAATCGCCGTCGTTCTGCCCGACAGGAACGACACTGGCGATAACACAGGCAACGTTGACAAGGCTGACAATGCGGCTGACGCGTCCACCCAGGAACAGACGCAGTCCGCCGAACAATCGCAGATGGCAGAACAGCCCACATCGGAAACTGCCGAACAGCAGCCCGCCGAACAGCAGTCGAAGCCGATGCACGCTACACAGCCGCAGACGGAACAGCCGGGAACGGTGACCGCGGAAGACGACGACGAGCGGTTCCGCCCGCAAAACAGCCAATCGCAGCCCGCGCCGGACGAAACCGCCGCATTCAAGCCGATCTTCGAACCGGGATCGGTATTCGACCGTGTGTCCAAAGGCGGCCTCGCCAAGCAGGAGCAGACCATCGAGGTCGACGGCCTGACCTCCGATGACGCCAAACGCACGGATGATTTCACAGTGCAGTTCCAGATGGCGCGTCATCCGGAACTGTTGCCGTTCCTCGCCATGAACCCATCCCTATACGATGACCTGTACGCGTGGTTGGGCGCATTGGGCAACCAAGACATCGATGCGGCTTTGGCACACAATCCGGGATATGAGGAATACCGCAAGGCAGTAGGGAAGTGAGTCGGTATATGAGCGAAAACGAAGAGACGGCCACCGCGTTGGACCGTATCCGTGGATGGCGTGAGGAGTATCGCCTTGGTCTGGCACCATCCCCGCTTGAGGATGTGACGCAACTGAGCGCCCAGCTTGACCTGACGCATGCGCACCCATCGGGCATCGCGCAGCTGTTCGCCAAAGGACACGTCACCTTGGACTCGTTGTTCCGAGACAACGGCATGCTGCGCGCCGCGGGCAGGCGTGTGGAACGCGTGCTCGACGACCGTGACGCGAAAAGCCGTGTCAGCGGCGTCGGCGAACTCTCCTTGGTGGTCGGCGTGGCCATTTGGAAAGGCAACCAGATGCCGGTGCTCATGTATCCGGTCGAAGTGCGCAAGGAAGGCCGCAACATCGAGAACGGCACCGTCATCGCGTTCACCGGACGAGTGCGTCTGAACGCGGCCTTCGCCGCCGTGATGCGTGAAAACAACGTGACATTGGACGAGACCAAGCTCTTCGATGGTTCGAATTACGAAAGCGGCACCCCCGAAACGTCCGCGGTGTTCGCGGCCATCACAGCGCGCGCGTCCAGCGTTTTCCCCGATTTCGAAATCGAACGTCACATCATCCTCGGCTGCTTCATGGATCCGTCCTCGCAGATGCTGGTGGAAAGTCGCCAGATCATCAACCAGCTGTCCCAAGGCCCGACAGGCAACACCGTCCTGGACGCGCTCGCCGGGAACAAGGAAGCCGCGGACGCGCTGAAAGACGCGCAGATTCCCGAATACAGTCCGTTCGACGCCGATCCCCATGGCGAATACGAGATTGGCGACGTTGACAACACCGTCCGATACGCGGCGCAGCTGGCCGCATCCGGGCATTCGATTTTCGTGGACAGCGCGATCAGCGGCAACACGGCCGAACAGGCCGCGGCAATCGCCTCCCGTTGCGTGATGGGCGGACACAGCGTGCTGTACGTGCCGTGCGTCACCGACCAAAAGCGCCGTTTCATGCAGACGATCGCGGCCAACGAGATGAGCGGCCAATTGCTGGACATCGCCGATGACGGCGCCAATGCGGCAATCGACCGTCAGCTGATAGCCGCAGTCGGTTTCCAATCCGGCGTCGCGACTTCGCGTTTCGACCAGATCTCCGACGAACTGGTGGGCGTACGCTCCCGCCTGGCCCGCTATCTGGGCGACCTGCACGGCGTCAGCCAGGAATGGGGTGTGTCCGCATACCAGACCATCCAGAACCTCGCACAAATCGCCGTCCTGCCCACGCATCCGACCACGCATGTGCGTCTGGCCAAGCAGTCCGCCCATTCCATCGCGGACAAGATGGAGGAATGGGCTCAGAAGCTGTATCGCGCGGGAGAACTCGGCGAATACACCATCGGCGCGCAGGACACCGCCTGGTACAAAGCCTCCCTGTATTCCGAAGAGGAAGCGGTCAGCGCATACCAGCGTGTGGTCGAGCTGCTTCGCAAGGTGCTGCCCGCCACCCGCAAACAGGTGTCCAGCACCGTGCAGACCTGCGGCTTCCCGATTCCCACCACCGCGCAGGAGTGGGGACGCCAGGTCATGGTGCTCAAGAACCTGCGCCGCGTGCTCGACGTCTTCCAGCCGGAAATCTTCGAACGCGACATCGATTCCATGATCGAGGCCACCAAGCCCAAGGCCCAGCGCAAGGCCGAAGGCAGCTCCATGGGATTCTGGGAACGTCGCCGCCATATCAAGGAGGCCAAGTCGATGCTGCGCGTCGGCGCGCAGGTGGAGAACCTGCATGAGGCGCTGCTCGTGGTGGCCAAGCAGGCCGAACAGTGGCACATGTTCGTTCCTCACGGCGGATGGCCGGTGCTGCCCGCCAAACTCGACGACATCATCAACACGCAGGACCAGCTGACGAACGATATGACCGCGTTGAACGTGGCGCTCGCCACCACACCGCAGGGCGGCAATCTGGACACCGTCGACCTCAACCAGGTGGAAGAGCGTCTGAAGGCCCTGTATGACGACAAGCAGGCGTTGGATACGCTGCCGGAACGCGCCCGTCTGGAACGTGAGTTCCATTCGGCCGGTCTGGATGAGCTTGTGGCGGACCTGAGCAACCGCGGCGTGCCGAACGACGCCGTGGCCGGAGAACTGCAGCTGGCGTGGTGGACCACGGCTTTCGAAGACATCGTGAAGTCCTCCGCCATCATTTCCAACCAGGATGGCTCCGCCATGCAAAGCGCCGCCGACCGATTCACCCAGGTGGATGTCGAACACGTGCGTTCCATCGGACCGATGGTCGCCCAAGAGTCCGTACGCCGTCTGTGCGACATGCTTTTCTCCCGCACGCAGGAAGCCAATCTGCTGCATACCACGCTTGCCGGTTCCCGAAACGTGCCGTTGAACAGGCTGCGCAGGGAGCATCCGCAGATTTTGGCCGCGGCAAAGCCGATTCTGGTGGCAACGCCAGCCACGCTCGCTGCCATCACCGACCCGGCGCCGCTTGCCGATACCGTCATCATCGATACGGCCGCGCATATTCCGTCCATCGAGCTGCTCAGCATCATCGCCCGCGCGAAGCAGGTCGTGGTGATCGCGCACCGCAAGACCGTCACATCCGATGGCCTGCAGCGACTGATCGCACTGCTGCCAAGCGTGAAGATAACCGACAGGCCGGTTCGCCGTGCGCCGAAGCTCAACGCCTTCCTCGAATCGGAAGGATACGGCTCCGTGCCGTGCGATGTGGCGCGTGAAGGATACCAAGGCGAAGTCGCGTACCATTTCGTGCCGGACGCCAACGGTGTGCCGGTCATCAATTCCGGCCTGGTCGAATCAAGCCAGCAGGAGATCGACGAAGTGGTGAATATCATCCGCAAGCGCGCGGCCGGTTTCACCATCGTTCCCGCATCGTATGTGCTTACCGTGGTGGCGCTCACGCACACGTTCCGCATCCGTCTGGGTGCCGAGCTCAAGTCGCTTGCCAACAAAGACAAGGCCATGGGCATGTTCCTGCGCCACGTGCGCATCGTGGACATCGTCGATGTGGCCGGCGCCCACGCCACCGACGCGATTCTTGCGATGTGCTACGCCAAGACCTCGCACGGCAGGCTGCTGCAGCAGTTCGGCGCGCTGGAATCCGACGGCGGCCGAGGCATGCTGCTGGACGCTTTGGCGGTACCGGACCGTCATCTCGACATCGTCTCGTCCTTCGCATCCGACGATATGGACGACGAGCGACTGCATCAGGATGGTCCGAAGGCGCTCAAAACCGTGCTGCGTTGGGCCGAACAGCTTGATGACAGCATGGTCCGCCCGACGATCAAGGAGTCCGGAGAGAACGTGCTCTTCAACGATCTCGCCGAGAGGATCCGCGAACGCGGCTTGGACGTGGCCGTCGATTACGGTTTCGATGACGGACTCAAACTGCCGTTGGTGGTTGGTCTGAAAGGCGAGCCGTTCGCTTTGGCCGTGCTCACCGATGACGCGCAGTTCATGGGACTGCAATCCACCAGGGAACGCCATCGCGTGCTGCTGCAGGACATCGAATCGCTTGGCTGGTCGGTGATGACGGTATGGAGCGTCGGCGCGTTCGTGAACCCCGATAAGGAAGTCGACCGCATCGTGGCACGACTGGGAAGCCTGTACCGGGAGGAACGGTGAGCGCCGAGCATATCGAAAACGTCATGGAGCATGACGATTCGCAGACCCAGTCCGAGACGCACTCCACACCCAGTTATTCCGCCACGCGGCGGACCGCACGCAAGCATAAGCGCGTGGTCCGCCAAGGTACGGAACTGTTCGATGCCGATGGCGTCAAACTCGAACCTTCGGACGTGCTCACCAAGCGCCAACGCGAGGCGGATGACGACAAGCGCATCCTAAACGAGCTTCCGCCACATTGGGCGGTCTTCTCCGAACGCGGCCGCTGATACGTCCAGCCGGGTGCCAGCTATCGATTAGGATTATCAGCCATTAATTGATGGTGGCGATGACCGCACTGTATTCCTGAACCCGCAACACGACGGCCGCCTCATTGGGCGGCATGGCGAACACCGCGATGGTATTGCCTTGCGCATCCTTAGCCGGTTTGCCGGTCAGCAGCGCTTCGGCGCAGATCGTGCGTAACTGCGCATCCACACCACCGTCCGGCATATCATTAGCCATGCCGGACGGCGTTTCCGTACCGTTCGGCATATCCGCGACATTCGGTGTGCCGGACTGCATCTCAGCATCTGTCATGGTGGCGCTGGAAAGTGTCACCTTGTCTCCGGGAATCAAACCGCCGGCCACACTTGCCAAACGCACTTCGATACTCGTATGGCCCTGCGGCACAACGGGGGACGCACGGGCCATGCCCGACATAAGCACATCGTGCGCGCCGATGCCCACCTGTGCGATCAAGCCGACGGCGTCGTCAAGCGTATGGAAGGCGTTGCTCAGCGAGCCATCGCTCGGCGCCTCACGTAACTCCACGTCTTCGCGTGTGATGGCCGTGCCTTTGGCGACATTCCGCACCGCGACCACAATAGGCTGCGTGGCGATGGCTGCGCGTACGCATTGCAGCGTGGCGAATACCGTCAGGCCAGCGCACAATGCGGCGAGGAACCGATGCAGGCGTGCGTTGCTTCGTCTGGCTTCCAACGATGCGGCAGTCGAACCATGACGGTCTCGTTGCAGACGCGTCGTGCGCGCGGTCCGTCCTTCCGAAGCCGTCGATGTGCGCAAACTCGAATGTGGCCGGCGGTCCATCAAGGAATGAAAAAAGGTCATCATGCATGCATGATGACCTGATTGTTATGACCACGGCAAGCGGAATCCGGGGTTGTGGTCGGAGAATGGGAGTTATCCACAATCTCCGGCGTGTCGCGTTGGATTCCGCGCCTGAACTCGATCGGCACCGCGGAATAAACCTTGCGGACCTGCTCCTCGCCGCATTCCGGGCATACGGTGATCGGATCGTCGGTGAACGACTGCTGCTCGGTGAAGTCGTAGTTGCAGTTCTTGCAACGGTAATGGTAAGTAGGCACGATATCCTCGCTTTACGCACAATCCCAAATTTCTTAACGGGACATATCCTAGTACGTTCCCTGAGACGGCCCCGCAACCGTCCTATCCTCGGACATCGGCATAACCATCCGGCGTGAGCACGCCGTCGACGGGAATATCATGCGGCTCATGCGGCACGGTCTCGTCGGTCGGCTCCCAAGGCCAGCAAACGGCGACCACGCGCGCGGTGCTGCTACGATGCTCCAAAGCGCGGTCGTACCAACCGCCGCCGCGCCCCAATCGGAAACCATGTTCGTCCACAGCGAACGCTGGCACAATGATCAGCTCGGCCGAAGTGAGAACTTCCGGTCCTTCCGCTGCGTTTTCCGGCTCCTGCGGGCGATGTGTGTTGATGGAACCATCAGCATTGCGCTGGTCGCGCAGATCGTCAAGACCGTTCAGCTCACTCCAGCCGACTTCCATGCCAGCACCCAGACGCGGCACCAAAACACGGCAATCCGTGTCGAACATCGCTTCGAGCAACGGCATCATCGATATTTCACTGCCCATCGAGGCGAAGGCCGCGACGGTCGATCGCGGTCGAATCAACGACGCTTCCAATGCGTGTTCGGCAAGCAGCCGTCCCGCTTCGCGACGCTGGTCGGCGGACGTCCGCTTTCGTCGTTCGATCGCAGCCGCGCGCCAATGCCGTTTCAGCTCGCGTTGTTGCTTATACATGTCCATATCGTTCGTTGTACCACGGTTCGATTGCGTGGAAAACGGAACATGGGGTATGGGTGGGGCACAATGGAAGGGTGACGATTTTGCAATCCTTGAGCGACATGATGCGTCGTCCGGGGAATAATTCCTTTGAAATGCCGGAATTCATCCAATCGCACAGCATGCGCGTCCCGGTGAGTCTGCGCCCGTTGACGGGTGCCGACTATGACGAGTGGAACGAGGTTCGCTGGCGCAACGATGCCTGGCTCAAGCCGTGGGAATCCGGCGATCCGCTGCACGGCGCGCCCATCACCTACAAGGAATGGATGAAACAACTGCGGCGCAACGAACGGGCCAGTACCGGTGCCGTGTTCGCCATCGAACAGCATGGCCGTATCGTCGGGCAGATCTCGTTGGGCGCGATCTGCTACGGCGCGATGCGTTCCGGCGTGGTCGGTTATTGGGTGGACGAGCGTTGCGCCGGGCGTGGCTACGCGCCGATGGCGGTGGCGCTGTTGGCGGATTGGGCCATGTTCGACCCGACCGGACCTCGACTGCATCGCATGGAAATCGACATTTTGCCGGAAAACAAGCGGTCCCGTGCCGTCGCACGCAAGGTCGGAGCAACGTTGGAGGGGGTACGGCGCGCGTATATGTACGTCAACGGCCAATGGCGCGATCATGAAAGCTACGTATTGATGGCCGAGGACGCGCCAAACGGTTTCACCGCGCGTCTGATGACAGGGAATTCACCCTCCTGATTCGACACGCTGGGGAGGACTCGCCTCGAATGTCGGAATGTCACCTATTCTTATGACATATGGGTTATGAATCGTTAAGCACGGTGGTCGTGCTTGCGATCGTTGTCATCCTGATGCTCATTTGGTTGCCCAGACGGACGATTAAAGGCATGAAGAGGGTGATCGAACATCGCGAGGACCGCTTTTCACCGTCGTTGCATCTGGTGGATGCCGACAGCGGAACGCGATTTTCCGATGAGACCGTCGCGGCAGCGAAAGGGGTACTGATGCAGTCCACAGAGGCGCACAAAGGCGCAACATCCGAAGAACGGATCGCGGAAATTCGCGCCCTTCGTCACGCCGCGGTCCGCAGGAGGCGCGCCATCGCCGTCTCATTGCTGACAATCACGGTCGTTGTGCTGGTCTGTGCGTTCGCACTGCACTTCAGCCCGCTGTTCGCGCTCATTCCGGCCGCGTTGCTGGCCGCGGTGCTCGCGTTGGGTGTGCGTGCGTCCAAGCAGGCCGTGGCGTGGGAGCGGAAGGTCGCCAGATACCATGCCAAGGTGAAGAAGCGTGCCGCCGCCGAGCGCAAACGTGCGCAGGCGGAGCAGGCGGAACGTGCCAGACTGCGCGCGCAGGAGCTGGCCGAGGCCCGCAAGGTCGCCGACGAGCAGTTGAAGACCGATGTCGTTTCCGAGGGGGAGATTCGCCAGGCGATCGCCCGCGGCAAGGCCGATCGGGACGCCGCGGTGAAACGACGCAAGGAAGAGATGTCTTCCAAGGAAGAGACGCAGACTGCCGAGAAGGCCGTCGACCAGACAGCCGAACGTGCGGATGCCGCGCCCGCTGACGTCAAGGAAGTGGGACTGTCCATCCACGATGAGCGAGGCAATATGGCCGAAGAAGCCAAAACCGTTGCCGTCAAGTCCACGCAGGACTTGATTTCCTTCTCGTTGGGTGCGCCTCGCGACGGTGCCGACGTTGAGGTGGATGCTCCGGAAAGCATGGAGATCAAATCCACCAAACAAGTGGCCAAGGCCGTGCCCGTCGAAACGCCTTCCGACGAAGCTGAGCCGTTGATTCCGCCAAGCGACGCAATGGGCAGCATGGATGCCGATGAGGCCGCCGCCCGCGTGGATGAGGGCGTGCACCTCAGAGAGGTCGACGTTCCGGGATTCCACGATGCCGAAGTACGTGCCGATGTGGAGGCTCCGGATGTGACTTCGGACTCCCTAGGCACCGGCCTGGAGGCCATTCTGGCCCGTCGTAGCGCCTGACGAAACGCTTGAACCGTTTTTTACAAAGCCTGGAACCGCATGGTTTCAGGCTTTTTTGATAATTTCTCTCAGAGCGTTAGCACTCGAGTTGGCAGAGTGCTAATAATCGCGCTAGGATAAGTCACAGCGCGAAAGGACGACGCCGTAAGTGATCGTCAGCCTCTTGCTAGCGGGTCCCGGCGCGGTAAGTATCGATTTCTCTTTAGAAAGAGGAGGTCCACAGTGTCGATCTCACTCACACCGTTGGAAGACAAGATCATCGTCAAGCAGGCGGAAGCCGAGACCCAGACCGCTTCCGGTCTGTTCATTCCGGACAATGCCAAGGAGAAGCCGCAGCAGGGTGAAGTCCTGGCTGTCGGCCCGGGCCGTCGTAACGACGCCGGCGAGCGTATCCCGGTCGACGTCAAGGTCGGCGACAAGGTGCTGTACTCCAAGTATGGCGGCACCGAGGTGCACTATCAGGGTGAGGATTACCTCATCGTCTCCGCTCGTGACATCCTGGCCATCCTCGGCTGAGACTAGCGCGTAGCTGTCGAAACCCCGTTTCCCGTATATTGCGATTCGCAAGGCTCGGGAGGCGGGGTTTCTGCGTTGTTCGGCGCCGATTTGCGCAAAACGTTGGAATTTCAACGATTTGGGCCGTTTTTGGCTGTCGCGACACGCCGTATTTGCATAAGTCGGCCGGTCTGTGGCATACTAAACGGGTTGCCGGTTGGGGTTCAACCAAACAGGCAGCACGGCGGATTTCCCAAGCGGTCAAAGGGAACTGACTGTAAATCAGTCGCCTCGTGCTTCAGTGGTTCGAATCCACTATCCGCCACGCCTCGATAGCTCAGTGGTAGAGCACTTCCTTGGTAAGGAAGAGGTCGTGAGTCCGATTCTCACTCGAGGCTCTCATGGCGGGATAGCTCAGCTGGCTAGAGCGTACGACTCATAATCGTAAGGTCAAGAGTTCGAGTCTCTTTCTCGCTACAAAGGTCGACGGAACGTCGGCATAGCAACGAACCACAAGAGGTGAACTTAAATGGCAAGCAAGAGCGCCGACATTCGTCCGGGCATCACGCTGGCATGCACCGAGTGCAAGGAGCGTAACTACATCACGACGAAGAACCGCCGTAACACGCCGGATCGTCTTGAGCTGAAGAAGTTCTGCTCCCGCTGCGGCAAGCAGACCGTGCATCGCGAGACCCGCTGAACGAGTTCAAAGCTTTATGAAACCCGACCAATATGGTCGGGTTTTTTGTTTTCTTTCAACCTTTTCTTGACACCTTTCCAACTGCCTTCCCCGCACGCTAAGCTAAGCATCATGACCAATTTCGCAGATCTCACGACCATCGCCGTAGGTGGACCAATCGCATCCTTTATCGAACCGACCTCGCGTGTCGGCGTTATCGAAGCCGTCGAGGATGCCGACGCCAAAGGATTGCCGCTGTGCGTGATCGGCGGCGGATCCAATATGCTCGTGGCCGACACGCCGTTCGATGGTGTCGTGGTGCGTGACGCGCGACACGCCGTAAGCGTGCTTGATGAGGCGGCTCCCGTCGAAAACGGCGAAAAAATCGTGCATGTCAACGCCGAAGCGGGTTGCAATTGGGATGATTTCGTCGACTACTGCGTCAACCTCGGCTTGGAGGGCGTGGAAGGACTTTCCGGCATTCCAGGCACTGTCGGCGCGTCGGTCGTGCAGAATATCGGCGCATACGGCCAGGAAGTCGCATCCAGCGTCGAAAGCGTGGAGGTCTGGGATCGCAAAAACAAGCAGACCAAGGAGCTCACCAATCAGGACCTGCATTTCGGCTATCGCATGAGCGCGCTCAAAGCGAGCATGTACAGCGCTCCGGCAACGCCTGCGGCCGACTTCTTCCCGACACCGCGCTACGTGGTGTTGTCCGTTACTTTCGCGCTGCATCACAGCGAAACCGGCGTAGTTGGCTACGGCCAGCTCGCCAAAGCATTGGGCGTGGAAGTGGGCGACCGTATGGCGACCGCGGATATTCGCAACGCCGTGTTGAAAGTACGCGCCTCCAAAGGCATGCTTGAAGATTCCCATCGATATCTGACCGAAGCCATGCGAGGCACCAAAAAGAGCGAACTGGTCGCCATCGCGCATGACGCACAGCGCACGCAGACAGGCAACGATGAACCCGACTACAATCGCCACAGCTGCGGCAGCTTCTTCATGAATCCGATTCTTACCAAAGAACAAGCGGCAAAGCTTCCCGAAGATGCGCCACGATTCGACGCGACCTTGCCGGATGGCACGCCGGG
>OOCZ01001290.1_pt1 | contig 16158 bp, 10 predicted proteins | sample 1671631 | NCBI WGS metagenome assembly OOCZ01 (sample SAMN06348176, study PRJEB24527) | human gut metagenome | reverse complement strand
TCAGGTGCGGTAAATGACAATTTCGGCCCAGTTTTAGGTGAGAATGTATCCATAAAAGGAACTACCATCGGTGCCATTACAGATATGGACGGAAAATTCAGTTTTGATGCACCGGAAGACGGAACCTTGGTTGTCTCTTTTGTAGGATATGTTACCCAAGAGTTATCAATAAAAGGAAAAACGTCTTTCACCATCAATCTGAAAGAAGATACCGAAATGTTGGATGAAGTAGTAGTAACCGCATTGGGTATCAAACGTGAAAAGAAAGCGTTAGGTTATGCCATGCAGGAAGTCAAGACTGATGTCTTTTCTGAAAATCGTTCCAGTAGTGTATCCAACCTGTTGCAAGGTAAAGTAGCCGGTGTCCAGATTTCACAATCCGGTAGCGGTGTGGGTGGTCCGACCCGTGTAATTCTCCGTGGTCTTAACTCGTTGAGTGGTAATAACTCACCACTTTGGGTAGTTGACGGACTTCCTGTCTTAGACAGCTCCAACAGCAACACTCAATTTGCCTATTCTTCCGGAGCAGCCGATATCAACCCTGACGATATTGAAAGCATTTCCGTTTTGAAAGGAGCTAACGCAGCTGCTCTATACGGCTCCAGAGCACAAAGTGGTGCAATTGTCATCACAACGAAAAAACGTAAGGAAGGAAAATTGCAACTGGAATACAACGGCTATGTTTCTATGAGTAAAGCCTACGACTCCTACGAATTTCAAGACGTATATGGCCAGGGAACCAATGGGCAATATACACTTGAAGCTGCCGGCTCATGGGGACCTAAGATGACCGGACAAATCATTCCTAACTGGCGTAAGGAGTTCTATGGTGACGACTCTTATAAAGAATACGCCATGTTACCTCAAAAAGATATTATTGACGAGTTTTTCCGTACAGCCCTGAACTATACAAACTCTATCAGCGCTACCGGTGGAAATGATAAAATGAACGCCCGTTTTTCTTTCACCGATACCCGCAATCAAGGTATTCTGCCCAATGAATCCATGAACAAGCAGAATTACAACTTAAACGTAGAAATCAAAAACAAGTATCTGACCATTGGCGGTAAAGTAGCTTATTTCCGCGAAAAAGTCAAGAACCGTCCTGAAACTTTCTATACCAGTACATGGTCACATCTCATCCGGATGCCAAGAAATATCCGTCTGCAAGATTTACAGAATCCTATAGGGCTTGACGGCTATGTTGTAAACTGGCACGGAGAAGACACTGAATATAGAAATCCCTATGGATTCATAGAAAAAGGTAACGGGAATGAATTGAACAGAGACCGTTTCCAAGGACAAATCACTGTAGTGGGCAACATCACCGACTATTTGAAAGTTACCGGTAGAGTCGGTATAGACCGTATTTCGGACAATGTGGAAACCTATATGCCCTATCATGCAAAAGCTGAAAATCCTAAAGATTTGATGACTATCACAAACACTGCCAGAGAAGAGTTCAATGCAGACTTAATGCTGAATTTCGACAAACGCTTCAAGGATTTCTCGGTTACAGCCAATATCGGTGTCGCAACAAATTATAATAAGTTCAAGTCACTCGCAGGTGAAAGTGGCAAAGCTATTATTCCAAACTTCGTAGCGCTGAGTAACGGTGAAAGTAAACTGGCAATACAGGATTTCTCTTCAAAACGTATTAATTCTATTTTAGGAAATGCCACACTGGGATATAAGGGGTACGCTTTTCTGGATGTTACAGCACGAAACGACTGGTCGTCCACCTTACCCTCATCCAATTGGTCTTATTTCTATCCTTCCGCCAGTTTAAGCGGTATTTTGTCAGACATATTCGAACTGCCTAAAGAGTATTTCCTGAAAGTACGCGGTTCTATCGCCCAAGTAGGTAACGACACAGATCCTTACTCACTCTACAATGTATATACATTGGAAGCTTTAGGTAACAATACCGTAGGTAGCAGTTCCAATACTTATCCCCTTGCCGACCTCAAACCGGAAAAGACAGTATCATGGGAATTTGGTGTGGATTACCGTATGTTCAGCAACCGCTTAGGTATTGACTTCACATACTATAAATCTACAACCACCGACCAGATTCTATCCATGACGGTTCCTACTTCTTCCGGATATGGTAGCAAGAAAATCAACGCCGGAAAAATGGAGAGTAAAGGTATTGAATTGATGATTACCGGTACTCCTGTACAAACAAAAGACTGGCGTTGGGATGTAACATTGAACTGGGGTAAAAATACAACACGCAACATAGAACTGGACGAAAAGAACAAACGCTATGTGTTCCCGCTCACAAACAATGTAAATGTAGGTAAAGTAGTTATTGACGAAGGGGGCAAATTCGGTGATATCGTATCTACCGCTTATAAGAGAAACAAAGATGGACGGATTCTGGTAAGCGATGCCGGTCTTCCTCTTATCGATACAAAATCCGAAAAGGTTATCGGTAACATGATGCCCGAATGGACAGGCTCTTTCGGAACTACATTAAGCTGGAAGAATCTTGTGCTCAATGCTCTTATCGATGTCAGATACGGTGGTCAGTTCCTCTCTATGACCGATGCTTACGCCACTGGGGCCGGAAACTCAAAGCGTACACTGAACGGACGTGACGGTATGGTAGTAAATGGTATCGTGGAATCAACCGGTCAAGAAAACACCAAACAGATTACGGCTCAGGAATATTATGCAACCATAGCCGGTACTTATCCTGTAGGAGAAGAATTCCTGCATGACGCCACTTACGTGAAGCTGCGTGAACTTTCCATCGGTTACACTTTGCCGCAAATGTGGTTCAAAAATACTCCAATTACCAATGTTAAGGTTTCCTTGGTAGGACGTGACTTGTTCAACATCTATAAGGCTGCTCCCGTAAATGCCGAGTTCGCACAAAACAGTCAGGATGTGTTCCAGGCTTTCGAGCTTGCCGCTCTTCCGTCAACAAGAACTATCGGTTTCTCACTTAACGTAAAATTCTAAAAAGACACTATTATGAAATTACATAAAATTCTAATTACACTACTTACCGCTGCCACTATCAGCAGCTGTACAAATGGATTTGAGGATATGAATAAAGATCCATTGGCCGTTAGCGAAATATCTCCCGATTTGTCATTGCCATACATGCAATATCACGGATTTCATATCGTTTATGGTGACTATCAGAGAGCTGCACTCTTATATTCTTTCCTCTATTGCCAATATATGGCAAACACGAGCAGTGCTTTCACTTCAGATAATTATGTATTCAATAGTTCCTGGGCGGAACGCGGGCTCTGGACTCCCTACTACCAGCAAATGGTAAAAAGAATCCGGGAAATCGAACCCACAGTGGAAAAGCACCCGGAATACAACGACATGTACCAGATTATGCGCATTAACTTAGCGATAAGTACTATACGCATGACAGACACATTCGGAGATATTCCCTACTTCCAGGCTGGAAAAGGCGAAACTTTAATCCCCTACGACAGCCAAAAAGATATCTATTACGATGTATTTAAGGAACTGACCGAAGCTGTTGACGAATTAAAGCAGAAAAAGAGCGAGCAGTTAAAATACTCTACCGAAGATCTAATTTACCAAGGTGATGTGGACAAATGGATAAAGCTTGCCAACTCATTACGTTTGCGTGCAGCTATACGTCTCTCATTCATCGATCCGGAAAAGGCCCGGACCGAAGGTGAACTTGCCTTGAAAGAAGCACTTTTGGCATCCAATGCAGACAATGCCGGCGTAACTCCTCCCCAGCCCAACCGTTGGCTCAATCCATTGTTATACAGTTTGACCGTGGATGAAGCCAGAGCCAGTGAAACAATGGTAAATATGTTACAGAATTACGGTGCCGTAGCCGACCCGCGCCTTACTTTGATTCTTTCACAGAGCCAAGCATGGGTAAAAGGAGAAGATAACAATGCCGTACAATGGAAAGGAGTCCCCAATGGTGTACCTGTTACAGAACTTTCATTGGAAGAATATGACAACAGCCACAATTCCGGTATTTGGGGATATATGTGGGGATATGATTGGAATTCCGCCAATCAAGGAGACAAAGTTTCAAAACCCAATACAGCTGCTGACCCCACTCCCCTGGGATTGATGAATTACTCGGAAGTATGTTTCCTGAAAGCCGAAGCTGCTTTGAGAGGTTGGCAAGGAGCAGGAGATGCCCAGACAAACTATGAAAACGGTATCCGTGCCTCATTCGAAGAAATGAGAGCTAAAGCCCCTAAAGATTCTTACACCAAAGATTATGACGACGACTACATCACACAAGGAAATGTGGCATGGAACGATGCTGATGGCTTTGAAGCCAATCTGGAGAGAATCATAACTCAGAAATGGCTCGGAATCTATCCTAATTCGGAAGAAGCTTGGGCTGAATTCCGCCGTACCGGTTATCCCAAGTTAAGTCCGGTGAAGCAAAGTCTGGAGCCTACAATTAATCCGGCAAACGGTGAATTCATCAAGAAACTCCGTTATGTAGACAATGAAATAAACAACAATAAGGAGTATGCAACAGATCCAGCCTTGAACGGTGGTCAGTCAGCTGATGTACGTTCTCGGGTATGGTGGGATACCGCCGGATATAAATAACCCCACATAATCCTATCTGAAAGAGGATATCTTATAATGCAACCGGATAAAACCTACATTATAACCTATCCTCTTTTTTTAGTACTATCCAATCAGTAGTTGTAAAACAAGAATCTACCATGAATATAAAAACATTACTATCCATCCTTTTATGCTTCACGCTTGCCACCGCACAAGCCCAACAAGAGGATTTCGGACAAGATACCCTTATCAATCCGAGTGCAGCGACCTTCAACTTCAACATCGCTCCGGGTCCCATAAAGCCCACCGAAGAATCCATTGCTGCACATTACCAATGTCCCGAATGGTTTCGCAATGCCAAGTTCGGCATCTACATGCACTGGGGCATCAACTCCATCCCCGGTTATGACGGTCATTACGGCAGATGGATGTACTGGTATCAGGAACCGGACTCCAGCTTACGCAAGTATCCCATACTGGGCTACAGAGCACTTGCACCCAAAGTATACCAGTATCACCTGAAAAAGTACGGTCATCCTTCCAAATTCGGTTATAAAGATTTCATACCGATGTGGAAAGCCGGCAAATTCAATGCAGACTCGTTGGCTGCCTTTTACAAAGAAATCGGAGCCAGATTTATCGGCGTAATGGCTGTTCACCATGATAATTTCGACTTGTACGACTCAAGTCATCAACCCTGGAATTCCGTAAATATGGGTCCCAAGCTGGACATCGTGGGTGCATGGCAGAAAGCATGTAAAAAGGCAGGTGTCCATTTTGCCATCTCCTCCCACCTTAGCAATTACTGCCACGAGCATATGTTCTACCAAGGTAGCAATGCCGACCCGGAAGGTCCGTATGCCGGTATACCCTACGACTATATGAACCCCGCCTACGAGGGATTATACGGCAAGCGTACCCCCAACCGTATCATGCGGCTGGAACCGGAATTCGCCCAGTCATGGTATCTCAGGACTAAAGAGCTGATAGATAAATACGAACCCGAATTACTCTATTTTGACGGCCCGCTTCCCAACGGCATCTATGGTCAGCAGTTGGCGGCACACTTCTATAATAAAAACCTTTCACAGAAAGGCGTACTCACCATTAAGCGAGAAAGGGCCGGATATACGCTGGACCGTGAATGTTCCGGCGAAGACGATTTACAAAAGAACCCGTTTCTGGTGGACACCACAATCAACCCCGGCTGGTTCTATATGGGAAATTCCCTGAACATCAACGATGAGGGAGGAGATGCCGGTATGAGTTCAGCCGTACAAGGAGAAGCAAAAGATAAACTGCGCATGACAGCAGGACAAATTGTAGATAACCTGATAGATATTGTCAGCAAGAACGGTAATATGATGCTCAATGTAGGCCTTCGTCCTGACGGCAGTTTGCCCGAAACATTCCGGAATGAACTTATGAAAATAGGTAATTGGCTAAAACTGAATGGTGAGGCCATCTATGATACCCGCCCTTTCACAGTATACGGCGAAGGTAATTTTTCCGCCAAAGCCCACCAACAGCAGTATGCGGACTATTTATATGCATTCACAGCCAAAGACATACGTTTCACTACCAAAAAGAATACAATATACGTCTTTGCGATGGACTGGCCAGGAAACGGAGCAATACTTAAGATACGGCATCTCAATAGTAAAAAGATACGGAACATACAATCGGTCTCTTTCCTTGCTTCAGGAGAGACTGTGAATTGGACGCAGGATATAAACGGTTTATCCATTACAATGCCCTCTCGCCCGGCAGGAGAATACGCTTATGTATTCAAAGTAACTCTATCGGATATTTATTAAAAAGTATCTTTATGGCATAGCTAACAATCGTTTGGTAAAAATACTTCGGTCGTCTATCTTCCAAATATAGAAAATTGCCGGTTCTATTCCGCTTTATACAGATTTAAAAGAACGTTCAACAAGACTGAAAGCGTTTTATACCATCTTGGCAAACACTAAAACGCTTTCACTCCTCTTTTTTATATGAACAACTTACTTTTGCAACCAGTTAATTATCATCTTTTAAAACATCAATCATAATTTATAATGAAAAAACACATTGTAATAGCATGGGTATTCAGCCTGGTAGCAACCTGCATGTATGCCAGTAACATTACCCGCATACATGAGAATGAACGCGAGACTCCATTCCCGCAACGCGAACACACTTTATATATAAACCCATCGCCTTTGTTAGTGCCCCAAAGCATGAAGCAATCGGATTTTCTGCAATTCAATCTTTCAAAAAGCAAGGATTTTACGGATGAGAGTACAATACTCTCCAAACCGTCACCCTGGTGCATGTTCAATCCTCATAAGATACTGGAAAACGGAACATGGTACTGGCGTGTGCGTTCGGTAAATAAAGCCGGCAAGGAGTTTCCCTGGAGCAAGACCTACAGTTTCACCGTAAGCGATGACGTTCCTCAATTTGTCACACCACCGTTCAGTGTATTTCTTAATAACATCCCCAAAGACTCTCCCCGCATCTATTGTTTCCTGAACAACAGTCTGGAAGAAGCGCGCAAAAACGTGCGTTCGCATCCGGAGTTTGAAAATATGATTAGCGATTCGCGGGATGCGCTTAGTGAGAATTATGCCAATGATACCAAACCATACAGACAGATTGCCCGTATGTATATAGCCTGCGACAAACTGAACACGGCTTATCAAATGTTACAACAAGACAACTATGCCAATAAAATGGTACAGAACATACGTTATCTGCTAGCCGTAGAACCCGACCAACGGGTTATCAACAACGACTTCAACGCCGGCGAATTGGTATATACCCTGGCCTGCACTTACGACAACTGCTACGACCGCTTCACCCCGCAGGAACGCAAGCAAATCGAAACGATTGTAATGGATGTATTGTCGCGTTATTACCTGAAACATATCCTATGTAAAGAAGAAACCCATATCTTCGACAATCATTTCTGGCAGTTCACCTTCCGCCATCTCCTGCAGGGAGCTTTGGTGATGTACGACAAATACCCCCTTGCCAAAGAATACCTGGAATACAGCTACGAACTATGGACAGCCCGCGCCCCGGCATCCGGATTTAACCGCGACGGCTCATGGCACAATGGAACAAGCTATTTCAGTGCCAACAGCGTTACATTGGCATACGTAGCTACCTTGTTCAGCCATCTGACTGGAACAGACTTCATGCAGCACCCTTGGTATAAGAATGTCGGTATCGGCATGCTGTACAGTTGGCAACCCGAATCGTTAAGCGCCGGTTTCGGTGACGGACACGAAAAGACTAATCCCAAACCTCTGCGCATCCGCAGTGCCTTTGCCGATTTTATGGCACGTACCACCGGCGATCCCTATGCCACCTGGTACTCCTCCATAAACGATCGCTACAAAAACGAATCGGAAACGCGTCTGTTCCGCATGGCAAGCGGCAAGCAACGTCCGCAACAGTCCGAATTGCCAGCCGATGCCCCCAAAGCCGTATGGTTCAAGGACAGCGGAGAGATGATTGCCAACAGCAATCTGAAAGACTACGAACACAATATCAGCCTGAGTTTCCGTTCCAGTCCTTTCGGTTCCGGCAGCCATACACACTCTAATCAGAATGCCTTCAACCTGCATTATGGCGGAAAAGCCATATATCACGCTGTGGGACATTACATGAACTTTGCCGACCCGCACAATCTGTTGTCTTACCGGCACACCCGCGCCCATAACACGATATTGGTAGACGGTATCGGACAGCCTTTCACCACCCGTGCATATGGCAATATCGTACGTATGTTCAACGGAGAGCACATATCATATGCCTTAGGAGATGCTTCCAATGCTTATTGCGGCATCAGCGAATATCCTATGTGGCAGAAGAATTTCGCAACCCACAAGTTGGAGCAGTCACGCGAAAACGGCTTCGGAGAGACTCCTTTGAAGAAATACCGCCGTCATATCTTCCTACTCCATCCTAATATTGTAGTAATTTACGATGAACTGGAAGCAGAAAAAGCCGTCAGATGGGATTGGATGCTCCACAGTCCCGTGAAGTTCGATATAGACGAGTCCACCGCTACACTGACAACACAAAACCCCAAAAGTCGATATAAATCTGTTGCTCGTCTGTTCTGCGAGCAGCAATGCGTTATCACACAGACCAATAATTTCGTTGCTCCTCCCAATGAGAAAATAGCGACGCGCGGTGAAGATTTCACCGCTCCCTGGTCATTGACAGCAGGTTTCACCCCCTGCAAAAATAACCGTATTCTTACTATTATTCAGGTAGAGGCGGACGGTAACAAAGTTGTGGACATAGAGCAATCCCAAAACAGATTCCAATGCGGAAACTGGATTATCGAAGCAGAACTGAATGCCAAGCATCCGGCAAGTTTATATATCCATAACAAGGACTCAAAAGCCACATTCGGTTATGGGAAAAAGAAATTGCCTATCAACGACAAGAAATATGAATGTAAATACAAATATTCTTCCATCCTTTACGACAAAATCAATGGATTGTGGAAAACCCAAGAGATGGAAGACAGAGCGGCACTTCCTACCGGAAAAATTCAATAGGTATATAAATATAAGAAATACTAGCTTAACCGACAAATAATAACACATTTATCATCACTCATCACTTTTAAGGTCAATTAACTGGTAATATGACGGTTGAGTAGTTACAAGAGCAGTTATAACAGTGACGACCGAATGTTGGTCGTCACTGTTTTTCAAGTACATTCCGCTATATTCTACTCTGCAACACTCTGATTTACAGTCCTTACATACACTTTATGCGACCCTTGCCCCAATGTTGTTAAAATACCTTTCTCCACCAATAAATTGAGGTCATTCAACGCCTTGTTCTTCAAAAGTCCCGTAATTCCGCTGTAATCCTTACGCGTAATGAAAGGATTTGCATCCAAAAACGCGCATAGTCTGCGGTAACGTTCCGCACCGCTGATATCCTCACTGTGCCGGAAGCCATACCCTGCCCTTACACGTTCCACAAATCCGGCGCACTGTTTCCGGAAGCCGGGCGATACGCGGAAATGCACCTTGCCGAAAAATATCGTCTGCGCATGGATTTCCTTCTTGTCCATGACAGGGCGTGCTGTCAGTCCCGCCGAGAAATGCCCCATATTGCCCAATTGTACATGATGCCCTTCGGAAAGGTAATAGGAAATGCGGCTTTCCAATGCAGCAAGCACTCCCTCGACGTCTCCAGGAGTAAAACTGGTTGCCTGTGAAATATCACTGACCAGACGTTTGCCGGTGATAGTCCCCTTGTTCACGATGCGGGGATACATGGGTTGTAATTCGCCGTCTCCTTTCGGGTTGGGCTTCCTCTGAAAATCATACTCTGCTGCCATTGTCGTTCTGTTTTTTTTAGTTATGTAATAATTGAAAATCCTGTTGTATCGGTAGCTTACGCCATTCGGCCGCATAAATTCGGATATTCTCCGCGGTCCGTTCGGGAAAAGTAGGAAGATAAACAACGCTTTGCTTCGTTGTTTTTATTTGTCCGGACCATGCAAAATGCCGTTATGCTTATAGTAAAACCCCGTTTTGCAGTTGCAGGCCCGGCGGTTGCCGGTTGCGGGCTGTCGGGCCCGCATATGCAGGCTCTTCGGCCCGCAACTGCAAAACGAAGTTTTACACCTTGCAAAGGCATAAAATCCATGAGGGAAAGCGGGGTTTTCAACGGTTTGTTTTCTGATTATTCCCGGTTGTTTCAGGGGTGGACACGAGGGATAAATCTCAAAACAAGAGGGGATTGCTTGCTTTCAGTCTGCTTTGATACGTACTTTGTGGAGCCTGAGAGATAGCTGCACCTGCAATATAAGTCACCGGTCCGCTTATCTTCCTTTCCAAATACTCATGATTTTTCTGCGTATCATTACAATATTCAATGAAGATACTGCGAGGCATAGCAGGCAACCTGCTGTCCAGCATGGGAGCAGTGTCCCCGTCTCCAGTTGCGGAAAGAGCGTGCCGATAATTTCCGTATAGTAACTGCGCACCCATGCCACTCCGCCGACAGACAATATCAGTACCGCCAGATTCAAGCCGCAGGTCAGGATATTGTAGGGAAGCGCCACACGATTGGGGCTATAGCCTATCAGAAGCAGGTTTTCCAATTTTACGGTATTCTTTTGCAACAGCAGGAAGATACTTAACATCAGGATATAAAAGGATAAAATGCTGATGAATAATCCTACTCCCATGACGATACCGGTGATGAGGCGCAGGAAATGCGTCGTTTTTCCGGCATCCAGCCCGTCGCCTTCGGGTTCATAGTGCTGCTGTTGGAAATAGTCGCTGACGGCTGTGTCGGCAGGGTTCTTCACCTCGACGATGAGGCGGGAAGGCCGGGCTTCTTTGCCGGGGGCGAAACGTTGGTTTGCCCAGTCCATGAATGCTTGGGGAACAAGAATTGTATTCAGGCGGTTGGAGAACCCCACAATCTTACCTTTGAACTGCTCTGCACGTCCGTTGCCTCGTAGCATGATGTCCATCTGTATCAGGCTCATGAGGCCTTCGGAGAGTTTCGGCAGGTTACGGCTTTGTGCAAAACCGAAGTTATACAGATTCAGGTAATTGCGGGGAATGATGATGGGAATGACTTGGGCGGACTCGTCAAAATGCCAGTTGTTCAGGCTGACATCTACATATTCGTCGGGTACGGACTCGAAAAACATTTCGGTGGAAAGATGTATTCCGGCTTCCTGCATGCCTAAGCCTGCGGATACTTTAAACAAGGAAGGGGTGAAGGCGCCCACGCTTTCGGTGAAAGACTGTTCTTTCATCTCTTCGATTTCCTTGGGGGAGAAGGTGTTGCTTCTTCCGGTAAAACTGCCGAGTGCGCTGATTTTCTTTGTGGCGATGATATAATTCTTTTTCATGAAGCTGTCTCCCTGCGTGAAAACGGGGAGTACATCCCGGTAGAATTGTACGCTCAGTAATACAATCAGCATGCCGAAGAGGTTGGCGAGGAAAAAGCCGGTCAACTGGCCTATACTGATATGTTGGCGGAGAAGTTTCCAAACAAGTCTGTTCATGGTGCGGATAATGGTTTATGCGTTATAGGCGGAAGGTTTCATCGTATTCGAGCTCCAGGTGTTTCCCGATGGATGTGACAATAATGCCTGCTCCCTGCTTGCCCGCCTCTTCCATGAGCAACCGGCTCATTATAGCACTGTTGTCGTTGTCCAGGTGGCTGATGGGTTCGTCCAGGAAGATAAAGTCGAACGGCTGGCAAAGGCTGCGGATAAAAGCGACGCGTTGCTGCTGCCCGAAGGAAAGCTTGCCGGCTCTTTCGTCGGTTTTGTCGGGAATGCCGGTTGCTTCGAAAAGGGCGAGAATTTCTTTTTTCTTCTTATGGTTGGTCAGGCGGTTCTTTAACAAGACGTTCTCAAGGGCGGTCAGCTCGGGGAAGATACGCAGTTCCTGGAAAAGGATGCTGAGCGAATGTTTCCTTACATCTGCCCATTCGCCGACGGAGAATGAGCGGATGTTGCGTCCGTCGAAACTGATGATGCCCTGATAGTCGCGCCGATACCCGTAGATATAGCTGCACAAGGAGGATTTTCCGGTGCCGGAGGAAGCCTCTATCAGATAGCGCTTTCCTTTGTCGAACACGATGTCCTGATGCCACACCTGTGAAATGACGGTGTCACGGGCGGCAAAGACCTGGGGCAGGGTATGCTGTAAATGAATGTGGTCCATTACTTATGATTTACAAATTACGCATTGCGTGCTGAATATGAATCGCTGAATGCCAGCTGCCGGTTACATCCCTATGAACAACTTGGCAAAGTCGGTAAGCTGTTTCAGGGCATTCTCGTTCTTTTCGTTCAGAACGACCGTAAAGTTGGTCCGGTTCTTGTCTCCCCGCAGGTTCAGCTCTTCTATTTTCATAATGAGTTGATAGAGGATGTTGACTTCCGGTTCGTTCGGAGCATATTCCATAAGCACCCGCAGGTTGCTTAAAGTAAGCAATTCGTTGCTGGTCAATGAAATGTTGAAGGCTCGTCCGTGCATCATGTTCAGCATGGCCTGTTGCAGCTCCCGCGAATTTTGAGGGTGGAAAGGCTGGTTGCTTTCTTTGGTATTTCCTTTGAAATCGGCGTTTTGCAGGGTAGCGTATATACGTCCGTTTTCAAACAGGACATAACCCAACAGTTGCGTGCCGTGCGGCCAGGTCAGTACACCGCGAACGTCCATGGGGAGGGCATCGGGAGTTGCCAGCAGGCGTATGTCTCCTTTTTGCTGCATCATCGGGGTGAAGTATTTGCCGGTGCGGATGCTTTTGTCGGCAGGTTGTTGCATGAGGGCGGTGATGGCGGGTTGCAGCTTCTTCAACTGTTCCGTACTGCCGCCGTAAACTCCCAGCAGAGTGCCGTCGTTGTAGGCAAGCAGTACTCCTGCGTCTTTTATTTCAACGCTCCGGTAACCGCCGGCCTCGACCGGGGCGGTGCACAACTGTTCCTGGACAAGCAGCCGGAGCATGGCTTCAAACTTCTTTAAATCGGCAATTTTCAGGGTGATTGCCGTGTTGTGCACGTAGAGCGGGGCGTTCCAGTCTATCCCGCTTTCGGCAGGGTCTTTCAGAAGAGTTTCCGCTTCTTGTTTCAGGTTGGCGCTCCCGCCTTCAAGGAGCAGCCCCAGGAACTTCTGCAAGGTGGCCCGGCTGTCTGAGGTATTCAATCCGGCTTTATCGACGATGCTTTTTAGGTCGAGTGCCGCCACTTCTGTGGCATTGGCGGGGATTACATGCGTGTATTCTGTTTTTTGCCCGGTTTCGCTGCATGAGCTCAGGCATAGCACTGTTAATAAAACCGGCAGCAAATAGAAGGAAATACTCTTTCTCATATCGTATTATTGGTTTTGTAGATTCAATATGTGGCAGGCTACGAGTGCCGCCGTTTCAGTGCGCAGTCGGGAACGGCCGAGGCTGATGGGCTCGAATCCGTTTTCAATGGCCTGTTTCACCTCTTCTTCACTGAAGTCGCCTTCCGGTCCGATAAGCACCAGCGCGTCTTCTCCTTTACGGACAACATCTTTCAATAAAGGTTTTTCTCCTTCGTAACAATGCGCGATGAATTTACGGCCTTCGAAAGGCTGGCTGATGAACCGGTTGAAGTCGGTCATTCCGTTCAGGCGGGGCAGGCGTGCTTTTAGCGACTGCTTGATGGCGGATACCAGTATCTTGGCAATGCGCTCCGTTTTGATTATTTTACGTTCGGAAAAACGGCAGTTCAGGAAGGTCAGTTCGTCAAAGCCTATTTCGGTGGCTTTCTCTGCAAACCATTCCGTGCGGTCCATATTCTTGGTGGGAGCCATTGCAATGTGCAGGTGTCCGCTCCATAAAGGCGCTTGGGGGATGGTTTCAAGTATGTTGACAAGGCAACGCTTGGTCGTGGCGGTACTGATTTCCGCACGGTAGAAGTTGCCTTTGCCGTCGGTCAGTGTTACCTCGTCGCCTGTTTGCAGCCGCAGTACGCGGACTGCGTGAGCGGCTTCTTCTTCGGGCAGTTCGGCTTGCGATTGTATGTCGGGGGTGTAGAATACGTGCATGATTGTTTATGGTTTCTTATGCTGGTTGATAATATCCCTTAGTTGTGCAGCCCGTTCGTAGTCTTCTGCGTCTATGGCGTTTTGAAGGGCTTCCTTTAATTGTTTCAGGGTCTTTTTCTGTGTAGCGGCATCATCCGTCTGTTGGGTGGGAGTGATGCTGTGCTCTGTTTTCAGGCATTCGGCTTCTAAAATATCATCGTATATGAAAATGGGGGCATCCATGCGCAAGGCGAGGGCCACGGCATCGCTGGTACGTGCGTCGATGCGCAGGATGGTCTCTTCCGTTTTCATATAGAGGTAAGAATAGAAAACACCGTTGTCCACTTTGTAAATAAGCACGCGCAGCAGAGTTGCTCCCAGTACCTTGAGAACTGAGGCAAACAGCGTATGCGTCAGCGGCCGGGGAGGAACGATGCCTCTCATTTCAATCATCATGGATTGTGCCTCGGCACTGCCTATGATAACCGGCAGTTGCCGCATGCCGTTTATCTCGCCCAGCACCATGGCATAAGCGCCGGCCTGTGCCTGGCTGTTTGAGATATTCAATACTTGCAGCTCAATCTTTTTTTTGTTCATCGGCTGTAGTTACTTTAAATCTTCCGGATGGTGTTTGTACTTGAATACGATGGCAAACACCACTGCTACGGTCAGCGCGTAGATTGCAAATACGTACCATGCCGATTGCCATTGCGCTATCTGCGGGACATTGCTGTTGAAATCTACAAAGTGATTCACTACCGCCTGTGCACCCAGTGTGCCGATAGTGGCACCGAAACCGTTTGTCATGATAACGAACAGTCCCTGTGCGCTGGAACGGATGCCCCGGTCGGTCTCTCTGTCAACAAACAGCGAACCGGATATGTTGAAGAAATCGAATGCCACACCGTACACAATCATGGAAAGTACAAACATCCATACGCCGCTTCCGGGATTGCCCATGCCGAAGAGCCCGAAGCGCAATACCCATGCCAGCATGGCAATCAGCATCACCTGCTTGATGCCGAAGCGTTTCAGGAAGAAAGGTATCAGCAGGATGCAGAGTGTTTCGGATATTTGCGACAGCGAAATCAGGATGTTGGCATGTTGCACTCCGAAAGTGCCGGCATATTCGGGAATACTGCCGAAACTGCTGATGTAGGGATTGGCAAATCCGTTGGTAATCTGCAAGGAAACGCCCAGCAGCATGGAGAAAATGAAGAAAACAGCCATTTTCTTCTGCTTGAATAGCGTAAAGGCGCGTAAGCCCAATGCCTCTACCAATGATTTGGCATTGTCGCCCTTGCTGGTGGGGCATTCCGGCAGGGTCAGCGCATATACGCCATACGCTACTCCGATGATGGCGCAGGCAAAGAACTGCCCGTAATTATTTTGCAGTCCGAGCAGGTCCACCACCCACATGGAGCAGATGAATCCGATTGTGCCGAAAATACGTATGGGAGGGAATGTCCTGATGGTATCCAGTCCGGCTTTGTCGAGTGCGGTGTAGGCCACGGAGTTCGACAATGCCAATGTAGGCATATAGAAAGCAACGCTTAGCGAGTAAAGTGTGAACAGAGTACCGAAATCTACCTCAGCACCTTTCGTCATGCCGTAGTATCCGGCTGCGGCCATGAACAGGGCTGCGGTGAAGTGACTGAAGCTTAACAGCTTTTGTGCCGGTATCCAGCGGTCGGCAATGATGCCGAGAACGGCAGGCATAAACAACGATACGATTCCCTGCATGGCGTAAAACATACCGATGTGCTCGTGCAGGCCTACGTTTACCAGGTAACTGCCCATTGATGTGAGGTATGCTCCCCACACGGCAAACTGTAGGAAATTCATAATGATTAAGCGAATCTTGATGCTCATAATGCTTTCTATAAATTAACGTGTCTTTCGAAGTTGAACTAATTAATAAAACGCAAATGTAGACAAATTATCGGAAAAGGCGATGTATAAAGCATCAAAAAAAGGGAAGGCGGGAGGTATAAAAAAAAGAAGGCTATCTATCCCAGACAGCCAATCTTTATTAACCTTAAATCTAATACCATGAAAAACA
>OOCZ01001271.1_pt1 | contig 16426 bp, 8 predicted proteins | sample 1671631 | NCBI WGS metagenome assembly OOCZ01 (sample SAMN06348176, study PRJEB24527) | human gut metagenome | reverse complement strand
GTGATTATCTCGTTCGCTCTGAAGTAGACATAGTAGTAGCCGCCGAGAAACGCTATTGAAACTATAACTGTTATAATGCTCTTGTTTTTTAATTTAACTGCGATTTTTGCAACGACCCAGCCGAGTATGCACGACAGTATAAGCACGAGAACAGTCACCATAACGGCCATTATAACGGCGGTTATGCCGGATATCACCCCAGACGGCAAAACCGAGGCCGCCGATGATAATCAGTGCCATGATGGTGAAATTCACGACCGGGTCTGTCGCGTAGCGGCAGAGGCTCCCGCCTGCGTCTGTATCCGCAAGCACATCAAAGCCCGCGTTGCAGAACGCGGAGATCGAGTGGAACACGCCGTACCACAGAGCCTTTCCGAAGCCGAACTCCGGCAGGAAGCGGAAAAACAGCAGTACTAGTTGAAAGAATTATCAACAAAATAATTAATCCAAGAGAAAGTTCTGATGTAGTTAAAACCAATGAATGAGAAAGTTTTGAAGTAGTGTATTTTTAGGAAACACCCTCATCATACGCATATATTTGCAGTGGATAAAACCATTTTGTTAAACCTATATAAGTCGTACTAACATGAAAAACAAAAGACTATTCACTTATGTGTTTCTTTTCGGCCTACTGGTCAACGGTAGTGCATGCGGATCGGACCACAATGAAACAGACTTCCCCGAAACGCCCGGCGGTGAAACTCCGTCCTCCCCTAGTGGTCTACAAGCCTACATGCTTACCACCACTGACACCCGTACCTATGATTTAAGAGAATCCACCGTGGAATTTGAGCCCCAAGCCAGTATGTCGCCTAAAAATATCCTACTGAATCCACAGCAGATCTACCAAACTATGCAGGGATTCGGAGCGGCACTTACAGGATCATCAGCTTTCTGCCTAAAACTAATGAAACAGGAAGATCGGACAGCATTCCTCAAAAGAACCTATTCGCTAACTGAAGGTTATGGATGCAGCTATGTACGCATTGCCATTGGCTGTTCCGACTTCTCCTTGAAAGAATACACCTGTTGTGACACACCGGGTATAGAAAACTTTGCTCTGACTTCAGAAGAAACAGATTACGTAATACCTATCTTAAAGGAGATTATTGCTATCAACCCGGACATCCGCATACTGGGTTCACCCTGGACTTGTCCCTTATGGATGAAAGATTACCGGAAATACCCTGTCTACCAAAATCGGGAATACACCGCAGGACAACTAAAACCCGAATACTATGCTGACTATGCCACCTATTTTGTGAAGTGGATACAGGCATTTCAGGCAACTGGTATTCCCATCAATGCCATCACCATACAGAACGAACCACTCAACAACAAGAACTCAGCCTCACTGGTGATGGAATGGAAAGAACAACGTGATTTTGTGAAAGTACTGGGTCCTGCTTTTGAGGCTGCTGGACTTTCCACCAAAATATACGCTTACGACCACAACTACAATTATGATAACAAAAGCGACCAAAACGGTTATCCCTACCAGATATACAACGATTCCGAAGCCGCTAAGTATATAGTAGGAGCAGCCTACCATGACTATGGAGGTAATCGCAGCGAACTGCTCAACGTCTACCAACGAGCTCCTGAGAAGGACCTGATTTTCACAGAATCGTCTATCGGCACCTGGAATAACGGACACGACTTGACCAAAACTCTCCTTTCTAATATGGAAAGTATCGGTATAGGCACCATCAATAACTATTGCAGTGCAGTGACCATCTGGAACCTGATGCTTGAAACAGACTTCAACGGAAGCATACCCAGTAACAATGGTGGACAACCTAACCGCCCCGGCGGATGTCAAACCTGCTTCGGGGCTGTAGACCTAAACATGAGTGATCTTAAAACTATCTACATGAACTCGCACTACTATATGATCTGCCACCTGTCGGCAGTGGTAAGACCCGGTGCCATACGAATTGGTACAAGCGGCTACACAGACAATGACATAGCCTACAGTGCTTTCAAGAATACAGACGGAAGTTATGCCTTTGTCATCATCAACAAAAGCAGTTCGGACAAGAACATTGTACTTACCGCCCCCGATGACGCCGGTAAGAAGCACTCGGCAAGTTGCACTCTGCAGCCGCGCTCAGTAAACTCTTTCAAGTGGAAATAACAGAGATTCAAACATAATAAATCACTTTTTTAATTTTAAATTTATAAATTATGAGAAATCGATTTTTGCTCGGCATGATGGCACTCAGCCTTATAGGTATGACATCATGCAAAGATGAGATTGACCAGTTCGATGATCATGGCAGCTCGACTATCGTATCCTTTGCAGGCACTGAAAAAGCCTACATGGGCGATAGTATCACCTTCGACTTTGAGGTGAAAAGCGGAGGCGTGAAAATCAACCAGGCCAAAGTTCAGCTCTATTATGGAGAAGAAATGGTATCCGAAGCCTTCTACAGTCTGAAAGCCGACGGAAAATACAGTGGAAAAGTGCTGGCTCCCTACCAGAAAAACACGCCTGACGGAGAAGCAAAGGTTATACTGCGCATCCAAAATGAACGTTTCAGCAATGACAGTAAGGAAATGACCGTTGCTATAGAGCGTCCAAAATATCAAACATTGAAACTTGTGGCTGCCAATGGCAAGGAATATACCATGACTCCCGTTCCAGGTAAAGAATATGAATACAAAGCACGTGAGGCTTTCCCACTCGACATGGAAGCATCTATCGTAGCACCAGCTTATTCCGATGGAACAGGTAATCCTTATTTGCAGGGCAATGAACTGAAATTTGGTATGGACAATGGAAAAATTGTCCTCAATGCCACCAAGAATATTGGCTTTGAAAACACAGGTTACGGTGAAGACGGCAAGTATGAAATCACATTCAATACCCTGACTTTCGAAGGTAGCCCATTCCCAAAATTCGGTGTACGTTTCGACACGCAGAATAAGTTCCTGGAATTCGATGGGTCGGGCAATGTTTTCTACATCGAAACCGAATTTAAGAAGGATGATATCATCAAAATCAGCGGTGTCAAAGAAGAATATGCTGATTATTGGAAGAACCCCACTTGGTTTGACCTCGTGAAGGAAGACGAAACTCTGCTCCATTTCCGCGGAAGAGACGGCAAGTATAAACTCACTCTGAACAAAGGCATGAATGCAATTATGATGGAACAGTTGGAGAAAGCTTCTTCATCAAGTACACAGAATGCTACCGCTATGTGGGTGATTGGTAATGATAAGATAGGATTCCCGTCATATGCCCAAAACAACATAAACTGGAATACGGACAAAGCATTCAATCTGGTTCCGCTCACCGATACCAAATATGAACTGATACTACTTGTTGGACAGAATGTCAACGGGGTCAACTTTAAGTTTTTCGGACAGAAGGGATGGGGACTGGAATGGAAAGGCCCCGGAGCCTATACCGCAAAAGAAGGCGGTGATTATATCAAATATGCCAGTGACGGCAACTTCAACGCCAATGCCACCTGGCCATCTGGAAAATATATGGTGATGACTGTAGAAACCAGCACCAGCCCGAATGAACTATGGGTGAAAGCTTTGGACGAACTACCCTCATACGAAATGGGTGAATGATAGACTTTCTTAAAATATAGATAAACAATCAAGTATAGATATATGAAAAAAAGATATTACATAGCAGCCATGTTTGCCTTTGGTTTGGTAGCCCAGCCTGCCATCCTACGTGCCAATGCTGCTGACGAAGCTAACAGCATTGAGGCTGTACAGCAACAAAAACAACGCATCAGCGGTTTGCTGACCGATTCTAATGGTGACCCTATCATCGGCGCCACCGTCAGAGTACAAGGTACTACCAATCGTGGTGTTATCAGTGACGTCGAAGGACGATACTCCATCGAAGCTGCTCCCGGCGAAGTACTGGAATTCAGCTATATTGGATTTGTCAGTATAGAACACAGAGTGAAAGCTGATGAAACCACCTTCAACCTCCGAATGGAGATGGATGCCATCGCTACGGAAGAAGTAGTAGTTGTGGGATATGGTAAACAGAAGAAAGAGAGCGTAGTAAGCTCCATGTCCACCGTAGGACCAGCTCAATTGAGTGTAAAGAGTGCCAACCTTACCAACAACATCGCCGGTAAGCTGTCAGGTCTGATTGCCGTACAACGTTCGGGCGAACCGGGTTGGGATGACGCACAATTCTTTATCCGTGGTATCAGTTCGTATGCCGGTGGAACAGACCCATTGGTACTGGTGGACGGTGTACCCCGTAAGATGAACGATATCGATGTGGACGAAATTGAAACATTCTCTATCCTAAAAGACGCCGCCGCAACGGCCGTGTATGGTGCCGAAGGTGCTAACGGTGTGGTATTGATTACTTCCAAACGTGGTAAATCACAAAAAACAGTTGTCAGTATGTCAGCAGAATACGGCTACTCGACACCGCTCCGCCTGCCCAACCTCATGAGTTCTTACGACTATTTGAGCTTATACAACGAGGCAGACTGGAACAGCAACGGTAACCCGCGCGCCAACTATACAGCACCGGTGAGCGACGCTGATCTGGAAAAATATCGTAGCGGCGTAGATCCTGATCTATATCCGGATGCAGACTGGATGAGTATGCTACGTGATCACACCAGCAGCCAGCGCTACACCATTAACTTCCGTGGTGGTGGTGACCGCGTACGCTTCTTCGTATCAGGTGCCTACTACACACAAGACGGTGTATACAAGGAGAAGAAGAACGCCGATTACGATTCAAACATCAGTTTCGACCGTTATAACCTTCGTTCCAATATTGACTTCGAATTGAGCAAGACTACCCGTATGTCCGTAGATATGTCAGGACAGTATATCAACCGTGTGGCTCCCTCCAAAACAGCCGGTGACATCTTCGGTGGTATGACATTGCAACCTGTACACCTCTATCCGCAAATCTATTCTGACGGTTCAGCTGCACAACATCCTAACTATGATAATTCAGGTCTTCGTCAAAACCCCTACAACTTCCTCTACTTCAGTGGATACAGTAAAAGCTGGGACGCTACATTCCAAAGCAAGGTATTGCTAGAACAAGACTTGGATTTCATCACAAAGGGACTTTCCATAAGAGGTAGTGTCAGTTTCGATGCCAACTCCAACCAATATGTCAACCGTACTATGTCACCCGCTACTTTTACAGCTACCGGACGTGACGCCGATGGCAACCTGATATTCAAGTCACTGGAGTCAGGCTCGGCATTGAGTAACCCCTCAAGCGGTTCATCCGGTGGTAACAAGAAAATATACATTGAGGCGTCCCTCAACTATAAGCGTAACTTCAGCGACAAGCACGATGTTACAGGCTTGCTGCTATACAACCAAAAGGAAACTCAAAAACAAAACGTTGGCGGACTCAACCTGCTTCCTTACCGTAAACAAAGCGTCGTAGGACGCGGTTCTTATACTTACGACAACCGCTACACCATCGAAGGCAGCTTCGGTATGACAGGTAGTGAGAATTTCGCTCCGGGACACCGTTGGGGTATTTTCCCTGCTGTGGGTGGAGCCTGGTATGTGAGCCATGAAAAGTTCTTCGAACCTGTGCAGAAAGTAATCAGTACACTGAAGTTACGTGCATCCTACGGACGGACCGGTAACGATCAGTTAGGTGAAACTCGTTTCCCTTATCAGGAAGCCATGAATACCGATGCCGGCGGTCTTAACCTGGGTATCTCAGGCATCTCTAATGGTAATGCACAGAACTGGTTCGGCGGATTGAGCGAAAACCGTGCCTACTACGCCAACCTGCGTTGGGAGATTGAGGATAAAACCAATATCGGTTTCGACCTCGGCTTGCTGAACGGACAGTTGGACCTCTCCATGGACTACTTCTCCAACCGTCGTAAAGACATCCTGATTACCCGTAATACGGTTCCTTCTATGAGCGGTTTACAATCCAACCCAACTCAGAACTATGGTATCGTAAGTAACAAAGGTGTAGATGGGAACCTGACTTTCAAACAGCATGTGGGTGGCCTGAATCTGACATTCCGTGCCAACTATACGTATGCCAAGAACAAGATTGTAGAAACAGATGAAATCAAACATAGATACAGCTACCAGGATCTCACAGGTATGTCATTGTGGACTCCTTACCTCTACATTGCCGACGGTCTTTATACACCCGATGATTTCAACATCACCATTGATCCTGTGAGCGGTGCCGAAAGCTACCAACTGAAACCCGGCATAGCCGACCCGGGAGCTGCTGTGGCACCCGGTGATATCAAGTACCGCGACTTAAACGAGGACGGACTTATCAACGACGATGACAAGACCTACCGTAATGGTCATCTGGACAAGACCCCGCGCAGTGTGTACGGTCTTTCACTGAATGCCGAATGGAAAGGATTCTTCGCCGGTATCTTCTTCCAAGGCGTGACGGGCTGTTCCATCAACCTGATGAGCAAAGCATCCAACTTCATGCCGTTCAACCAAGGCAAGGACGCTTCTTCTGCGCGTATGGAGGCTATGAACCGCTGGAAAGCATCCGACCCCTACAACGACAACGTGCTCTACCCTCGCTTGCGTAACAACACCTTTGCACACAACCTGCAAGCGAGTACCTGGTGGTATCGCGATGCCAGCTTCATCCGCTTGAAGAACGTGGAATTCGGTTACCAGTTCAACAAGAAGCAACTGAAGTCACTGCGTCTCACCAACCTGCGCCTTTACGTGCAAGGTACTAACCTAAAAACTTGGGATCACGTGAAGTATTGGGATCCGGAACTGGGCGATGCAAACTCAGGCGCCAAATACCCCATCTCCAGCACCTGGACCTTTGGAGCAGAAGTTACATTCTAAACATCTAATTAATAAACGATATGAAACTGAAAAATTTACTATACGCAACCGTCGGCTCTGCCGTCCTTGCATTCAGCACAGCATCTTGTTCAGACTATCTTGACATATCAGGCGAGTTCAACGCCAGTCTGGGAGTCGATCAGGTTTGGGACAATGCAACCTATACCCGAAACTGGTACGGGGTCATCTACCGCAATCTGATGGAATATTCAGAAACCGGATCAGAAGTTAACGCCTTCAAAAATCCATGGTCAAACCTCTGCGGTGAAATCGCTTCAGAAAAAGCTAGTTCACGCGACGTCATGATGGCAGGTTTCACGGCAGCCAGCGGAAGCTATCATCGCTGGGCTACTTTCTACAAAGACATACGCCAAGCTATGATCTTCATTGAACGCGCCCACGACCAAGGTGTAGGCGACCCCAGCAGTACTAACAAACTGACTGCCGAGGAAATAGCCCGCATGAAAGACGAATGCCGATTCATGATAGCCTATTATTACTTTTCCATGTTCGAGCTTTATGGCCCTGCCTGCATCGTGACGGAGATAGACGACGCTGCCGAACCGCACATAACGGACTACGACCGCGCTACTGTAGACGAAATGGTGAACCACATTGATGGCATATTGGCTCCTCTATGTGACCCCGCACAGTCAAAATTGCCCGAATCAGTCATCACATCATACGCAGACAATACATACAACTTCAACACCAATGAAGTAGTACGCCCCACTATCGTAGTGGCCAAAGCACTACGCGCCAAGTTGTGGATGTATGCTGCCTCCAAGTTATTCAATGGTGGCGATGGTTCCGAATATTACCAGGGACTGCAGAAGTTGCAGAACTCTAAAGGTGAATACATCTTCCCACAGAGTAAGGATCCGCAAAAATGGGTAACTGCCAGAGACCGCGTAAAGGATCTGATAGACTATGCTGAAGCGCAACACCACGCTCTCTATCGCGTGATGGCAAACGGAGTAGAGCAACCCGACCGTTCTGTATACAACCTTTTCCAGGTGTACAATGAAGAAATCCTGTGGTGCAGTACCAACAACAGCTACTCCGACCAGTACAAGATGGAGAAACGTACTAACCCGCGTGACGTGAACTCATGCTATGGTACCATCGGCCCGTCTCAGGATGCTGTAGACATGTTCTTCATGGGCAACGGCCTCGCCATCAATGACCCAAACAGTGGTTATGACGAAACCGGATTCGGTGCTGTAGAAAACCATTGCTACGACCCCGACTATAAAGACAAGAAGACAGACCAGAATATCTCCAACATGTATGCCAACCGTGAACCGCGTTTCTACGCAAGCGTTGTATATCAGGGAAGAAGCTGGTTCAAGAAATGGATGAACGGTAATCCCAACTACATCGTAGATTTCTCTGCAGGTGGCGGAAACGACCTTTCCAACGGTGATAACGTGAAAACCGGGTATATGCTGGGGAAATTTAAGAACCGTACCGTAAATCATGCCAGCGGCGATACTCAGAGTTGGAAACGTGTTTCCATCATCTATCGTCTGGCCGAATTCTATCTGTTCTATGCCGAAGCACTCAATGAAACAGATCCGAGTAATCCGGACATCATCAAGTATATCGACATGGTACGCGAACGCGCAGGCATCCCAGGCTATCAGACCATGAACGATAACGGCATCAAGACCGGCATAATCGGTAATTACGACAAGCAGTTCGATGCCATACAGCACGAACGCTATGTAGAGCTCTATTGCGAGGGACAACGCTATTTCGACATCCGTCGTTGGATGATCTGCGGTGACAAGGACAGAATAGGTTGCGACCAGACACGTTTCTACGGAATGAACATGAAGGGTTCAAAAGACAAAACTCCGGGCGAACCAACTTCTTACTACACGCGTACGAAAGTAGAAAACCGACAATGGACAGACAAACTCTACCTCTATCCCATCCATCAGAATGTGATAGAACTGGCCAACGGACGTATTCCACAAAATTACGGATGGTAAAAAAGACAGCTTTTTTGATTAGTTTTCGAAGGATATAAGTAAAAAGATTGAATGAAGGTTTGGAGGCAGAAACTGGCATAACCGGCCTGGTAACTGCCTCCTTTCTTTTTCAGCTAATAAACCAACAATAAATATACCATGAGCAAAGAGAAAAAATATCGAATCGGGACATACCTGATCCTGATACCTGCTATTCTGTTCCTATTCCCCAAAGTATACGCACAACATGAAAGCAAAACGATCAACGACAGTTGGAAATTCTATCAGGGAGAATGCGAAGCTGCCGCTTCAGCAACCTATGATGACAGTGCGTGGAACAGCATACATCTCCCGCACACATGGAATACGGATGCATATACAGAAAAAAAGTATTACCAGGGAACAGGCTGGTATCGCCGTACACTGACATTACCGCAAAATTGGCAAACCAAACAGGTATTCCTGAAACTGGATGCAGCCAGTAAGGCCGCTACCATCTACATGAATGGACGGAAAATAGGTGAGCATAACGGTGGATATACTGCCTGCACATTCGATATCACCCCATTCTGTTCATTTGACGCTCCTAATTCTCTCGCTATCCATGTAGATAATGCCCGACAGGATATTCCCCCTATCTCTGCCGACTTTACATTCTTCGGCGGTATCTACCGGGATGTATGGCTTACAGCCGTACCCAAACAACATTTCCATTTGACGAACTATGGTTCAGAAGGAATATTTATCAGTACCCCGCAAGTATCCGAAGAAAAAGGCACAATACTTATTCGCGGAGAGATAAAGAACGATGCAGAACAGAAAGCATCTCTTGAACTGGAACATATCATCTACAATCCCGATGGAAGTATTGCCCAGACCCAGAAACAGTCTATCCAGATAAAAGGTGGAGAATTATACTCTTTCCGCACCGAAACCGCCCCTATTCTGTCCCCCCGATTATGGGCACCCGAGGCTCCTCATCTCTACAGAGTAGAAAGCATTCTGCGCGATAAAAAAACAAAAGCCATCCTAGACCACAGTAATCACCATACAGGCTTCCGCTGGTTTAGCTTCGATGGTAAGACCGGCTTCTCCCTCAACGGAAAACCTTATAAATTACGCGGTATTTGCCGCCATCAGGACCAAAAACCCATCGGAGGTGCCCTGACAGACGAAATGCACCGTCGTGACATGAAGTTAATGAAAGAAATGGGTGCCAACTTCATCCGCATCTCCCATTATCCGCAAGATGACGCTCTGTTGGAAATGTGCGACAAACTCGGTATGCTGGCTTGGGAAGAAATACCCATTATTGATATTGTGCCCGACACTCCCGGCTATGCAGAAAACTGCGAAAACAATCTGCGAGAAATGATACGCCAGCACTATAACCACCCCTCCATCATCACCTGGGGATACATGAATGAGATATTACTCGTCACCCAGCGCCGCTATAAAAAAGAAGAAGAACTGAAACCCGTGCTGGAACGGACACTGTCACTGGCCAATCGTTTGGAGAAAGTTCTGAAAGAAGAAGATTCCACTCGTGTCAGCACTATGGCTTTTCATGGCAGCAACAGCTATAATGAGGTAGGACTGGGCAACATCACCGATATTGTCGGTTGGAATCTTTACCAAGGCTGGTATGGAGGAGACCTCACAGGCTTCGAACGTTTCCTGACAGAGCAACACAAAAAGTACCCTTCCCATCCGATGATTGTCAGCGAATACGGTGCAGGATCTGACAAGCGTCTAGATTCGCTGCAACCGCACGCTTTTGATTTCAGTATCGAGTACCAGCAGAAATACCTGGAACACTACTTACCGGTATTGGAAGAAACGCCGTATATTTGTGGTGGAACTCACTGGAACTTTATCGATTTCTCTTCTGCATTGCGTGATGAATCTATGCCGCGCATCAACAATAAAGGACTGGTATACTCAGACCGCAGTCCAAAAGACGTGTACTATTACTATAAAGCCGCCTGGCGTCAAGACATTCCCGTGTTACACATTGCCAGCCGTGACTGGACGCACCGTAGCGGTGTACAACATGGAAAGGCTCCGGTTCCGCTACCCGTTAAGGTATATACCAATCTTCCGGAAGTGGAACTCTTCATTGACGGAAAATCCTTAGGCAAACAGAAAACAGAGAATTATACAGTTACATTCCAGGTACCATTCAGCCGGAAAAAGCACTTCATCTCCGTCCAAGCTGAAAACAAAGAGTCAGATCAAAGCATCTCCATGATAGAAGATGCCCTCCACATCAATTTCACCCCTATCCCTGCAAATCTGAATGAAACAAACTTACGGAATCTGGAACTTGCCGTAAATGTAGGCAGCAACTGTTTCTATACTTCCGATGAAAGCCAGCTCACGTGGCTACCCGATCAGCCCTACACTGAAAGCAGTTGGGGATATATCGGCGGAGAAAGCAAAAATAGCCAGACACAGGTTGAGAATACCCATGACGGGCCATTGTTTCAAACTCTTCGCAACGAAATTGAAGGGTATTGTTTCGATGTTCCCAACGGAGTCTACGAGGTAGAATTTCTTTTTACAGATATCTTCCGCGAAAATGCAGCAACTGTTTACCAGTTGGGCCGAGAATCCGGTGTAGAGAGCCGTGAAAATATCTTCGATATAGTTATCAATGGTGAGAGCGTTGAAGAGAACTTTTCTCCTTGCCGCGAAAGCGGTTATTTCCATGCTCTACGGAAAAGATACAATATTACAAACTTTCGGAATAAAATTGAAATACGCTTCCCTGTTCGGAATGGAAAAAGCTTTCTGAACGGTATAAAGCTCAGGAAACTTTATTAACTTCAAAACAAAAACACCATGAGAGCTAAAATTTGCTTAGTTATTACCAGTTTGTTGCTCGCAGTAGTCAGTATACATGCACAGTCCATCTGGGATGGGAAACATCTGGAGAGAGTAAAACAATCATTACATCAACCGTACTTTTCGGCCGCCTATCAGGAGCTGATTTCAGGTGCCGACAGGCTACTGGATGTGCGCCCCTTGTCCGTCATGCTGAAAGAGAAGACACCCGGTAGCGGAGACAAGCACGACTACATGAGTCAGGCACGCTATTATTGGCCCGATCCCTCTAAACCTGACGGCCTGCCTTACATCAGCCATGACGGTAAGTCGAACCCCGAACTGGACAAGCTGGATCGCAACCGCCTCGGAGAAACAGCTCAACGTGTAACTACTCTTGCCCTTGCCTGGTACTTTAGCGGCGACGAGAAATATGCCCAAAAGGCAACGGAACTTATCCGCGTATGGTTCTTTAATAAAGATACGCGTATGAATCCAAACCTGGAGTATGCCCAGATGATACCGGGACACAACAACAATAAGGGACGTTGTTACGGCGTCATAGACACTTATTCATTCGTAGAGATGCTGGATGCCGTACAGTTGTTAGAGAAGTCGGAAGCCTTTACGCCCAAGGATGCCAAGCAGCTGAAAACCTGGTTCGGCAAGTTGCTGACGTGGATACTGAATAGTCCGCAGGGACAGGAAGAAGCCCGTCAGGCCAATAACCATAGCACGGCGCATGATGCACAGGTGATAGCCTTTGCCATGTACGCAGGAAACATGAAAGTAGCCCGGGAAGTCATCAATGCCATTCCCCGGAAGCGCCTCTTCACCCAGATAGAACCGGACGGCAAACAACCGCATGAACTACGCCGCACTCTCGCTTTCGGTTACTCACAATTCAATCTGTCTCATTTCATTGACATTTTCATGATGGCCCGGAAGATCGGGATTTCCATTGATAATGCAACCTCCGAAGACGGACGAAGCTTCTACAAAGCCATGGACTTTCTGGTACCATACGTTGGAAAAGATGTCAAAGCCTGGCCGTACCAGCAGATCAGTGAATGGAAATACAAGCAACAGGAATTCTGCAAAGACCTGTACCGCACTTTCCTGCTGAACCCCGAACGCAAAGATTATCTGAAGCTCTATAAAACCCATCGCATCATCGACTGGAAAGACCGTTTCAACCTGTTATGGATGGAAGCCGATGATGTGGACAATGCCTACGCCTTTGCCTGCGGACAACTGCAATTTGCCATGCAGTGTGCTGCCAAGGCCCGAAAAGAGGCAGACAATCAATGCAAGCATCGTGTAATTCCCCGTAGCATCAACAAAGACGGTTCGCTGCGGATGATACATCCTCACGATTGGTGCTCAGGCTTCTTTCCCGGTTCATTATGGCAGGTATACGCCTATACAAACGATGATTTCTGGCGGCAGCAGGCCATCAGCAATACCTGGCTGATAGAAGAAGCCAAATGGCACAAAGGCACTCACGACCTCGGTTTCATGATGAACAACAGTTTCGGCAAAGCCTACCAATTGACAGGCGAACGCTCTTACAAAGATGTGGTGCTGCAAAGCGCCAAAACCCTGATTACCCGCTACAATAAGAAAGTAAAGAGCATCCGTTCGTGGGATCATAATCGCGATAAATGGAAGTTTCCGGTAATCATCGACAACCTGATGAACCTGGAAATGCTATTCTGGGCTACACAGGAAACCGGAGATTCCATCTACTGGAAGGTTGCCGTAAATCATGCCAATACAACTATGAAGAATCATTTCCGCCCGGACTACTCTTCTTTCCACGTAGTAGATTACGATCCGGAAACCGGTGAAGTACGCGCCAGACAAACCGCACAAGGCTATGCCGACGATTCCTTCTGGAGCCGCGGACAGGCATGGGCACTATACGGATATACCATGTGTTACCGCTTCACCAAAAACCCCGCATACCTGCAACAGGCACGCCACATTGCAGATTTCTTTTTCGGCCTGCCCAACCTGCCGGAAGACCTGGTTCCCTACTGGGACATGAAAGCTCCCGGCATCCCCGACATTCCCCGCGACGCCTCGGCTGCCGCCATCATGGCTTCCGCCCTGTATGAACTCCGCACTTACGTTTCAGCAGAAGATGGCAACCGCTACCAAAGCATTGCCGACAAGATAGTGGACAGCCTCAACCGGCACTATCAGGCCGAGCCGGGAACAACTTATGGCTTCCTGCTCCTCCATTCCACCGGACACCATCCGGGAGGTGATGAAATTGATGTGCCCATCAACTATGCCGACTATTATTATCTGGAAGCATTGGCAAGAAAAGAGGCTCTTAAGCAATAATTAGGACTTTTTGAGACGGTAGTTCATCTTTTTGAGACGTTTTGTATGGTGAGCAAACTACTTTTCCACTATTTTTGTAGCACAGAGATATTAGAATCATTTTTATAAAAGAAAAAGACATGAAAAACTTATTCGACATTAAAGACAAAGTGATTATCGTCACCGGCGGTTGCGGTATTCTGGGTAAAAGTATTGCCAACTACCTCGCTGAGCAAGGCGCAAAAATCGTAATTCTCGACCGTGTAGAAGAAATCGGTAAAGAACTGGAAGCAGAGCTCAACCAGAAGACGGAAGCCCTGTTCCTGGTAACGGACGTTCTGAACAAGGAAATACTGGAAGAAAACAAGAAAGCCATCCTGGAACGTTTCGGCACCATCGACATTTTGCTGAACGCTGCCGGCGGTAATATGCCCGGCGCCACCATTGCTCCGGACAAGACTGTACTCGACTTGGATGTAGACGCTTTCAAGAAAGTAGTTGACCTCAATCTCTTCGGTACCATTCTGCCTACCATGGCATTTGTAGATGTTATGGCAAAGAATAAGAAAGGTGTGATCGTAAACTTCTGTTCCGAATCAGCACTGCGTCCTCTGACACGCGTGGTAGGTTATGGTTCCGCCAAAGCCGCCATTGCCAACTACACCCGCTATATGGCAACGGAACTAGCCACCAAATTCAGTCCTGAACTCCGTGTAAACGCCATCGTTCCGGGTTTCCTGCTGACCAACCAGAACCGTGCCCTGCTGACCAATCCGGACGGATCTTATACGGACCGTGCAAAGACTATCATCGCCCACACCCCATGCGGACGCTTTGCTGAACCGGAAGAATTGTTCGGAACCATTCACTACCTCATCAGTGATGCTTCCTCCTTCGTGACAGGTGCCCTGTCGGTAGTAGACGGTGGTTTTGACGCCTTCTCTATCTAATACTAACTCATAAACCCATTCATTATGATATTATGTGAACAAACCTGGCGCTGGTACGGTCCTAATGATCCCGTCAGCCTGTGGGACATCAAACAAGCCGGAGCAACCGGTATCGTGAACGCCCTGCACCACATCCCGAACGGTGAAGTGTGGACTGTAGAAGAAATCATGAAGCGCAAAGAAATGATCGAAGCTGTCGGTCTGCGCTGGTCAGTAGTAGAAAGCGTGCCTGTACACGAGCATATCAAGACTCAGACAGGAGATTTCCAGAAATACATCGATAATTATAAAGAAAGCTTGCGTAATCTCGGTAAGTGTGGCGTGAACATCGTGACCTACAACTTCATGCCTGTACTGGACTGGACGCGTACCGACCTCGCTTACGAACTGCCCGACGGCAGCCGCGCCCTGCGTTTCGAACGTGCCGCTTTCATCGCCTTCGACCTCTTCCTGCTGAAGCGTCCCGGTGCCGAAAACGACTACACCGACGAAGAGAAGGCCAAGGCCAAAGCTCGTTTTGAGCAAATGACGGATGCCGACAAGCAACTGCTCGTTCGCAACATGATTGCCGGACTGCCCGGTTCGGAAGAGAGCTTCACACTGGAGCAATTCCAGCAGGAACTCGACCGCTACAAAGACATCACACCTGAAAAGCTGCGTGCCAACTTGATTTACTTCTTGCAGGAAATCACTCCGGTTGCCGACGAAGCCGGTGTAGAGCTGGTTATCCATCCGGATGATCCCCCCTGCTCCATCCTCGGCCTGCCGCGCATTATGAGCAGCGCTGCCGATTTCCAAGCACTGATAGATGCCGTTCCCAACAAGAGCAACGGACTTTGTCTTTGCACCGGTTCGCTCGGTGTAAGCAGCTCCAACGACCTGGAAGGCATGATGAAGCAATTCGGTGACCGTATCAACTTCGTCCACTTCCGCAGCACACAGCGTGACGCAGAAGGCAACTTCTACGAAGCCAACCACCTGGAAGGTGATGTGGATATGTATCACGTCATGAAAGCTTTCCTCGAACTGCAACAGAAGAGACAAGTATCCATCCCCATGCGTCCCGACCACGGACACCAGATGGTGGACGACCTGAAGAAGAAAACCAATCCGGGATACTCCTGCATCGGCCGCCTGCGCGGACTGGCAGAACTGCGCGGACTGGAAATGGGTATCGCAAAGTCTATCTTTAAGGATTCCCATTAAGCAGTCTCAACCACCTGACGCGTCCATATTATTAATTACGGGCTACAAGGCACCTATCATTCGTGCCTGTAGCCCGTAACTAATTATAAACTATTCTATCGGTGAATTTATATTATTCTACCTACTCAATAGTTTCATTTTGACACTTTGCTTTTTATGCATAACGAGAATGCCATATTTCCGTCCCGTTACAGGGAAGAACAAAAAGAAACGAGCGAATATCGGCATTTCACTGGCTGACAGTTCAATACAGAAATACATACAACTCTAATAAAAGAAAAACAGACGGTCTGTAAGCTGAAAACAGATGGTCTG
>OOCZ01001262.1_pt1 | contig 16516 bp, 12 predicted proteins | sample 1671631 | NCBI WGS metagenome assembly OOCZ01 (sample SAMN06348176, study PRJEB24527) | human gut metagenome | reverse complement strand
GCGGGAAGTCCACGATGCGGTACTTACCGCCGAAGGACACCGCAGGTTTTGCCGTTTTCTGTGTCAGCGCGTACAAGCGCGAGCCACGTCCGCCGGCAAGGATCATTGCCACAATTTCTTTTGCCATAGCTTTATTCTCCCCTTTAACATTAACATTTCCGTTGTTCGGAAATGAGCGTCAACAAATGAGCGTGTAGAACGGATGGGTTACTCTTTGGCTGCCTTGGGTTTGCGGCCGCGCTTTTTGGGCGCTTCCTCTGCTGCCGGTTCCGGCTCAGCCTTTGCCTTCCGGGTGGGTTTCTTCACCGGCTTTTCTGCCGGAGCTTCGGCGGCCTTGGGCTTACGGCCGGGCTTTTTTGCATCCTTTTCCGTGGGGGCCTCCGGGGCAGCCTTGGGTTTGCGGCCAGGCTTTTTCACGGCCTTTTCTGCCGGGGCTGCCTTGGTGGTCTTTTTGGCGGCGGTCTTTTTGCCGGGCTTTTTCGCCTTGTCCGCTGCAGTTTTGGCGGTGCGCTTTGTAGGCACCTCAAAGTACAGGGTGCTCATGGGGGGCAGGGTGATGGTGATGCTCTGCTCAAAACCGTGCATGGGCTTTTTGTGGGTCCGCACGGGCTTGTTGTGGACAGCACCGGAGCCGCCAAAGGCAGCGTCGTCGCTGTTCAGCACCTCTTTGTAGGTACCGGTCACCGGGGCACCCAGGGTGTAGCCCTCCCGGAGCACCGGGTTGAAGTTGCACACCACCAAAATCTGCTTGCCGGCAGTGTCCTTGCGCAGGAAGGCGATGACGCTCTGCTGGGAGTCGTCCGGCACGATCCACTGGAAGCCCTCCCAGCTGTAGTCCACCTGCCAGAAAGCGGGGTGGTCCTTGTAGAAAGCGTTGAGGGTCTTGGCATAGTTCTTCAGCTCGGTGTGCTTGTCGTAGCCCAGCAGCATCCAATCCAGCTGCTTGGCCTCGTTCCACTCGGCAAACTGGCCGAACTCCTGACCCATGAACAGCAGCTTCTTGCCCGGGTGCGCCATCATGTAGCCAAAGAAGGTGCGCAGGTTGGCAAACTTTGCCTCATACTCGCCGGGCATCTTGTTGATCAGGCTGCCCTTGCCGTGCACCACTTCGTCGTGGCTGATGGGCAGCACAAAGTTCTCGCTGAACGCATAGAAGAAGCTGAAGGTCACCTTGTTGTGGTTGCCTGCGCGGAAGAGCGGGTCGGTCTTCATGTAGCTGAGCATGTCGTTCATCCAGCCCATGTTCCACTTGAAGTTGAAGCCCAGGCCGCCGTCCGAAGCGGGCTTTGTGACCATAGGCCATGCGGTGGATTCCTCCGCGATCATGTACTTGTGGGGGTGACGGCCCAGCACGGTGTTGTTGAGCTTGCGCAGGAAGGCCACGGCCTCCAGGTTCTCCTTGCCGCCGTCCTTGTTGGGCTCCCACTCGCCCTGCTTGCGGTTGTAATCCAGATACAGCATCGAGGCCACGGCGTCCACCCGCAGGCCGTCGATGTGGTACTGCTCCAGCCAGTACAGGGCGCTGGAGATCAGGAAGCTCTGCACCTCGTTGCGGCCGAAGTCGAACACCATGGTGCCCCACTCCTTGTGCTCACCGCGCTTGGGATTGGGGTCCTCATAACAGGGCTCACCGTCAAAGTTGTACAGGCCGAACTCGTCCTTGGGGAAGTGGGCAGGCACCCAGTCCATGATCACGCCGATGCCGGCTGCGTGCAGCTTATCCACAAAGGACATGAAGTCCTTGGGGGTGCCGTAGCGGCTGGTGGGGGCAAAATAGCCGGTGACCTGATAACCCCAGCTGCCGTCGAAGGGATATTCCATCACGGGCAGCAGCTCCACATGGGTATAACCCATCTCGGTGATGTAGGGGATCAGCTGGTCGGCCAGCTCTGCGTAGTTGTAGGGCTTGTTGCCCTCCTTCATCTTCCAGCTGCCGACGTGCATCTCGTAGATGTTCATGGGGCCGTTGATCACATCGGCCTTCTTCTGGGCGGCCTGCCAGGCCTCATCGTGCCAGGCAAAGCCGGAGATATCATAGACCTTGCTGCCGTTGGACGGCCGGGTCTCGGCGTGGAACGCATAGGGGTCAGCCTTGTAGACAAGGTCGCCTGCACGCGTAGTCACGCAGTATTTGTAAACGTCGAATTCCTTCATGCCAGGAATAAACAATTCCCACACAGAATCCCCATCCACCTTGTGCATGGGGTGGCTGCCGGGCTTCCAGCTGTTGAAGTCGCCTACCACGCTGATGGCCACAGCGTGCGGTGCCCATACGCGGAACACGACGCCGGGCTCGCCTGCGCGTGTTTCCAGATGTGCGCCGAAGTAACGATAGGCCTCGCAGTTGTTGCCCTGCTTGAACAGATACACCGGCAGATCCGATGCATTGCCCTGAATCTTTTCTTCGGTCGGTTTCATAGACTGCTCCTCCCCGTACAGGTCCGCATACGCGCACCTGTAGCTTTTTACTCTTTTATATTAAAGAATTCCGACCGGTTTTTCAAGGCCTTTTCTGGAAAAATACCCATAATCTTTTCTTCAATATTTCTCCCTTATATACACACCCGCCAATTTTTTGCAAAATTTATCGTGAATCTTACCAATGCAATAAAAAAAGCGGAGCCTCTGCACCTCTCTCTTTTGGGAGAAACGTACAAATGCTCCGCTCTGCGGGGTCCTTTTCTGTTATGGGGGTCATGCGGCGGACCGGTCAGCCCACCACATACACATTCACCTGAATGGCACCGTTGATCACGCTCTCGGCGTAGGTCTCATAGAACAGGTCCACCAGGATCTGACCCTTCTGCACCGCGATGCCGGTGTCGGTGGCCACCGCGTAGCCGTACACGAACTTTCCGTCCGTAGAAGTGATGTACAGCTTGGTGCCGTAGGGGATCACATCCGGGTCCACGGCCACGGTGCCGTAGCCAAGGCCAAGGCCGGAAGAGCCCTTGCCGGTTTTAGAATAATAACCGGTGGCCTTGCCGGTGAGCACCTTGCTGTAGGAAGCAGGGGCATTGGTGGTGCCGTCCGGGCCGGTCAGGGGCGAGACGGGTGCGCCCGCGCCGTAGGTCTTGATGACATGGTTCGTGGGCTGCACGGTGGTGGTGGAATCCACCACGATGCTGTTCTCCAGCTCACCGTCCACATAGCGGTCGCGGGTGGTCACGGTCTGCTGGCCCTCGGCACCGTGCTGCACGGTGGTGGTGCGCCCGGTGTTGCGGAAGTACAGGCTGGTATAGACATACTCGGTATCATAGGGGATGGCCTGCGTTTCCACGCGGTCCTGATAGTCCACGCGGTGCACCACGATCGGGGTGCCTGCGGTCACCAGGCGGTCCAGGGCAGGCTCGGTGTAGTCATCGCCCTCCAGGGTGATGCCGGCGCGCTGCAAGGCATCGGCCACAGTGCCGTACACCATCTTCACCGGGTAGGTCTGGCCGTCGGCCTGGATGTTCACCGAGAATGCGCGCTCAATGTTCAGGGTGGCAAGGTTGCCGCTGAACGCCGTGTAATAGACCTGGTCGCCCTCTTCGGACTGGATGCCGGAGAGGCTCATGACCTTTGCGGGGTCGGTGGCAGAGGTGAGGATCACCTGCTTGGCCCCATTGGAGTCGGTGACGTAGGTCAGCCGCAGATTCGCAGCGGTCACACCAAGGGTAGCCACAAGGCACACGACCATGACACAAAACGCCAGCACGCGGGAAGAGACTGCAGATCTGCAGCCCGAGGATGCTTTTTTCAAGTTTACGGAAGCGATACGAGACAACTCCTCTCTTCTTGTTTTTGGTGCGGCCGCGGATGCTGCATTGCACCCCGGCCGCCGGGACTGCGGAGCACCAGGGGCTCCACAATCAAATACGATGCTTTTCCGGCTGTGGAAGCCAAGCATCGTATTGCGTCGGAATCCGTTCCAACGGGACATTGCTCCGTCCCCCGGCACAGGCCCCCATTGCCTGCACCGTACCGTCCGCTCAGACGGCATTTCACTTCATCCAGATAAAATTTAAACGCTGCAACGTCCGTTGCTCCGTTGCGCGGTATTATCTTACCAGACCGGAGCCGATTTGTCAAATCGGGCGTCTCCACTTTGTTAGATACTTGACATTCTTTTTTGTGCAATTTTAACAGTGTTTCCTGCAAAATATTGTTTTTTAAGTTATTTCCTCCGGATTTTTCGCCTTTTTTCGTCTTCGTTCTGTTCATGAATTTTTAACATTTGCATCCGTCCCGGACGCCCCGGAACGACCCGTTTCCGGCCCTCCCGCACGGAAACAAGCGGCCAAATACCGCAGTTTTCTGCACAAAACCAGGCCCGTCGCCGGGCATTTTCCGCACCCGGAATTGCCCCCGAATCACCCCCAAAAACAACCCTCCGGCAAAATGCCGAAGCCCAGAAATCTGCGGAGAAAAAGAACACACTTCTGCTGCCGCGCGCCCCGGCGTACAATCAAATAAAAAACCGGAAAGGAAGGTCAAAACCATGAAGATCCAGATCATTCATCGAGCCTGCGGCGGCACCGAATTCCTGCCGCAGCCCAGCCGCCTGCACCTGGGCGCACAGAACGCGGAAGGCGTGGACCGGCTGCAGTTTCAGCTGCCCGAAAGCTGGGCCGACTGCGCCATTGCCCTGTACCTGCGCCGCAGCGACGGCACCCAGCTGGCCCCGGTGCCGCTGGACGGCGATGCCTGCGTGACGGTGGACCGCCGCCTCACCGGCTGCACCGGTGGGCAGTGGATGCTGGCCGCCGTGAGCGGCTCCGGCTACACCGCCTACACCCGCCCCGGCCGGTACGACACCTATGCCACCCTGCCCACCGACGGCGGCTCCGAGGACCTGCCGCCCACCCTGTACGAGCAGTTTGTAGCCCGCGTGCTGGAAAGTGCCAGCACAGCCGCCACGGCGGCCCAGAGCGCCTCGGCCAGCGCCGAACGCTGCACTTCCAGTGCCGCACAGGCACAGACTGCTGCCCGGCAGGCCAGCACCAGCAGCACCGCGGCGGCCGGGTGTGCATCCCGGGCCGAGGCTGCTGCCGCCCGCGCCGAAGAGCTGGCCCCGGCAGACGGTCAGGTACTGAGCGTGAACGGCAAAAGCGGTGTAGTGGTCCTGCGTGCGCAGGACGTGGGTGCCCTGCCCCGGCCTGCGCAGCCGGCAGCCGGCTCCCTGCTGCGGGTTCTGAGCGTGAACCCCGACACCGGTGCCCTGCTCACCGACACTACGCCCCCGCCCGACCTGACGCCCTATGTGCGCAGCAGCACCCTGCCGGACGCAAAGACCCCCGGCCCGGTGCGCATCGACCCGCAATACGGCGTGGCTGTGCGGGAGGACGCCACCCTGACCCTTGTGCCTGCCTCCGCCGAGCAGCTGGACAGCATGACCGACGGCTTTGCGCCGCTCACCCCGGCCCTGCTGCCCTACGGCGTGAAAAAAGCGCTCACCACCGCCAGCACTGCCGCCGGGTGGACCGGTGCGGAAAAGACGGCCGCCCTGCGCACGCTGGGTGCCGACTTGACCGCCTACTATACCCGGCTGGAGGCCGACGCCAAATTCGGCACGCCTTACAGCCTGCCGCCCGCTACGGCGGACCAGCTGGGCGGCGTGAAAGTGGGCGAAGCGCTGGACATCGCACCGGACGGCACCCTCAGCGCCAAAACGCTCAATGACAAGATCGCTGCCGCCGTGGCGGTCAAGTCGGAGCCCCGGCTGGTGTGGAACACCCATGCGACGTCTCCTAACAAATTCACAACTTGGGATGTTCAGATTCCAGACAATGTTGATAAGATATGCATTACCAAAGGCAGGAACAGCAGCAGCGGTAATAACACTGAAAAAAGCATTGCACGCGGTGGCACGACAACTTATGACTGTAACTACGATTTTACAATCACATTCCAAACAAACGGCATCCTTCATGTTGCTAATTCATACAAAACACTTTACCCTCTGGAACTCTGGATTGACGGCTACCACTACCCCACCCTTGCGGACCTGCTGACGCAGGTGACCGCCGTGGAGAGCAGTGTCACCGATCTTCAGGTGGCCCTGTGCGAGCTGTACGAAGAAAAGGAGGAAAATTGATGGCGAAAATTTATGCAGCCCTGATCCGCAAGGGTATCAAGACGCTGGACGAGGTGCCCGCCCGTCTGCGCAGCACCGTGGAAGCCCTGCTGGCGGAGGTGGAAGCCGATGCTTGAAGCCTGGTCCCGCACGCGGGACGGCACCCGGAAGCTGAGCGCAAACTTCACCGTGGCCGAGTTTGCCTGCAAAGATGGCTCGGACCCTGTGTTCGTGGACAGCAGCCTTGCCGCCCTGCTGCAGAAGATCCGCGACCACTTCGGCCGCCCCGTAGTCATCACCAGCGGCTACCGCACTGCCGCTCACAACAGATCCGTGGGCGGGGCCGCCTACAGCCAGCATCTGTATGGGCGCGCTGCCGACATCCGGGTGCAGGGCATCCCGGTGGAGCAGCTGGCCGCCTATGCAGAGACCTGCCTGCCCGGCACCGGCGGCATCGGCCGGTACCCGCCCCGGGCCGGACGGGCTGTGGGCTGGGTCCATGTGGACACCCGCCCCACCAAAAGCCGCTGGACAGGTTAAGAAGGAGGTGAACCCAATGGAAAGCATCCTGTCCGCCCTGATCGCCGGTGCCGTGACCCTGATCGGGGTGCTGATCGCCAACAGCCGCAGTCAGGCCGTGACCGACACCAAGCTCGAAGAGCTGACCCGCGAGGTGCGCGAGCACAACAATTTCGCCCGCCGCGTGCCCATTCTGGAAGAGCAGATGAAGGTGGCCAACCACCGCATCGCCGACCTTGAGAACCATGAACGAATGAAAGAGAGGAACTGATTTATGGAACTGAGCAACAAGATCTCCGCCGCTACCCTGGCCCGCACCGCTGTGCTCCTGCTGGCCCTGACCAATCAGGTGCTGAGCGCAATGGGCAAGCCCGTGCTGCCCATCGAGAGCACCACCGTGGAGCAGCTGGTCACCGCCGGCATCACCACCGTGGCCGCCCTCATCAACTGGTGGAAGAACAACAGCTTCACCGCTGCCGCCGTGGCCGCCGACAGCTACATGGCCCGGCTGAAGCAGAAGCAGTGATCGCCGACTGCCCTATATAAGGTAGAGGGCAAGGCCCCCGGAGACGCAGGTTTCCGGGGGCTTTTTTCGTCTGCAGCAGGGCGGCAGGAGAAATTCCAGCCGGTTCTTTGCCAGAAATTCCGTTCCTCAAAAAGTGGTTTTCCGCAACAATCCGCACACTCTGCACCAGTACCGCAACCGCATCATTTCACGTCCGCAACAGTTTCTCTTTTTTCTGCAACAAATTCTTGTGATTTGTGCAAAATATCCAATTCAGACTTTGGAATATTTTCACAAATCATGCGTTTCTACACATTTTTTCTTGACAACCTGCACCAGAAAATGGTATAAAGGAAGCAGGATAGTATGCCTCGAAACATGTCCATTATATGGGACAGTGGTAATGCGTAAAAGACTTGACACCATTTGAAAGGAGCCATCAATCATGACGAACAAAAAGCTGAAACTCGCTGCCATGTCCGTAGCCCTGACCGCCTGTGTTGCTGCACAGCCCATGGCTGCCCATGCTGTGGAAGGCCCCGACCCTGCCGAGGATAACGCTGCCCCGCAGGCCGAACCTGTAGCCGAGAGTTCCACGCCCGCCCCCGTCGCTGAGGAAGGGGAAAAGCAGGAGAAAGTCGGAGAGCAGGAGGAGTTTACCCCCCCCGGGTGAACGAAGAGGCCAAGAGCGAAGAGCAGGCCCCTGCGTTCGGCCCCGGCACCAAGACCGATGACATCACCATTGACTATAAACCTGCTGCGAAGCCGGAAGAGCCCGGCGAGACCGATGAACCCGAGACCCCGGGCGATACCCACCTGAAGGGTGACGTGATCGACAACAGCAAGAAGGACGAAGCCACCGGCGAGGACGGCAAGATCGGCACCGCCACCAAGGAAGAGACCCCCGACAGCTCTTCCAGCACCACCGTTGTGGACCCTGACGCCGAGGTGAAGAAGGGCGACCCCGTGGTGGGCAAGGACGAGGACGGCAACACCACCATCACCACCCCCACCGAGACCACCGGCACCGAGACTACGACCACCACCGGCACCGGCAAGGCCGATTCCTCCACCACCATTACCGACACCAAGAAGGGCGAAGAGATCAACCTCGACGACGAGCTTGGCAAGGGCGTGCGTCCGGACTGGAAAACCGATAAGGATGCCAAGCTGGGCGACTACACCGTGGACAAGGTCGAGAATTCTAAGGACGGCAACTCCAAGGAGCTGACCCTGAAAAAGACCAGCGAGCCCGAAACGAAGGAAATGTCCGCTGAGGACGTTGCCAAGCTGCTGGATGTCCCCGAGGACGGCGTGGAGAAAAAGACTGACGACGAGGGCAAAACCACCTATACCCTGAAAAAGGAAGAGACCTCTACCGACGAGAACGGCAACACCGTCACCCGCACCACCTACTACGAGATCACCGGCAACTCGGTCAAGACCACCACTGAGACCACGCTGAAGCTCAAGGTGGAAAAGGGCACCGTAGATGTTGATGAGAAGGATCTGACCACCAAGGTCGAGCTGCCAAGCATCACTGCCAAGAACACCGACGAGACCAAGACGGATGTCATCGAGATTTCTTCGGAGAAGCTGGGCGAAATGCTCAAGGACGAGTACTATAACAACGATACCGGCGAGTATGTCTATACGGAAACCGATGCAAACGGCAAGGAATATACCTATAAAGTCAAGAAAACGGAAGACACCAAGCAGCTCACCAACAAGCAGTTGGCCGACCGTCTGGGCGAGGGCTTCACCGGCGATGACAACGGCGTTTACTACAAGGGCGAAAAGCTGAACCTTGACCAGATGGAAGCCGTCCGCAAGACTTTGAGTTACACCGTGGCGGTCACCGAGGTCACCAAGAATGAGGGTCAGGTCGAAGGCGGTCAGGAAAGCATCAAGAGTGCCGAGGAAACTGCCAAGCTGGAAGCCATCAAGGCCGCTCTGACGGATGCCGCCCGGAACGCCGGCATTAATGTGGAGACCGATGATTTCAAGAACCAGCTGAATACGATCGATCCCACCGGCAAAGGCCAGCTCAATCTCAGCTATACCGATGCAGACGGCAATGTTCATACTGTCACCCTCCGCTATGACGGTGCAACGGTTTCTGCGCCTCAGCCGGGCAGCTCTGATCCGAGCAAGGACACCGAGACCCGTAAGGATGTTACGGACAACGTCATCACCGGCACCGCTTATGTGACCGGCTCGAATACGTGGACCGAAAGCGGTTCCCTCAACGGCACCTACGTCAAGCCCGGCAGCGGTGAACTTCCCTCTCTCGATGGTTGGACGATCGCCAGCAAAGACCCGGAGAAGGGCACCACGACCTACAAAAAAGAAGAAACCGTGACCTCGCCCGACGGCACCAGCACCAAGATCACCCGTACCTGCACGATCACGGAATCGTCCGCTTCCCTCAGCGATACGGAGAAGGAAGAGATCGCCTGGAAAGAGCTGCAGAACAAGACCGGCAAGGACAAAGCTACCCTGCTTCAGGAAGGTTACAGCATTGATATCGGCAGCATGGACTTCTCCGGCATCAAGCGCGTGGAATGGACGATCGACACACTTTCTGAATCCACAAAGACGGACACCAAGGATCTTAACGACAAGCTGGTGATCCCCGGCGGCAAGAACTGGTCGATCGACGAAAAGGCCCGCACCATTACGGTGGACGGAAAGACCTGCGACAATGTGACCAAAACCGATGACGGCTACACCTGCACGGTCGAGGACAAAAACGGCGTAAAGACCACCTACACCTTCACCAAAAAGGCCGGTGCTCCGCTGACCCCTGATGAGATCCAGACCGCACTGGCAGGCCAATACAGTGTTTCCGCTGACAGCATCCGACTGAACGCCGACGGCAAGACCGCGACCTTCACGAAGGGTGACGAAACCATCACCGTGGATTACAGCACCCTGAGCGAGACCCTCACCGTCCGGAAGGATGTGCACACCTCCTCCAGTGTCACCGGCATCATCAAGGACGATAAGGATCTTGAGAAGGCATACGATGAGCTGTGGAAGCAGATCCAGGAGATCCAGAGCAAACTTCAGCCCGGCGAGGAACTCCGGATCGGTGAAACGAAGATCGATTCCACCACCAAAAAGGAAGATATCATCAAGTATTTCACCAAGGCCATCTCGCCCGATAACATGAGCAAGGATGAGCTGATCAAGGCTCTGCAGGAGCAGGAGCGGATCGCCAAGAGCTCCACTTACGTTGCCAACAAGGGTTCTGATTACGAAGAGACCAAGAAGAACTACTACTCCGGTGAAAAGACGGGTGAATTCAAATACTTCAGCAAGGCACCGGATGGTTCCAAAATTGAGGTCTATTGGAAATCGACTTGGGGGTGGAACGGCTATTATTACTATACAGACGCTAACGGCCATGAAGTTCGTGTTGATAGTAACACTGTGCACTCCGAAGAGCAGCGCGACGACATCAAACACCTTGATCTCGCTTCCGGTTCCAAGCTGGATCTGCTGCCGGACGAGGACGGTAAGGTCAACCAGACCGACTGTGTGCTGGTAAGCAAGGATCTGAAGCTGGAGTGGAACTACGATGCCGGAAACCTGGTCAACGGTAAGGGCAACCAGACGGTCGGCCTGGACAGCAAGATCAGCTGGGATGACGAGGGCGGCGAGGGCGACGGCCACTACGAGTATGACCGCGGCAACCCCAATAAAAACCCTGACAAGAGTGCCTACTACAAGCTAACCGGCACTGTCGCCTATGATCCTATCAAAGATAAAGATGGCAGCATCAAGCTGTATCAGGGTCAGTGGGGCGACTATTGGAACCCCGGCATCAGCGCAGAGGATGAGGCCATTAACGCTTACCTGAAGGCAACCGGCAGCAGCAAGACCTATAGGGACTTGACCACGAAAGAGCGCAATGCCATCGTCGGCACCTACGTTGTGAAGATCGGAACCACCGGCACCAACAGCACCGGTGAGAGCGGCTATCAGGTCTATCTCAAGTCCTCTGAGCTGACCGCCTACGGCTATATGTCCCGCGATGCCAACACATGCATCAACAGCACCTACAAGCGCCAGGACGGCACCTGGGGTTACGTCGGCGGCTATGACCTGATGATCTCCGAGCTGACCCAGGTGCGTGAGGGCAAGGTCGTCGGTCAGACCGAATCCACCATCAAGACCATCACCGCCCCGCTGAGCATCCGCAGCTCGCAGGACTTCGCCAAGCGCCTTCTGGAGCTGAACAAGCAGACCACCACCACCCATAAAACCGGTGAGGGTGCTACGGCTTACGGCGAAAATACTTCCGGCGACTTCGACGGTACCTATACGCAGAAGAAGAGCGAAACGGTCGAAGGATCCGGCACCGGCTCCGGCCACTACACCACCTTTACCGAGGTGCTGAAGAAGATCTTCTCCGGCTCCGGCAGCAAGGAGCACGACGAGGGCAGCGTCTCCTACACCCACCGCACCACGGACAAGGTGAACACCACGCCAGTGTCCAAGGAGACCGTGACCACCACCGACGCCCATGTGGGCTACAACTATACCTCCATCGAGACCCGGAAGGTGACCGTGAACGGCGAAGAGACGGTCATCGTCCCGCCGGTCACCCCGCCGGAAACGCCCGTGGAGGACGAGACCCCGGACGAAGTCGTGACCCCGGAGACCCCCGAGCTGCCGCCCGTGCAGGACGTCACCCCGGATGATGCTGCTCCGGAAACTCCGGACCTGCCGTCTGACGTGGTCCTGCCCGCTGTGCAGGATGCACTGCCGCAGACCGGCGTGAACTGGATGGCCGCTCTGGGCATGGCATTCAGCGGCATGCTGCTGACCATCGCAGGCGCATTCGCCAGCCTCAAGTACAAGGAAAAGCACTGATGCTTTCCCCTTCCAACGTGATCCACGTCAAGTCGTAAACGCATAGAAAGGGCCTCCCCATTCCGGGGAGGCCCTTTCGTGTTGTGTTCGGCTTATGCTTCCGCATCCAGGTACGAGTGCTTGTGCACCAGATTCCCCACGCTCATGTACTCCTTGCGGAAGGAGTAATCCTGATAAAACGGCTTGTTGCGGCCATGCTGACCGGCCGCACGGCGCACCGCACACAGCAAAAGCCGCCCCGCAGGCCGGAACTTCCGGTGCCTGCGGGGCGGCTTTTCGCATTTATGAAACGGAGGAAAACGCTCAGAGGTCTGCGCCGTTGGAGCGGATGACCTTCTGATACCAATGGAAAGAATCTTTTTTGCTGCGGGCCAGCGTACCGGTGCCGTCGTCCTGCTTGTCCACATAGACGAAGCCGTACCGCTTGCTCATCTCGCCGGTGGAGGCAGACACTAGGTCGATGCCGCTCCAGGCGATGTACCCCATCAGGTCCACGCCGTCGGACACAGCCTGCTTGACCGCCTCGATGTGACGGCGCAGGTAGTCGATGCGGTAATCATCGTGGACACTGCCGTCAGGCTCCACCGTGTCGTGGGCACCCAGACCGTTTTCCACCAGGAACAGCGGTTTCTGGTAGCGGTCATACAGCTGGTTCATGGTGATGCGCAGGCCCAGCGGGTCGATGGCCCAGCCCCACTGGCTGGTCTGCAGATAGGGGTTCTTCACCGAGCGCACCACGTTGCCGTCGTTCACGGCCTTGCCCTCCAGGCTGGCCGCCACGCAGCGGCTGGCATAGTAGCTGAAGGAGATGAAGTCCACGGTGTTCTCCCGCAGCAGGGCGTCATCGCCGGGCTCGGTGTGCAGCTGCACCTGCTTTTCCGCAAACAGCTTGCGGGCGTAGCCGGGGTAGCGGCCCCGCACCTGCACGTCGATAAAGAGCAGGTTTTCCTGCTCCTTCTGCACCGACTCCCAGACGTCCTCCGGGTTGCAGGAGTAGGGGTAGAAGCTGCCGCCGGCCAGCATGCAGCCCACCTGATTGGCGGGGTCGTACTGGTGGGCCAGGCGGGTGGCCGTGGCGCTGGCCAGCAGCACATGGTGGGCCGCCTGATAGATCACCTGACTGCGGTTCTCGCCCTCCTGGAAGGCGATGCCTGCCCCGGAGAAGGGGCTGTGCAGCAGGATGTTGATCTCGTTGAAGGTAAGCCAGTAGTGCACAAGGCCGGAGTATTCTTTGAAGCAGGTCTCGGCGTAGCGGGCAAAGCATTCCAGCGTTTTGCGGCTGCGCCAGGAGCCGTACTGCTCCACCAGACCCATGGGGATATCAAAGTGGCACAGGGTGACCAGCGGCTCAATGCCGTACTTCCGGCACTCCTGGAACACATTGCGGTAAAAGGCCACGCCCTCCGGGTTGGGGGTCCGTTCATCGCCGTGGGGGTACAGGCGGGACCAGGAGATGGAGGTGCGGAACACCTTCAGTCCCAGCTCTGCCATCAGGGCGATGTCCTCTTTGTAATGGTGGTAGAAGTCCACGCCGGTGTGGCTGGGGTAATACTCCCCTGCCTGCAGCGTCGGGTGGGGCGTGCCGCCCAGCTTGACCTCCATGCGGTGGACACCGTGGGGCATCATGTCGATGTTGCTCAGGCCGCGGCCGCCCTCGTTGTAAGCGCCTTCGGCCTGATTGGCCGCAATGGCAGCACCCCAGAGGAAATTTTCGGGCAGTTTGTAATCAGACATGGGGATCACTCCTCTTCCGGGAGATCCTCAAAGCCGATCACCAGCGTCAGCACAAAGGACAGCACGATGGACAGCACCGAGATGCCGGCGATCCAGGCGATGCTCACACCGGGGTTGGCCGGGTCGATGAACTGCACACCGGTGAGCACGCTGGGCGACACCATGGAACGGCTGGCCAGACCTGCCATGCCGGCCAGGCAGCCGCAGACGAAGCCGGTGATCAGGGAAGCGATCAGGGGGCGCTTCAGGCGCACGGCCACGCCGTACAGGGCGGGCTCGGTGGTGCCGGCGATCAGAGCAGAGGAAGCAGCGGCCAGAGCAGTCTGGCGCAGCTCGCTGTTCTTGGTCTTGAAGGCAACGGCCAGGGACACGCCGCCCAGGGACAGGTTTGCACCGATCTCAGAGGGCATAACGGTGCCCTCCATGCCGGTCTCGGAGATGGTCTGCAGGATGGTGGGGGTGAACACGCGGTGCATGCCGGTGATGACCAGCAGGGGCCAGAGGGCGCCCATGATGCCCACAGCTAGGAAGCCCAGCTTAGCCTGCACGAAGTAGACGAATGCGGAGATGCCCTCGCCGATCATGATGCCGACCGGGCCGACCACGATGATCGCAATGGGAGCAGCAATGAGGAAGATCAGCATGGGCTTGAGGAAGTTCTTGGTGACAGCCGGGGTGATCTTGTCGATGGCGCGCTCGATGTAAGACAGGATCCAGGTCATGCACAGGGCCGGGATGACGGTGTAGGTGTACTTGACGCCCACCACCGGGATGCCCAGGAAGTGTGCGGCGGTATCGCCGACCGTGACGGCTTCCATCATGGTGCGGAAATCCGGGTGCAGCATCAGGCCTGCAATGGCAATGGCGATGAACATATTGGTGTTGAACTTCTTGGAAGCAGAAGCGGCCACCATCACCGGCAGGAAGTAGAAGGCTGCATCACCGATGGTGTTCAGGATCTTGTAGGTCTCACCGTCGGCCGACAACACGCCTGCCATGCCCAGCAGCATGACCAGCAGCTTGACCATGGAGCCGCCGATGATGGCGGGGATCAGCGGGGACATGGTGCCCACGATGGCATCCAGAATGTTGTTGCCCACCTTCTTCAGGGTCAGGGGCTCCTTCTTCTCGCCGCGGGCCACCTGGCTTGCCTCGCCGAAGTCGCCCATCTTGAGCACTTCGTTGTAGGCCTCTTCTACATGGTTACCAATGATGATCTGGTACTGGCCGCCCTGGTTCACGACGCCCATGACGCCGTCGGTCACCTTGACGGCTGCGTCGTTGATCTTGCCCTCGTCCTTCACCACGAAGCGAAGGCGGGTCATGCAGTGGGTCACGCTGGCAATGTTCTCCACACCGCCGATGTTCTCCACGATCTTTTTGGAGATCGCAGCATAATCTTTTGCCATGATTGTTTCTCCTTTACCTTTTCAAGTCATCCAATTTCCGGTCGAAGTACTTCTGATGCGTCCATTATAGACGCAGGCAGGTGGTTTGTCAGCAGTTTCCGGGCATAAAAAAACAAGTGCCGTTTTTTCGCACTTGTTTTTTCCAGGTAACACCCTGTTTTTTATTTTGGACTTTTTTCAGATGGCTGCCGGGCCCTCGGAGGTATAGCGGTAAAGCTTTTTGCCCAGCCGTTCCACGATGCTCATGGCCGGGAGCTGGGTCGTCACATCGTAGACTCCCAGCCGCTCGTAGGTGACATAATAGGCCAGATTATAGTCCGAGAGCTTGGCGATGGTGCAGTTTTCCGTGTTGGTCACGCTGAGGATCTGGCAGTTCTGCTCCTTGAAGCGCATCACATGGCCGATGGTGTCGCGGGACTCGCCGGACACTGAAAACACGATCACCAGCGAATTTTCCACGAATCGGCTCTCGGTGGGGTAATGGGGCTCGTCGATGTACAGGCAGAACTTGCCCATGCTGGAAAAATAGCGTGCCCCGTACTTGGCCACGATGCCGGACATGCCGCTGCCTGCAAAAAAGATGTGCCGGGCCTGAAAAATGACCCTGGTCAGCATGTCCAGCTTCTGCTCAAACTCCGCCGAGCAGGTCTTTTTCAAAAAGTCGATGACCTCCGACACATCGTCCTTGACCGGCGGCTGCTTTGCCTGTTCCAGATGCTGGCGCAGCCGGATCTTGAACTCCGCGTAGCCGTCGCAGCCCGCCTTTTTGCAGAACCGGAGGATGGTGGAGGTAGACACATGGGCGGCATCCGCAAACTCCCGGATGCGCATATAGCACACCTTGTCCGCGTTCCGCACAACATACTTATAAACTTCCAGCTCCAGATCATTCAGGCTGCAGATCATCTCTTCGCTGAACATCGGCCGCCCCTCCCTCGTGGTGGTTTTTGTTCCAGTATACTGTATTTTTTGCCGCGTTACAATTCCCCTGCTCAGAAAAAAGCCGCCGCACGGTGGCAGGGCCGTGCGGCGGCAGAAACATGCTTTGGGGAACCGATCAGATCAGGCTCAGGGCCTCTTCGTCGCCCACGAGGGTGAAGTCGGGGTGCATCTGCAGGATGCTGGCGGGCACCTCCGGGGTGACCGGGCCGAAGAAGGCCTTCTTCACGATCTCGGCCTTGCCGGTGCCGTTGACCACCATCAGCACCTTACGGGCCTGCATAATGGTCTTGATGCCCATGGTGTAGGCCTGCTTGGGCACCAGGTCTACGTTGCCGTCAAAGAAGCGCTTGTTGGCCTCGATGGTCTCCTGGGTCAGGTCCACACAGTGGGTCTCCAGCTCAAAGGCTTCGCCTGGCTCGTTGAAGCCGATGTGGCCGTCGTGGCCGATGCCCAGCAGCTGCAGGTCGA
>OOCZ01001257.1_pt1 | contig 16567 bp, 15 predicted proteins | sample 1671631 | NCBI WGS metagenome assembly OOCZ01 (sample SAMN06348176, study PRJEB24527) | human gut metagenome | reverse complement strand
GGTGTGGGCACCCGCCCCTACAGGGCGCCCAACGCGTTATGGGCGTAGGGGGCGATGCCCACATCGCCCCGCCCCCTCTCCGCAGGGGGAGCTACAAAATATCCGCCCCAACAGCACGCTCCACGGCCCGCTTGACGTTGGCCATACCGATGCCCAGGGAGCCGTCCTTGCCGGGGATCAGGATGATGGCGGGGGTCAGCGCGTCCTTGTACCGCTCCAACTCCGCCTCCATGTGGGCCGCGTACCCCTCGGTCAGGTACACCACCGCGTAGTTCTCCTTCGCCAGAGCGTGAAGGGTGCGCTTTGCCTCCTCCGCGCTCTCCGCCGGGAACACGTCCAGCCCCAGGGCCTTGAAGCCCAGCACGCTGTCCTTGTCGCCCAGCACCGCGATTTTATAGTTAGACATAGGCCTCACGCAGCCTTTCCCGAATAGTGTCCGCGTCCAGCCCGGCCATACGGCCGGAGAGGATGGTGCGGATGGCGGTGAACTCCGCCTCCCGGGCGTACAGATAGCCTACCACCGCCTGCTCCCCAAAGGGGATGCGGCGGGCCTGGGCCAGGTAGCCCATCACCGCGTCGTCGCACAGCCGCTCAAAGGCGGTGAGCTCCCCGCTGCCGGAGCGGTGAGGGCCGCGCCGGCCGCCGCCGCATCACTGAGGGGACCGGCCCGGAACACCGCCGCCAGATCATTGCCCTTGCCTGACGTGAGCACGTGGGCCTCCACATTTCCCCCGGGCAGGAGCACCTGGCTCAAAAAGTCGCTCCCCTTCCCCATCCGGGCGCACCGGACGGCGGAGCGCAGGTTGGCGGCGTCGATGAGCAGCCGCACATACCCCTCCAGGAAGGGGCTGCCCACCGCGCGGGCCGTCTCCGCCATCTCCGCAAAATAGGCCCGGTCCAGCACAAAGTCGGCCAGTTGAGGGTCATTTCCACCATTGAGGGTCTCCCGGGCCTGCACAACCGCCCGGCGGAAGGGGTCGGTGAACTCCCGCAGGCTGTCCCGCTGAAAGGCCTCCTTCACCTGGGCGGCGCTCCACCGCCCGCCCTCCATCAGCAGCCGGTCGGCGTCCGCCCCCACCGCGGCCCCCTTTACCAGGGCCTTGGCGTTGTGGTAGTCGTACTTCATCTGAAACAGCTCCACCAGCCGTTTGTCGGGTACTGCGCCGCCCAGCTCCCGGTACAGGGCCGCCCGCGCCGCCGAGAGCAGCTCGTCCAGCCCACGGTTGGTCAGGGCCGGCAGCTCCTCATAGCCGCACTCGGCCAGCACCTTCACCGCCTCGTCGTCGCTGCGGGCCTCCACCATCCGCTCCATCCGCTCCCGGGTCACCAGGCGGTTCTCCATCGCCCGCACGCGGGCTGAGATGGTCAAATAATCCGTGTCTCTGATCTTACTCAAGTTTTCGCCTCCCTATCGGAGCGCTCAGCCAAAGAGCACCTCCACAACCGTCCGGTCCATCTCGCCCCGCAGGAGGCGCACCAGTGTTTCAAAGGTGCAGTTCACTTCCACGTCCCCGTCGCTGAGAATCAGCCCGCCCCGGATGGGCCGGGTCTGGACAGACAGGGTCAAATGGCCGTCTCCCAGCCTCTCGTTGGCCTGGGTGACCACCTGCTTGCCATAGCGCGCCCGGTCCTTCTGGGACAGAATGACCTCCTCCCGTCCCGTGGACGACGCCTCCGCCGCCAGCCCCGCCAGCAGCCCTACGTATTCCCCGTCCGGCAGGCTTGTCGGGCATTGTGATCACACCCACTACATTATAACCGCCTTCCACCAACTGACGCAAGGCCTCCACCGCAAAATCGGGAGTACCCATATATACTATTCTTAAGTCTTCTTTCTTCATAATCCAACTATGTTATCATTAACTTAAACGCAAAGTCTAGTCTTCCGAAAAATGTACCAGCCCCTGCCGATATGAGTTAAAAATCTTCGATTTAGAGACAAAGCCCTCATAGCGTCCCTCCTCGTCCACCACCGGAAGATTCCAGGCTTTCGTATCGTCAAACGTCTGCATTACCTGTTCCATTCCGTCCGTATCGAATATTTTGGCAGGAGCGGATGTCATCAATTTGTTAACAGTGAAACGATGATAAAGTTCTTGCCGGAACATGATGTTACGGATGTCATCGAGCAGGACAATACCCAACAGTTCGCCCGTTTTTTTATCCGTCACCGGGAACACATTCCGATGGGAAGCGGCAATCGCTTTCACCAGCTCACCCAAATCCATCTCCGGATGTACAACTACAAAATCCTTCTCCACCACATTCTCCATCTTCATCAATGTCAACACAGCCTTGTCTTTGTGATGCGTAATCAGCTGTCCCTTCTTTGCCAGACGCATGGAGTATATACTATGAGGCTCAAACGCGATAATCGTCAGGTATGAGCTAACGGATACAATCATCAGCGGAAGGAACAAATCGTATCCCCCCGTCAGCTCGGCTATCAGAAATACTCCCGTCAGAGGAGCATGCATAACACCGCTCATGACTCCCGCCATTCCCATCAAAGCAAAATTCTTTTCGGGCAGATAGGCGGAGAAAGTAAAGTCATTACTGAAATGGGAAAAGACGAATCCGGCGATGCACCCCAAATAAAGCGAAGGGGCAAAGATACCACCGCAACCGCCGCCACCATTCGTCGCGCTAGAGGCAAATACTTTCAACAGAATGATCAACATCAGATAGACCAACAGCAGATTGCCATAACCATAAAACATGGAGTTGTTCATCACCGTATCCCATTCGGCTGTGGAAGTTCCGTTCAGCAACAGCTCAATCGTATCGTATCCTTCACCGTAGAGAGGCGGGAAAAGGAAAATCAACACACTCAACATCACACCGCCGAAAGCTAGTTTCTTATAGGGATTATTGAGCTTGCCGAAAACGCCCTCCACCGAATTCATGGCACGTGTGAAATAAAGCGAAACCAAACCACAAAAGATACCCAGCAGAATGACATAAGGAATACGTTCCAATTCGAACGCCTGATCGAGGTGGAATTTAAACATAGCCTCCGTACCGGTAGTAATATAGGAAACGGTAGCTGCCGTGACCGCAGAAATCAGCAACGGAAGCAGGGACGACATGGTAAGGTCAATCATCAGAACTTCCAATGTAAATACCAATCCCGCAATCGGTGCTTTAAAGATACCGGCAACCGCACCCGCCGCACCACAACCTACGAGCAACATCAACGTACGGTGCTCCATCTTGAACACACTTCCCAGATTGGAGCCGATGGCGGAACCTGTCAAGACGATAGGCGCCTCCGCCCCGACCGATCCACCAAAACCGATGGTTATCGCACTGGCAATAGTAGACGACCAGATATTATGTCGTTTGATGCGTCCCTGTCGGCGGGAAATGGCATACAGAATCTTTGTGACTCCATGGCTGATATCGTCTTTAACAATGTTGCGTACAAACCAGCCAGCCAGGAAAATTCCGACTACCGGATATACCAGATACAAATAGTTAGCTCCGGTCACATTGAAATTATCGGTCAGAAAATTCTGTATCTGATGAATCAGGAACTTCAAGATCAAAGCGGCAAAGGCTGTAAAGATACCGACCAGAAAACTTAATATAAGGATAAACTGCTTTTCCTTTATATTCGCTTCCCGCCACTTGATACAACGCTGTAATAAACTCAGTTTTTCTTCTTTCATTTATTCGCGAATTATCTTAATCACTCCACCTTTGTCCAACTTAATAATGCTTGAGGGTTTCGGCCGACTCATATCCCCTTGACGGAAACCGACGATATAGTCCACCGCTGACTTGATTTCATCGCTGATCTCACTAAAATTCGCAGCTCCGGGCTGACCGCTCACATTGGCCGATGTGGAGACAATCGCTTTGCGGAATTGCTGGCAGAGCCTTCGGGAAAATTCTTCGTTTGTAACACGGATTCCCACACTGCCGTCTTCCGCCAACAGGTTCGTCGCTAAATTGCGCGCACCGGAATATATAATCGTCAACGGCTTGTCGGCAACTTCAATCAAGTCCCACGCTACAGCCGGTACATCCTGTACATAAAAATCCACCTTCACAGGACTGTCCACCAACACCAGCATAGCCTTGCTATCAGCACGTTTCTTAATCTCATACACACGGCGTACAGCCTCTTCATTAGTAGCGTCGCAGCCTATTCCCCATACGGTATCGGTAGGATAGAGAATAACTCCTCCTTCATTCATCACCTGACAGGCTTTTTTAATATCTTCTATCATTTCTTGATTAATTTCTGTTGAGAATAACACGCAAAAGTAGTACTTTTGCGCCGAATTCAAAAAGATTAAGTGAAAACAATGGAAGAAATCGTATTTCACCACACTCTGCCTATCCAGTTGCGCTTCAATGACGTAGACAAATTCGGGCACGTCAACAATACTGTTTATTTCTCTTTTTATGATTTGGGAAAGACTGAATACTTCGCTTCAGTATGTCCGGGAGTCGATTGGGAAAAGATGGGAATTGTCGTCGTTCACATCGAAGCGGACTTCGTCAAACAAATCTTCGCCTCAGACCACATCGCTGTGCAAACGGCTGTCTCCCAAATAGGTACGAAAAGCTTTCATCTCATCCAACGGGTCATTGACACCACAACGAATGAAATAAAATGTATCTGCAAGTCCGTCATGGTGACTTTCGACCTCGAAAAGCATGAATCCATCCCCTTGACAAAAGAGTGGATAGAGGCGATATGCAAGTATGAGGGACGGGATTTGCGAAAATGAGCCCAAGCATTACAAAGGCAAACATCTGTTGATAATACTATCAAAATTACTGCCCCCCTATTGCTTTTCACCAATTAATTTTGTATCTTTAGGACTCACGTCCGTTTGAAAATAGGTAGTCACCTTATAGAATGATATTTGTCACTTTATAAGGTGACTATTGTCATTCTACAAAGTGACCATTGTCCCCTTGTAAAGTGACGACTACCCAGCTACATAAAACCCCACTCTTTTTCGCACAGCAAGGCCTTATTCTTCCCACTGCTTGAGGTTAAACAGCTGCCTCAAGATATTCGCCATATCCGTGTTATCTCTTCTGCCCGAATACAAATGAGCCTGTTTCCCTACAACATACAGAGGCACCGGAGCACCTGTATGAGATTTGGTAGTCCACCCAATAGAGGCTTTTTTATCTAGCAAGGCGACCGCAGCCACCGCCAAAGGCTCATCTTTAGCATAGAGGCTCACTATATCTTTTGATTTCTTCTTCAAGAAAGACTGCTCATAGCATATCAACAGCTCCAACTCTTCATGCGGGGTAATCGTAATCTGTTCCCAAAAGCCCAGCTTCTTCTTCAGAAAAGATTTCATCTCTCCCCAGGAAGGAACGGCTTTGGCTGTTTTCATTTTCCGCATAGCATTGGTCAAAGCTTCTTGCGAACACTGCTGGTATTTCAGCAATTCGATATTCAGGTTTGTATCAGAATTACCCAATCCCAAACCTCCGGTTTCGTGGTCGGCAGTTACAAGAATCAAGGTTTCATCGGGATGTTTCTTGTAGAATTCATAAGCCAGACGGATACATTGGTCAAAGTCGACAGTTTCCGTAACAACCGTAGCCGCATCATGGGCATGAGCCGCCCAATCTATCTTACCACCCTCTACCATCATAAAGAAACCTTTCTTCGCGGTTTCCGCAAAGTTGTCCAAACAGGCTTTTGTCAAATCCGGCAGACCCAAGTCTTTTTCAGACCGATCCAATGCATATTTCAAGCTTCCGCTAACCGTATCTGTAGGAAACAGGAGCACTTTGTCTTTCACATGACTACGATTATAAGCGTCCATCCCCCGATACATAGTGTATCCTTTCTGATGAAACAAATCATAAAGACAAGGAGCTGACGCATTACGCTTGCTTCGAGGTTGAAGCAACCCTGCCCCTCCGAAGAAGTCGAAACCGGAGTTTGCCGCATCCACTCCTATTTCGTAATACATCGAACGATCCGGTTGAGAAGCATAAAAGCCACCGGGAGTAGCATGATCAATGGATGCGGAAGTGATGATCCCTATTTTATAGCCTTTACCTTTCAGTTGACGTGCAAGAGACTTCAAGCCATGTTGTTTCTTTGCATCCATTCCTATTACATAGTTAGTCGTCTTTTCTCCCGTCGCCAAAGCTGTGGCAGCTGCCGAAGAGCAAGTTATCAAGTGAGAGGCCGACCGTGTGCACACTTGTGTCATCACGGGAAAAGTAGGGAACAGTAGCGAACGCTCACCGGTATCTGTACCGACTTTCTCCGCATATATCTGCGAAGCTTCCACATGATTGAACCCCATCCCGTCACCGATAAATAAAAATATGTATTTCGGAGCCTGCGTTCCGTGTGCCAATGTAGCGCAGACTAGCAGTAGTCCGAACAAAACAGACCTCATAGGTCTTGTCATTCTATCTTTCATTTTATATCTATATTAAAAAAGGTTAGTCATAAATATGTTAGTCATGAATATAAAGGATATTAGGTACCGTACGTTCTCCACGATGGTCGAAACGCTTATTGTCGCAGGGGTAGTTAACAATCCCATTGTCCGGTGCACCGGACAGCCAAAGAGTAGTAGAACCTCCTCCATCAAGATTGATCGCATCTTTGCCTCCCAGGATTCGGATCAGATGCGCCAATTCCGGGATACTTACCCCTCCGGCATATTTCGGAAAACGTCCGTCCACGGTTATGAATAGTATCTTTCCGTCTTTGGTAAGGGCTACCGCACTGCGGGGATGTTTAGTCCGGATAAAGTCTTTCTCGCATAAACTCCAATCGTAATAGCGACCGTCTTTCAACATCAACGGCCCGGAAGCCAATACGATACCTTTTTTCCCTTTATATTGCTTTTCTATCTGTCTATTCCAAGAGATTATCTTCATTTTTCCCTTGCGGATACTAACGGCTCCGGTGACACGTCTCGCAAACTCACCCAAAGTAGTGGTATCCACCACCTGGCGGTCTACTTTAAGGAAACAGACCGAGTTTCCTCGCTTCATATCAAAGTAAGAACCGTTTATAGCTGCGATAGCGCCCTGTTCCGAAGCCATTCTACTTGTTTCTCTCATCTTATCCGAGACGGTTACACCGACTTTCAATCCTGCACCGGGATCAATTTCTATCAGGCTGATAGATTGGGGGACCTGATATAATTGAGGAATGGAAACATACTTATGGATAATCCCTTTTTGGGGACTTTCTATCTTCCATTGCGCAGATACGATTGCCAGCGAATCCGATACAGTTTGCCCTTTCACTATTCCCAAAGAGCATACAGCCAAGATAATGCCGAGTAACAAGCTTCTTTTCATCATAAACAGATTAATAAATATGTTAAGTATAATAAATCAATTAAGTTATTTTATTCAGTGAGGTTATTACCTTTCAATATCCATACTTCTTTACGTTTCCCATACTGTGACCATGCTTTAAGATCCGAAGGTATTTGTCCGCTCAATTGGTTATCATTTACTCTGAATATCCCTTTAGAAGCACTCTTCTCAATCACAGCACCATATCCATAAGGGATACTTCCATCGAATTCATTGTCATAGACCATAAATTCCATCAGGTTTTTCCAAGTAGTCGGTTTATTACTTCCATCCAACGGAATCACCGGAAGAGAGCCACTCAGATCATTACAATATGCTTTAATCGTGACAATGCCCGGAATCTTAATCAACGGATCCAGATTTCCGCTAAAAGAATTTTCAAATCCGGCGGGAGTTGCTGTCGGATTATTGGATATATTAAAACTGGTCAATAATTGACATTCCCCTAAAGACTCCGGTAAACTACCACCTGCCGCTGATTCGATAATCCACAAATTTGTCAATTGAGACAAATGTCCTATCTCTTCCGGAATACCTGTTATCTTTTGATGCTTGAACTTCAGCACTTTCAGTTCCGACAATTCACATAACGGAGTGATATCTCCCACAATGTTATTCGGTTCTTGAATATCAATCTGTACCACTCTCCCATTCTCAAATTTCACACCCGGCCAATGAGTCGCATTCGTTTCCAAAGGAGCGTCAAAGTTCCACTTCTTCACCCAATTATCTCCGTTCGCCCCCTCATAGAACATCCTCAAATAATCAATATCTTCCAACGGTTTCTTGTCCTGAGTAATGGTCAGCATATCGGTTACCCCGTTCGAGCCTTTCAAATACAGATAAGCGGTGCGGCCGTCTTCCACATCTTTATAAGGATCGATTTTAAGTTTCAGTTCCGAGTCGTTCACAACACCGGGAGTGATCGGCTCACCATCGGTTACGTGTATCCAGTCGCAGCCTTCCGACAATTCATATGTATAAGCAACCATCGTAGCAAAAGGAATCACTTCTTCTTCGCTCCCCTTAGCTCCCACTTTCAACGTACGCTTCTTCAAGGCAATGCCAATACCTTCCTGCACCACCTTCAACTTTGTTTCAGCGCCTTCCACGATCCAAGCGGATATTTCGGCTTCACGAGAGGCCACATCCGTATTCTTGGTCACCGACATTTTGAAGCTTCCGGATTTCAGTCCATTAGAGGTCAGCAAGTCAATCCATGCAGCAGAAGTCTTCACCCTCCAAGGGAGATTCGATTCGATATCCACTGTATATTCCTTTTCATCCAAAGGCAAATTCAATGCCTCATCCACAAATTTCAAGTCCGGTTCCGGCAGAGTCACACCCGTATCATCCGTAAAATCCTGACAACCCGACAAACCTATCAGCAAAGACAAAAGCCCGATTCTTCCGATACAGCTTTGTCCGCACAGAGATAGTATTCTATTTAGTATCATATATTCAGCTATTTAATAATCAGACAATCAATTATCAGTCACAACCAGCAGCCCGTTTGCCACTTCCCTTTCTACTCCGCCATTATCATAAGGCCAGTTTCGTATGGCAAAACGCCCGTCCTCAAATCCGGCAATCTTACGGATGATAAAAGTAGAAGAACCTCCTCCGTCGAGATTGATAGCGTTCTTTGCTCCTAACGCTTTCATCACCGCACCCATCTCTGCATATCTCATTCCGTTGGAGTACCAGAAGTTACGCCCGTCGGCAACGAGGATATAGACCACATTATCATCCGTCACTCCGATAGCGGTTCTCGGTTCCAATGCGGTTACCGTCTGAGGAAGCACATTCCCGTTTGTCATCAAACGCACACGTCCTCCCACAGCTTCCTGAATATCCTCTTTGTACGAATCATATTCATCATACGAACCGATGATTGCTTTCTTGTTTTTCGTAATGGCGAAGAAAGTACAAACGTTATCAGTCATCGTACCTTTCAGACAAGTACCATTCCGGTAGTAGATTCCTTGCGGTGTTCCATCCTTTGCAAAGAAATCACCGTTCACGGCAGCCAGTACCCTGCTGCCGGGCTTATCGTATGCCAAAGCCTGCAATGTCATCTGCTGCTTGGTCTTCAATTTGCCCTCCTCATTGGGAGAAGACGCCTTCATCGTCAGATGTGCCTCTTTCAGGTCTACCTCCAATACAAACATTTTCACTGCCAGCCCTGTGGCAGAAAGGATTTTCATCTCGAGCGCCTGTACGCCGGGAGCCAGCGTGTAAGTGGAGTCCGAGAAATACTGTCCGACGTATCCATCACTTCCGGCAATTATTTTCTGTCCCAGTTCCGTCTTCGCACCCTCCGTTGAGAATACGGTCAGATCTTCATCATTGTTGCAAGCCGTCCACAAGAGACAACCCAAAAGCAGAAGAGCGGAATCATATATCAGTTTTTTCATCATTTTATCTCTTTAAAGTAAGTATAAACAATAGGTATCAATATCCGGGATTCGGTTCCAGATTCGGATTGGAAATCATTTCTTTTCCCGGAATAGGCAACACGTGCTGATAATCTTTCAGTCCGAGTGTCGTTTTCGCCGTATTCGTACGTATGAGGTCATAGTACCTAAAACCCTCCGCCAACAGTTCCTTCCGACGTTCGTCCAGCACACATTGCAGGAATTCGTCCTTGTCTTTCGGATCCACACTTTCCAGCCCGCGTTCTTTCCGCAAGTCATTCAAGCGTCCCAGTCCTTTCGGGAATCCTTGCGCTTCCGCACTGATGAGGTACATTTCCGCCAAACGGCTCATCACTACCGGATCAGTCCCGGTCTGCCCGCTCGGATACTTGTTGATACAAGGTTCGGATCCCACATTGATAATGGAAACTTCCTTACGTTTGTCCTTATCATCATACATATTCATCACCTCATTGGTAGGCCGATAGACATAACTGCCGTGATTGGGATGCGCATAGGTATAGAACAAGGTAGAGATAGTGATATTCGATTCTTCCGCCAAACACTGGAAAGAGAAGATGACCTCCGTATTGGACTTTCCACGAAATATCTTATCAAAACTGTCCAGCTTGTATTTGCCGTCTGTTATCAGCCCCTCCGCCAGAGTAGCCGCCTCCGTCAAGTTTCCACGTTCCAACATCACACGGGCTTTCAATGCCAAAGCTGCATCACGGGACACATAATAATAGCTGGACGATGTGCCGAGAAAAGCAAGTGCCGTCTGCAGTTCTTCTTCGATAAAGCTCCATACCACCTCTTCCGAATCGCGGAAAGGTTTTTCCATTGTATTCACTTTCTGAATAGGGACACCGCCCCAACGAGTCACCAGTGCGTGATAGATGTATGCCCTGAAATAATGCGCTTCACCGATAATCAGATTCCGCAGTTCCGATTCTGGGAGAGATTCGACGATAGAAAGTACATTATTCACTTGATAAAGGGCATTATAATACCCGTTCCAACTACTGGAGACGATTGAATTCAATGAAGAAAGTACTGAATTGATCAAGTCCTTCGCATTTCCGGTGCTTTGCGTCAAGTCACCACCCAATATATCAAAAGTGATGTAAGATTCTCTCGTCGGAGAGTTCTGTACCTTATTGTACATTCCCATACGCAAAGCGGAGAGATCTTGGGGAGTCACGCTTCCCGGCGATACTGCGGAATGAGACTCAATATCCAACATACCGCTACACGAAGTCAGCAACAGGCAACCGATAAATATATATATAATCTTTTTCATCATTGTGAGCATTTATGATTAGAAACTAAGGTTTATTCCGAAATTGACCGAACGGGAAGGCGGCACTCCATAGAGATCGACTCCGAAGTACTGCGGGTCCATATTCTTACTCACTTCAGGATCCCAACCGGAGTATTTGGAAAACAACAGCAGGTTATCTCCCTGAACATACAGGCGAAGTCCCTTCATCCGGATCTTCTGCAACATCACTTGCGGGAAGGTGTAACTGAATGTCAACGAACGCAAGCGGATAAAAGAGCCGTCCTCCAGAAAACGGGTGGAGTTCTTGCTATTACGTCCACAAAGCGTATTAACCGCACGGGGATATTTGTTCGAGCTTCCCGGAGCAGTCCAGCGGTTCTTTGCCGCATCCTCCGTAATGGCCATACGATATCCCGGACGGGTGGCCGTCACCGCCCATTCGGCATATACATCGTTGCCATACATGTAGGTGAAGAACACGTCCAGTTGGAAGCCTTTATATTTGAAAGTATTGTTCCATCCGCCAAAGAAATCCGGATTGGAAGAACCCACCAACTGGCGGTCCGAGTCATTGATAATACCGTTATTATCCACATCATGGTATTTCACGTCACCGGCACGTACTCCCAAGTCGTACAACGGCTGCGGCACTTCGCCGTCATACTGGTAAATGCCGTCCATCTTAAACAGATAGAACGCTCCGAGTTCCTCACCCACCTTCAAGGCACGGTTAGAGCCAATCGGGAGCAGGTCGTCTCCCAACAACTTAGTCAGTTTGTTCTTATTGTGGGAAATATTGAAAGAAGAAGTCCAATTCACTTTTCCCAGATTCATGTGCCCGTTGATAGAAAATTCCACGCCATAATTGCGCATCGAGCCGATATTACTCGTGACACTAGTGAAACCACTTGTTCCGTGCAGAGGCATCGAATACAGCAGATTGTTCGTATTCTTCAGATAAACGTCCGCAATCATATTCAACTTTCCGTTCCAAAAACCAAGATCGAAACCAAAGTCGTATTGGTCGGCAGTCTCCCATGTCAGTGTATTATTTCCCATACTGGTGACAGCCATACCGCTATTATTTCCGTAGTTGATACCTCCGGACATCAGCGGCTGCCATGCATAATTGCCGATACCATCCTGATTACCTGTCTTACCGTAACTCAAACGGAACTTCAAGTCTGTCCGGTCAAACTTCCAGAAAGGTTCTTTTGAAACATTCCATCCTAAGGAAACGGAAGGGAAGTATCCATAACGGTCCGAAGGAGCAAAACGGGAAGAACCATCCGTACGCATCGTCATATTCAGGATGTAACGGTCCAAATAAGAGAGATTGACACGTCCGAAGTAGGATTCCATAGCAAACTCCGACAAACCGCCCGAAGCGTCATAAATCTCGGAAGCGGTGCCCACCGTATCAAACACCGGAGAAGGGAATCCGCGACCATCGATGGAGGAAGTACGCGTGGACATCTTCTGAAACGAATGTCCCAACATCAAGCCGGCTTCAAAATCACCGAACTTATCATTATAATTGAAGATATTCTCTATCAATATGTTCTTCACCAGCCGATTGTACTCGACGATACGTCCGCCACCGGCTCCATACGGGTGGTTCTCATTATAATAAACATAGTCATACGTATATCCGATATCGGTGCTGACGGAGTTTTTCAAGCTGAACTTCTTATATTTCAGGTCAGCGTTGAATGTGCCCAGATAACGGTATGTGTCAATATAGGACACTTCCTCGTTCAATATCTGAAGCGGATTGTGACGCGTCAACTCATCGGTTCCTCCCAAATAATAGTCACCATTCGGCTTGTACGGACGGTCGAAAGGACGCTGTTCCACAGCACGGGCCACGATAGTAGAACCGATATTGGCACCCGGCACCCGGTTGTTTTTCAGATAATTGCCACTAACGTTGGCGCCGACCTCCAACCATGAAGTCATTTCATGACTGATTTTCGCCTTCAAGTTGATTTTGGTTATATCGTTTGTTTTGATGATACCTTCCTGATAATTGTAGTTCGCCCCGACATAAAACTTCGTTTTCTTGCTGCCACCGGAGAAAGACAAGTCTACATTATAAGAATGTCCTACCTGAGTAATCAGATCCAGCCAGTCCGTATCCGGCATTCCCTGAAAAGGATTTGAGATAGGAACGACATAACCGGAAGTCCCTACGGTATATCCGTTCTGACGATTGTAACGCTCCACTCCGTCATTATAGGTCTCTACGTATAAATCGGAATCCGCATATTTGATCCGTCCTTTATTGGCAAATTTAGAGATGCCCGTACTGACATTCAAGCGGATGTCCGAACGGCCTTCCTTGCCGGATTTGGTCGTTATCACAACTACACCGTTGGTAGCCCGCGATCCGTAGATAGCAGCAGAAGCCGCATCTTTCAGAACTTCGATGGATTCGATATCCGTCAGATTCAACACTGCCATCGAACTTAGATTCTCTCCCATGTTAAATAGAGAAGCGTTGCTGTTGAGAATAGGTATTCCGTCCACTACGTAAAGCGGCTCATTGCTGGCGCTCAATGAAGCGGCTCCACGAATACTCATCCGTTCGGAACTTCCCAAGTTGCCGGAACCTGTCGATACCGTGACACCCGCTACGCGTCCTTGCAACAGTTCGCTCGGACTGAGCACCGGACGCATATTCGACTCTGTCGGTTTGAAGGAACTGATAGCATTGGTAACCAATGCTTTGCGTTGCGTTCCGTAACCAACCACAACTACTTCATTCAATGCCTTTGAATCTTCACTCAACGTGACATTGATGTTCTGCTGCGCTTTCACCGGATATTCCATACTCTTGTATCCCAAAAAAGAAAAGACCAATGTAGCATGCTCGGGCACTTCAAGGCTATATTTACCGTTTATATCGGTAATAGTACCTATCGTAGTACCCTTCACGGTCACATTACATCCCACAACCACCTCCCCGGAAGTTTCCTTCACAAGCCCGGTTACTCTTTTCTTGTGTTGCGTGGGAGTCAGTCCCTCCGCTTGCTTCTTGGTAAGAATGATGTGCTTTCCTTCCATCGTGTAGGAGAACTCCGTACCTTTCAACGCATCCATCAACAGACTTGCCACCGTCCCGTTCGGAGTGGAAATAGCCACTTTGCGTTTCAGGCTAACCTCACGTTCGTTGTAAATAAACAAATAGTCCGTTTGCTTTTCAATCTGTCTGATAATCTCAGCCAGTGTTGCGGTTCCTTTATTCATTCTAACCTTCTGATTCTGCGAATAACTATTCACGGAATACGCCTCAAAAATGATGAATAACAGGAAAAAGACAGTCAACCTCATAATTCTTAAAATTTGAGTACAGTGTGTTTTTCTATGGGCAATACGCCCACACCAAAGATTATTTTTCATATCTTTGCTTCGAGTTATTAAGTTAATACATAAAGATTTGTAACAGGTGCGAGTCTTTCTTGTTGACTTCTCACATATCGGTAAGTGTTGCAGCACTTACCGATATTTCTGTTCTGGACGGGCCGGTTCTCTAGCTCTCATTTTCGGTGTTTTTTTAGATTAAATACTAGGGTTAATAGATAATTATCTGATTGTTCTCTTCATCCAAAGTATAGTCGAAGCCGACATACTTCTGCAATACCTTTACCACGTGCTCTATCCCCTCTTTCTGACGGAATTTACCCGTACACGGACGAGAAGCAATTTCAATGTTCTTGTTGATAATACGCACTTCATAATATTGCTCCAGTTTCTTGAATACAGCTTCCAGCGGCTCATTCTTGAAAGAATACACACCTATCCTCCACAAGAAAGCATGATCCGACGTAAAGGTCTCCTTACTAAGTTTTCCATCTCTCGTTTCTACTTTCTCATTAGGTTGCAGTGTGACTTCATTCTGTGTATCGGGCTGATACACGGTAACCTTACCTTCTATCAAAGAGGTTTCAAACAGATCGGAATCCGGATAGGCGGAAACATTGAACGTGGTTCCCAACACTCTGACGTTATATTTCTCCGTCTCAACAATGAAAGGATGTTTCTCATCATGCGCTACCTCAAAATATCCTTCGCCTTCCAACAGCACTTTCCTCTCTTTGGAGTGGAATCCGGCAGCAGGATATTTCAAAATGGAATTCGAGTTCAGCCAAACGGTTGTTCCGTCAGCCAGAACCAGACTGGCTCTTTGCCCAGCGGGAACGGTCATCACCTGCATTTCCGTAGAGTGTTCCAACCGGTATTCCTGATATTCTTTATGAAGAATAAAGGCAAGCATAGCAACAACAGCGGCTATCTTTATGGAGGTCCGAAGATAATGAGTCACGGTCTTTTTCTTTTCCGGTTTTTCTTCCTTCAGATTAGCATTCCAGACAGTCGCATCATAGATATGGCGTAGTTGCATCAACTGCTCACGGTGTTCTTCGCTCTCTTTCAGCCAACGTGCCACTTCCTTCTTTTCTTCTGGAAGGACATCACCGGCAATATATTTATTTAATAGTTTCGTGTCCATACGGTTTTGAATTAAAATATCAGCGGTTTTCCGCCTTACATATATAAGACACGCCACTCGCGAAGTTCACTAGTGGAAAAATGAAAAAAGTTAGAAAAAGAGGAAAGAGGAAAGGTAATCCTTGAGACTTTTCCTCAAGGCTTGGAGCGCTTTCCCAATATGGTAATCCGCTCCTTTCACCGTAACATTCAATAATCCGGCAATCTCCTTCACCGATTTATTCTGATACCTGCTCATCACAAATGCCTTTCTTGTCTTCTCCGGCAGTTCTCCCAAAGTACGGTTTACAATCTCAACGATTTCTTCCGAGAAGAGCCGGTTCGGATCGGAAGAGTCCAACGATGCAATACGGAAATCAAGCTCATAAAGTTCATCCGCCAATATGCTTTCACGAGCTTCCATACGTAAGTGTTCATTGCGCAGATGGTTCAAGGCCTGGTTTTTAACTACGGTCATCAGGAAAGAACGAACATTTTTCACCTCTTCCGTCTTCATCGTGGTCCATAAGGTGATCATTGCCTCGGAGGCTATGTCTTTGGATAGCATTTCATCTTGAAGATAAGATTTGGCAAACAAAAAGCAGCGTTGATAATACTCTAGATAGATATCATCAAATGGCATACTAGTGTTTATTGTATTATCCGGTCTTCTCATTTTAGCAGTTTCTCATCTATTCAGCTTTTCGTTAGCGAAACAAAGATAGATAAAAGAAGTTAGCTTCCAAAAAATCTTTCCCTCGCTTAACTTGTTTACCTCAAATATTATTAGAAATATTGCAAACGTGTTTCTCCTCTCCAATCAAAATCGGGATGTTTCTCTACTTCCCCCCCTTTTCGTCTGTATAAAATAAGAAAGACTACGACAGTATTTATTAATTTAACTCATAACAGACTTTGAACATGAACAAGTTTATTTTTACCAAACTTTTCTCTCAAAGAAGTATGTGTTTAAAAATTATCGCAGATTATTTCAATTATAGAATAATCAATGACTCATAAAATCATTCTTGCGATAATCTGC
>OOCZ01001248.1_pt1 | contig 16708 bp, 16 predicted proteins | sample 1671631 | NCBI WGS metagenome assembly OOCZ01 (sample SAMN06348176, study PRJEB24527) | human gut metagenome | reverse complement strand
TTACAATTTAGATATAGTATTTTTACAATATATGATATATAATGACAAAAGTTTTTAGTTTTTAAAAGAGGAGTGAAGGCATTGGAGAAAGAGTCTTACAGTATTGATGATATTCTTTCTGAAGTTAAAAAACGCAGAGAGCATGAAAATCAACAGCAAGCCAATACCGAACCAAAAGATAAAGCCGAACCTGAAGTTCAGGAAAAAGAGGAAGTAAAAGTAACTGATTATAAGGCGGAGCCGGAAGTAATTGAGGAAACTTCTGAAAAAGAAGAGAAATTCACAATTAACGACACTGCCGATATTGAAATTCCGACTATTGAGGAGGAAGAAACACAGTTTACCGATACTGACGAAGTTGAGGAGCAGGACGGTGCAGTAATTGACAACCAAGCTGCAAAAGAAGAAAATAAGCAGGATAAAAACGGTATGGTTGATTTACTGTCATTTGTTCAAAATGATGGAGTTGTTGAGCCGCAGCGGGAAAAAAAGCAACCCGAGGTTAAAGAAAAGGTTAAATTTTCAAAAACCAAAAAGGGCAAGGCTATAATAACCATAATAATTATTCTTCTCGTTATGGTTATTGCAGGCGGTGTGTTTGCAATACTTTATGCAAACAATATGCTTAATAAGGTAACTGATGATAAAAACGGTGCAGCCGATTATGAAATGAGTACCTATTATGACGGAATGGACTTTCTTAAAGAGGATTTTCCTACAATTAAGGAATCAAGTGCCGGCGAAGTATACAGCTATCCTGAATATCTTAAGCAGTGGTATCAAAACGGCGACCCTGTAAGTTCAACCCATGTGCTTAATATTCTTCTTATCGGCGAAGATACAAGAGAAGAAAAAATTTCTGACGCTTCGCGTGCCGATTCGGCAATTATTGCAAGCATAAATGTTGATACCAATGAGATTCATTTGACTTCTGTTTTGCGCGACCTTTATGTTTATTTTGAGGTTGACGGAAAAGGACAGTACGGTAAAATCAATGCTGCCGCATCATTGGGCGGAATGAAGTGCTACATCAACACTATTGAAAGATATTATAAAATTGCTATTAACAATTATGCTGTTGTAAACTTTAATTCATTCCCTAAAATTATTGATGCACTCGGCGGTGTTTCAATCAAGATTACTTCTGCCGAGATTAACGAGATTAACAATCATCCAAGAACTTATGGCAAAGTTACCATTACACAGACCTTTGACGGTACTGAAGGAACAATGAAGCTTAACGGTAAGCAGGCACTTGCTTATTGCAGAATTAGGCACATTGATTCTGACGGAGCAAGAGCTAACAGGCAAAAGACCGTTCTCAATGCACTTCTCAAGAAGATGAAAAGCAGCGGTACAATTGACACCGTTAAGACTGTTAATGAGCTTGCAGGCTATGTTTACACAGGTTACAACAAGAAAGAGCTTATCTCTATCGGCAACACAGCACTTCGTGACGGTTGGCTTGATTATGAGATGAAAACAAAGAATGTTCCTGCTGTGGAAAACTGCAAGGGTGGATCTAGATTTTCTGTTTCGCCAAACAATTGGATTTGGCTTGCCGATATTCCAAAGGATGCATATGAACTTCAAATGGAAATTTACGGTAAATCAAATATTGAACTCAGCAAAAACAGACCTGCATATATAGATATGGGCAGGTAAAAATTAAAAATATATAGGGGCGAACATAGTTCGCCTCTTAGACTGTCGATAAAGTGGCTAAAGCGCGCCGCATAAAATAATAAATCTTTTTTGCCTCCCGTGCAAAGGGAGGTGGGTGCAACTTGTTGCACTCGGAGGGATTGTGGAAAATAGCTTGGACATCGAGTCCAAGCTATTTTTGGCGCTTTCCGTCTTTTGCTCGGGGGCAGTACCATCGTACAGCTCCCACTCGCAAAATACGAAATTTATCTCACTTTCTCAAAATCTACCAGCGTGTAGAAATTTATAATTTGGTTTTTTCTACACGCTGAAGCGTTGGAGAAATCAAATCTCCAACGCTTTTGGTTTCATTTATATTATTTTACAAGTGAGCTTTCTCGTTTTTTAATTCCTTTATTAACAAATGCGTACATTATAACACTCATAATCACACAGCAGAAGTCTGCTATTGCCTGCGCCCAAATTACGCCTTCAAGCCCGATGAATTTGTTCATAATAAACAGCATCGGCACATAAATAAGACCTTGCCTGCCGAGTGACAGCACCATACTTTGCACACCTTTTCCCATTCCCTGAAATGAGAAGTTGAGTACAAACATAATTCCGACAACAGGGCCGGGAGCCATAAGTGCAAGAAGCATTTTAACACCGAGATTGATAACATCGGCATCGTTAATAAATATTTCAATAACATTTTGCCTAAACAAAAGGTAAAAGCCTGTCATAACCGAACCTATAATTACATTGCAAATAACGCTGAAACGCAGGCATTTTCTCATTCTCTTGTAATTTTCTGCACCGTAGCAGTAGCCTATAAGCGGCTGTACACCCTGGCCAAGACCTATTTGAAGCATTACTACAAGCATATTTGCTTTCATTGCAATTCCCATTGAAGCAACAGCGTTGTCACCGTATTTTATAAGAACAACATTTACAATAATATTGCTTATACTCATTAAAAGATTGTTAATTGCGGCAGGAAGCCCAACAGAAACAACACCTTTTGTTATTCCGTTTTTCATAGAAAAGCGTGCCGGTGTAATGCTTAATATACTTTTACCTTTAAGGAAATAAATAAGGAAGTAAAGCACTGTTACGATATTGCCGATAACAGTTGCAATTGCTGCGCCTGCTACACCCATATCAAGCCCAAAAGGCATTGTAATACCGAAAAGTTTATCCCCGGTGTGAAGAATGAAAATCGGGTCAAGTATAATATTGGTGATTTGGCCGATAACCGAACCTATCATTGATTCCTTTGCCGCACCCTCACCTCTTACAAGGTTTGATGAAGCGATTGCAAGTACGATTGACGGAGCACCGATTGCCACCCACTTGAGATAATCTGCCGCTAAACCAACCGTATTTTCACTTGCACCTACAAGCATAAGAATTTGATTTTTAAATATAAGAAATATTGCGCCGATTAAAACGCCGACGCCGATTGCGGAATAAATGCAAAACGCGCTTATGGTTTTAACCCTGTCTTTTTTACCCTCACCGAGTGAACGGCTTATAAATGCACATCCGCCGACACCGAAAAGGTTGCCCATAGCGATAAACAGTAAAAACAGCGGCATTGAAACGGAAACCGCGGCTACTTGGTTACTGTCACCGGTTTGGCCTACAAAAAATGTATCTGCAAGGTTATATACTATATTTATAAGCATACTCAGCATACTCGGCAATGCCATTGTGCATACTGCTTTCGGTACACTGTAATCTTCAAAAACTTTTGTGTTATCTTTCATATATGGCTTTTATCCTTTCATATTTTTTCCGATAGTTCAATCAAATTTTCCATAGTCAGCTTTTCGGGCCTGATGTTAACATCCAACCCTAATTCTTCAAAAATTTCAGTAAGCTTTGCTTTAGGCACACCCATTGTGTTTGAAATGCTGTTTAATGCAGTCTTTCTTCTTTGTGCAAATGCACATTTAACAACAGAAAAGAATTTCTTTTTATTTTCAATTTCATATTTACATTCGTTGCCTATTTTTAACCTGATAACCACACTGTCAACCTTTGGGCTTGGCATAAAGCTTTCCCTCGGCACATCAAAAAGAATTTCTCCGTCTGCATAAAAATTAACTGCAACGCTGACTGCACCTGCCTGCCTTGTACCTACCTTTGCACAAAGCCTTTCGCCTGCTTCTTTTTGCACCATTACAACTATTTCGTCAATATTAAGTTCGCTTTCAAGAAGCATCATTATTATCGGTGAAGTTATATAATAAGGCAAATTTGCACATACTTTTATATTGCTGCAACCTTCAAACTTTTCTTCTATCAAAGCTTTTAAATCAAGCTCCATTACATCGCCGTTTACTATTTCAATATTATCATAATCACCTAGCGTTTCTTCAAGCACAGGTAAAAGCCTTTTATCAAGCTCAATAGAAACGACTTTTTTTGCAACTTTTCCAAGCTCTTTTGTAAGCACACCTATGCCCGGGCCAATTTCAAGTACGCCTGTTTTATCATCCGCATTAAGCGATTCAGCCATTTTTGGACATACATCGGGGTCAATCAAAAAGTTTTGCCCAAGTGCCTTTGAAAATGTAAATCCGTATTTGGATAATATTCTTTTTATTGTGTTAATATCATATAAATTATAATCCATATTTCACCTATACATATTTATATAACGATAGTTTGTGCTTGTTCGATTTGGTATTCTATCACATTCACATATCGTTTACAATATTATTCTTGACTTTTTGTTAAATTGTGCTAAAATATCGTTTAGTCGGCTAATATTAGTTGACTAACATTATTAAAAAATAGTAATTGAAATAGAAATTTAGGCAGAAAGAGTGGTGAAATAATGAATTATAAGCGCAAGCAGGCACCGCCGGAAAACCTTGTAGGGCCGAGAGTTAGTTTTTTGTCACGCTTAATTCGTTGCAGGTTTAACGAAGTTATTGCACAAGAGGGGCTTTATTCGGGCCAACAGGATATTATCTTTGCGTTGATTGAAAATGAGGGTATTACTTCAAGTAAACTTGCAAGTTCGTGCGGCGTTTCACTGCCGACTATGAGCGTATCAATTAAAAGAATGGAAAAAGCAGGCTTTATTTTGAAAAAGCCGGATGAAAAAGATGCAAGAATAATGCATCTTTACCCTACAAATAAGGCGAAGGCTGTACCGAAAAACATAAGAGCCAAAATGGATGAGCTTGAGGCTGTGATTACAAAAGGAATGGATAAGGATGCTGCCCTCGAGTTTGCACATTTTTTGCAAACAGCAATTGATAATTTATTAGAAGAATGCGGCGATTGCCGCGAAAAAGGAGATGAAAGTGAATGTTAAAAAAATTAGGAAAATATCTTAAAGGGCTTGGCTTTCTTGCATTTCTCAGTGCGCTTGGTATGATTGTTGAATCCGTATGTGAGCTTGCACTTCCGTCACTTGCAAATAATATTTATGAAACGGTTAATGTTGCAACTACACCTGAAGATGCAAAAGCTTATGTTTTAAAAATGGGTTTTGGTATGCTTGGGCTTGCGTGTATCGGTCTTTGCGGCGGTATAGGCACAATGAAAGCTTCTGCAATAGTAAGCCAGCGCTTTGCATACAGGCTCAGAAATGATGTGTATAAAAAAATAAGCAATTTTTCATTTAGAAATATTGATAAATTCTCAACCGCTTCACTTACAACAAGACTTACAAATGATATTACAATGCTTCAAAATGTTGTTATGATGTCACTTCGTATTCTTGTAAGAGGACCTGCACTTTTGGTTGTGGCGGCAGTTATGGCAGTAAGGATTAACCCTAAAATGTCGGCAACACTTCTTATTATGCTGCCGATTATCATAGTAATTGTTGCTCTTATTATGAAATTCGGTTTTCCTATGTTTCAAAAAATGCAGAAAAAGGTTGATAATGTTAACCGTGTTGTACAGGAAAACCTTATCGGTATGCGTGTGGTTAAAGCCTTTGTTCGTGAGGAGCATGAAAAGGATAAATTCCATAATTCTTCGGATGAACTTGCAAAGCAAGGTGCTATGGCATCAGGCCTTATTGTAACAGTAATGCCTGTCATGATGCTCCTTTTTAACGCTGTAATCGTGTTCACATATTATAAGGGCGCACTTTCAGCCAATGAGGGTGTTATGCAGGTAGGTCAAATATCAGTATTTGCATCTTATGTTGTTCAAATTCTTATGAACCTCGTAATGATTTCAATGATGCTTCTTCAGCTTGCAAGAGGTAAAGCTTGCGGTGAGCGTGTGGTTGAAGTTCTTGATACCGAAATTGATATCGTTAACCCTGAAAATCCTTTTGTTCCTACCGAACCTAAGGGCGAAGTTGAATTCAGAAATGTAAACTTTAAATATGACCCTGAATCAAAGGGCGATAATATTCTTGAAAATGTTTCGTTTAAAGCAAAAGCAGGCCAAATTATCGGTATTGTGGGCGGTACAGGCTGCGGTAAATCAAGCCTTGTAAACCTTATTCCGCGCCTTTATGATGTTACAGGCGGCAGTGTGCTTATTGACGGTGTTGATGTAAGGAAGTATGACCTTAAAGCACTTCGTGAAATGATAGGTGTCGTACTTCAAAAAAATGTACTTTTCAGCGGTACAATTGAAGAAAATATACGCTGGGGTAAAAAAGACGCAACACACGAAGAAATTGTTGCAGCGTGCAAGGCATCGCAGGCAGATGCGTTTGTTAACGAACAGCCTGACGGATATAACACATATCTTTCACAGGGCGGTCTTAATCTTTCGGGCGGTCAGAAGCAAAGGCTTTGTATTGCCCGTGCAATGATTAAAAAACCTAAAATTCTCATTCTTGATGATTCAACAAGTGCGGTTGATACTGCAACGGAAGCAAAAATTCGTGAAAGCTTTTACAGCGACCTTAAGGATACAACTGTATTTATTATCGCACAGCGAATTTCTTCTGTTAAAGATGCAGATGAAATTCTTGTAGTAGATGACGGTGAAATTAAGGGCATAGGCAACCACGAAGAACTTATGAAAACCAATGAAATTTATCAGGAAATTTATAATACACAGCAGAAAGGAGTGCTTGAATAATGCCGCCAATGGGACCTCCGGGCAGAAGAAATGATTTCAAAAAGCCCAAAAATGCCAAAAAGACATTTACAAGAATTCTTAAATATATGGGCAAAAACAAGCTCTTCTTAATTCTTGTATTTTTAATGCTTATATTAAGTACGGTGTGCAACCTTTTGGCGTCTTACTGCTTAAAGCCGATTCTTAATGATATTGCAGCGTCTATAAAAGCAGGTACTTTTATGAATGAGGGTATTAAAACACTTGTTAAAAATCTTGTTGTTTTAACCTTGTTTTATGTAGGTGCGTCGATTTTTTCATTTGCACAAAGTAAAATAATGGTAAATATTGCATATAAAACCACAAATATTATTCGTAAAGACCTTTTTGACCATATGCAGACTTTACCGCTTAAATATTTTGATTCGCAAACTCACGGCGAAATTATGAGCCGATTTACAAATGATGTTGATAATGTTCAAATGATGCTTGAACAGTCAATGGTTCAGCTTGTTTCTTCGGTATTCACATTCGTCGGCATAGTTGCGATGATGATAATTTTAAGCCCGACTCTTTTTGCTTTTGCTCTTGTTTTTCTTATCATTATGCTTGTCATTGTTTCAAGAATCGGCAAGCAGTCAAGAAAATATTTTAGGCAGCAACAGAAAAACCTCGGTGTTATGAACGGTAATATTGAAGAAACTGTTGAGGGAATGAAAGTAATTAAAGTTTTCAATCACGAGCAGCAGGCTGTTGATGAATTTGAAGAAACTAATGAAGACTTCAGAAAAGCTGCTACAAACGCTAACTTTTATTCAGGCATAATGGGACCTTGCTCAACCGGTGTTAACAATGCAAGCTATGCAACAATCGCGCTTGTCGGCGGTTTATTGGCATTAACCGGCAGTCTTGATATAGGCACATACTTTACTTTCCTCAGTTATTCAAAGCAATTTACCCAGCCGATTAACCAAATTGCAAACCAAATGAATACAGTGTTTTCTGCCCTTGCAGGTGCCGAGCGTGTGTTTGAAATTATGGATATGGATTCGGAAGTTGATGAGGGAACAGTAACTTTAAGTGAAGAAAAAACACAAGACGGTAAAAAATGGTTTTGGGTTGACGGGGATAAGAAAATTCCTGTTGAGGGCAAAGTTGTTTTCACAGATGTTGATTTCAGCTATGTTCCCGAAAAGCAGGTGTTAAAGGATATTAACCTTTATGCAAAGCCGGGGCAAAAAATCGCATTTGTAGGTTCAACCGGTGCAGGCAAAACTACTATTACAAATCTTATCAATCGCTTTTATGATATTCAAGATGGCTCAATCACTTATGATTCAATCGACATTAAGCGTATTAAAAAAGATGATTTGAGAAAGAGCCTTGCAATAGTATTGCAGGATACTCATATGTTCACAGGCACTATTATGGATAATATCCGCTACGGCAGGCTTGACGCAACGGATGAAGAATGTATCGAAGCTTCTAAACTCGCATCTGCCCACTCGTTTATTCGCAGGCTTCCTGACGGATATAACACGGTTATCACCGGTGACGGCGGAAATCTCAGCCAGGGCCAAAGGCAACTTCTTGCAATTGCCCGTGCGGCTGTTGCCGACCCGCCTGTAATGATTCTTGATGAAGCCACATCTTCAATTGATACCCGCACAGAGCTTCATATTGAGCATGGTATGGATAGGCTTATGATTGGCAGAACCGTATTTGTTATTGCCCACAGGCTTTCAACTGTTCGCAATTCAAATGCAATTATGGTTTTGGAACACGGTGAAATTATTGAACGCGGTGACCATAATGCACTTATGGCATTGAAAGGGCGCTACTACGAACTTTGCACCGGAAAAGCAAAGTTAAGTTAAAAAGTGGCTTGAACATTATGTTCAAGCCACTTTTGGCGCTTTCCGTTTATTGCAAACGGGCAGTACCTATGTACAGCTCCGTTTACAAGAAAACGGAATTTATCTCACTTTTTTCAGAGTCTTACAGCGTGTAGAAATTTGAAATTTAACTTTTCTACACGCTGTAAATGCGTTAGGCTTATTGAGCCTAACGCATTTTTTATATTTCGTTTTTCTTTTTTATGTTTGCCAAAAAAGCAAGTGATATTATAAAAGTAATAGCTTCGGTAATCGGGAATGCAAGCCAAACACCCGTCATATTGAAAAGATATGCAAGCAAAAATACACTCGCTAAAATAACAACAAATCCTCGCATAATTGATATAACAAAGGCGGGTATTGCTTTGCTCATTGAACTGAATGCAAGGGAGAGGAAAATATTAAGCCCGGCAAATATAAAGCCTACAAAATAAATGCGAAGCCCTTTAACAGCGTAGGCGGTAAGTTCTTCTATATGCTCACTATTGAAAACATTTGCAATCGGGGCTGCAAAAATATTTATTACTGCAATAATTATTCCGGCAAGGCAAAGGCAGGTGACGGTGCCGAGTGTGATGATTTTTTCAAGGTCTTTTTTATCCCCTTTTGCATAGTATTTGCTGATAAGTGGCTGTGAACCCTGTGCAACACCGTTAAATACCGATACTGCCACAAGCGAAATATTTGCTACCACACCGTATGATGCAACACCTATGTTGCCCACAAGTTTTAATATAACCATATTAAAAGCGACTGTAATTACACCTGATGAAAATTCGCCGACGAAAGCCGAAACACCAAGCTTTGCACAGTTAAAAAGCTTTATAATTGATGGAACGCATGGTTTGAAACAAATTGTATTTTTCTTTGAAGCAAAGTAGAAACAGCAAATTGCACAGCCTACAACCGGGGAAAGCGCAGTTGCCAGTGCCGCACCTTGCATACCCATTTTCAGCGGAAACATAAGCACCCAGTCCATAACGATATTAAACAGGCTGCTTAATACAGTTGCAGTCATTGCAATTGACGGTGAACCGTCATTTCTAACAAAAGCATTGCATACATAATTCCACATAAACAGCGGCGCAAATGCCATAAAAATTTTTGTGTACGGTGCGCCCACAGCTACAATTTCACGGCTTCCGCCCAAAAGTTCAACAAGCTTTTCAGGTGCAAATATGCCTATTGCCATAAAAATCATACCGAAAACCGTTGTAAAAAACATAGCGTTAAAAAAGTAGTGTTTATTACTTTCTTTCTGATTTTTTGCAATGGCAAATTTGATTGCAGAGCCTACACCTATCATTGAGCCTATGGCGAATATCAAATTATAAAGCGGCAATACAAGATTTAAGGCTGTAATACCGTTTGCACCGACTGCCTTTGATATAAAAAAGGTATCTGCCAAAATGTAACATGACATTCCTATCATCGCAAATACATTTTGCGATACATATTTTGCAAATTCGCCAGACGCGCCTTTTGATTTCATAAATTATCTCCCGAAATATATTTTACGATGATTTTAACACAAAAAAGAGTAAAGGTAAATAGAAAAATAAGTATCTTGTTTTCATTTAATTAACATAATTTTTAAATATGTTCATAATTGCTTAATACGCAGTATATTTATGAACAGTATATTAGTATCAGCAAAGGGAAAGGTGCTATTTCCCGATGCAGATAAAATATTTTTCATCCTTACCTCCTCTTTTTTATATTGATAAAAAGAATAGAAACACCGAGATGTAAATCTCGGTGTTTTTATTTATCTAAAATTCAATTTTTGTTTCGTTATAATCTTTATCATGTGAGGTGAGCACTGCAACACAATTTGGATTTTGATACATTTTATTAAGCCAGCGAAGTGAAATTTTCATATTTTGGATATTATGTATCGGGCCGGAAAGTATAAGCTCGCTCCAAGATTTTTCGTTTGTTCCGTTATCACCGGCAATAACTGCCATTTTTCCGTTATCTTTTACTACTACACAGCAAGAGCCGGCTGAATGCCCCGGTGTGTAAACAATTCTAACACTTCCGTCGCCAAACAAATCGCAGGATTTGCCGAAAGGAGCGTGTGAATCGTAATTCATTTGCACTCCCTCAATTTCAACACCCTCCCACAAGCTTTTACGGTATCTCGGGTTTGGGAGCTGAGCAATATCAAGCTCCTCTTTAGTTGCATAAAAATGTTTTGCGCCTTTTAAATCTTTAATTGCACTTGCATGGTCGCAGTCAAGATGAGTGAGTATTACAGCGTCAAGCTTTTCAGGTGTGAGGTCAAAATTTTTAAGCTGCCTTATAACAGAATCGTTTAATGTGAGAGTCGGCTGGCTTGAAAAATAAAGTGCAATGCCGAGATGACGCCTTGCGTTTATGGCACATTGTTCGCTCCAGCCTGTATCCACAAGCACATTTTTACCGTTTATTTTAATTAAAAATGCCTTGACAGTCACTTCACTTCTACCTTTTTTACCTTGAAGAATGCCTGTATATGCAAGCTTGCCTTTTTTACTGTCCCTATCGTGAACAGCGGTTGATACAAGCATTTTGCCTGTTTGAAGTACATAAATTTCAGCCATAAGTATACTTCCCTTAAAATAATATACTGTAAAGAATATAATAGCATAATACATATATTCATTCAATAGAGTTTATACTATTTTGCGCTTTTGTAAAAAAGTTATGACAGGTGTGACAAATCACTTGTATTTTGATATAATATTATAAAGAAACCGGAGATGAAATGATATGAATAATATGCTTGATTATATTGAAGAATACGGCGATTTTTCGTTTAAAGAAAAAGCTTTTAATGAAGTGGATAACCTTATATTTTCGCAGCTTGCTTATACAGATTTTAAAGATATTGCGGATAAGCAGAGCGTGTCGCTTTTAAAAGGAGCAAAGCTCTTTTTCGCTATGTATACTCAGGAAGAAATTGAAAATCTTATTGCAATAAGTGTCAAAAGTGCAGACTTATTAAAAAAATGCAGTATGACAAAGCGATTTTCAAATGTAATTATGTGTGATTACATAAATAATGTTAATGATGATATTGATAAGCAGTTTTCGGCAATTCATTTTTTGCTTGATGACGGAAGTGATGTTGTTGCTTTTCGCGGAACCGATGTAACGGTTACGGGTGTTAAGGAGTCGGCAATGCTTTCGTATATGTTTCCCGTTCCGGCGCAGATTGAAGCGTTATATTATTTTCAGGAAACATCTATGCTTCATTCGGGCGATATTATTCTTTGCGGCCATTCAAAAGGCGGTAACCTTGCAGTATTTGCCGCTGTAAACTGCTCAAATTCACTTAAAAAGCGGATTAAAGCCGTGTATGAAGATGATGCACCCGGCTTTCCTAAATATTTTTTTGACAGATACGATTATTGCCAAATTAAAGATAAAATTCATCTTATAACCCCGCAGACTTCAATCATCGGCAGAATGCTTTATCACGATGCCGCACCTTTAATTGTGCATAGTGAAAATGCAGGACTTAAACAGCATCAGGCATCATCTTGGCAGGTTGAAGGCGACCGCTTTAAAACAGAAGAAAAGTATGACAGAACGAGTGATTTTATAAGCGATTATATAAATGAACTTATTGATTATATTTCTGATGAAGAGCTTGAACTTTTCTTTGACACGCTTGAATATGTTGCCGAAAATATGGGAATAGTCGATTTTTACGACACTAAAGAAATAGATATTAAAAAAGCACTCGGCTTAATTGACTCCGTAACAACTTTGGATGATGAACAGAAGTCTAAATTTAAGCAAATATTGAAAAAAGTGATTGCTGATTTTACCAAAGAATATTTAAGCCAAAAAACGCAGGCATATAAGAGCGTTTTGGAAAACTTGCCGTTTAAAAAGCGTGAAAGTATCGAGGGCGGGGAAATAATAACAGACGCTGTTGATAAAAACTGACGCCCGATGTAATTTTTTGACCTGTTAGTATTGAAAAATGAATTTAAAGTGCTATAATATTTTTGTAAAAACAATTGCATAGGAGATGTTAAAAAATGCAAAAGAAAGATATAGATTGGTCAAAACTCGGCTTTGGCTATGTAAAAACAGATAAGCGTTTTGTAGCTCATTACAAAGACGGTAAGTGGGACGAAGGTCATCTTACCGATGATGATACAGTCACCCTTAATGAATGTGCAGGCGTACTTCAATATGCACAAACTTGCTTTGAAGGGCTTAAGGCATATACCACAAAAGACGGAAGAACAGTTTGCTTCCGCCCTGATCTTAACGCAAGCCGTATTGCAGATTCTTGCCGCGGACTTCAAATTCCGCCTATCCCTGAAGAATTATTTTTAAGAGCAGTTAAAGAAGTTGTAAAAGCTAACGAAGCTTGGGTTCCGCCTTTCGGCAGCGGTGCAACTCTTTATATTCGCCCATATGTTTTCGGTACAAACCCTGTTATCGGTGTAAAGCCGGCTGATGAATATGAGTTCAGAATGTTCTGTACTCCTGTCGGCCCGTATTTCAAGGGTGGCGCAAAGCCTATCACAATTCGTGTATCTGATGTTGACCGTGCCGCTCCTCACGGAACAGGTAATATCAAAGCTGGTCTTAACTATGCAATGTCACTTCATAACATTGTTGACGCACACGAAAAAGGCTTTGATGAAAATATGTATCTTGACCCTGCTACAAGAACAAAGGTTGAAGAAACCGGCGGTGCAAATTTCCTTTTCGTAACCAAGGATGGCACTGTTGTAACACCTAAGTCAGATTCAATTTTACCGTCAATTACCCGCCGTTCACTTATGATTGTTGCCGAAAAGTATCTCGGTCTTAAAGTTGAGCAAAGAGAAGTTTATTTTGATGAAGTTAAGGACTTTGCCGAATGCGGACTTTGCGGCACAGCGGCAGTTATTTCTCCTGTCGGCAAGATTGTTAACCACGGTGAAGAAATTTGCTTCCCGTCAGGTATGGATGAAATGGGCCCTGTAACCAAGAAGCTTTATGAAACTCTTACAGGCATTCAAATGGGTGAAATCGAAGCTCCTGAAGGCTGGATTTGTGAAATCAAATAATTAAGATAAATTATAAGAGGTTAAATATTCGCACTGCGAGTATTTAACCTCTTTATTATTTTTCTATATCCGTAACGGTTAATATTCTGTTTGATACTTTAAACTTTATATTCATATTTGCAAATGATATTCCGTAAATTCTGCTTTCGTCATTTTGATATGCAGGGCGCGGGTCACATTCCAAAATTCCGATTAGCGCACTAAGCTTGTTATTTGGAATTTGCACTTTTAATTCATCATTTATTTTAACTGTGAGTTTATCGTTTTTGTGAATATCGGCAAAGCTTGATTTTGCATCAGGTTTGCAGTCGGCATAAGCTATATATGGCTTAATATCATAAATCGGCGTACCGTTTTTCATATCAATTCCGCTGACGGTTAAAACCGTACCGTATTCTTTTGTGTGCGTAACATTTTCAAGCTTAACACACGATAAGCCTATATTATTCGGCCTGAAAGGTGAGCGCGTCGCAAATACACCTTTTCGCTTTTCACCGCCGAGCTTCGGCGGCCTCACGGTTGGTGAAAAATCACTTTTTATGCATTCGCTAAATTGCCAAAGTATCCATAAATATGAATATTCTTCAATTCCGTCAAACGCTTCTTTAACATTATACGGTGGGTCTAAAATTATTCTTCCTTCAAGCTGCTTTACAAGTCCGCTTTGCCGCGGTATTCCGAATTTTTCGGGAAAATCGGTATATATTTTTCCAATTGCTTTCATATTATTTTACCTTTATTTTTGACAGCACTTCACCGACTTTATCGTGAATAACAAGGTCTGCGTTTTTATCCATTGCGGTTTCGTCACGGTTAATAAGTACCAAATATTTTCCCCTGAAATATCTTACAAAGCTTGCGGCGGGATATACGGTAAGGCTCGTGCCGGCGATAATTAAGCAATCGGCATTGCTTATTGCGTTTAATGCACCGTTTACGGTATCGTTATCAAGCCCCTCTTCGTAAAGAACAACATCGGGTTTTACCAAACCGTCACATTCATCGCAGTAGGGAATGGGCGTATTGTTTTCAATATAATCTATATCAAAGCTTTTGCCGCATTTTGTGCAGTAATTTCTAAGGGTTGAACCGTGCAGTTCAAATACATTTTTACTGCCTGCTTTTTGGTGCAATCCGTCAATATTTTGTGTAACAACGGCACTTAATTTGCCGGCTCTTTCAAGTTCGGCAAGTTTTAAATGTGCCGGGTTCGGCTTTGCATTTTTGCAAATCAGCTTATCGCGGTAAAATTTATAAAACTCGCCTGTATTGTTATAAAAAAATGTGTGCGAAAGTATTTCTTCAGGTGGGTAGTCGTATTTTTGATTATATAATCCGTCAACACTTCTGAAATCGGGAATTCCGCTTTCGGTTGATACACCTGCACCGCCGAAAAATACTATGCTTTCACATTCGTCAATAATTTCCTGTAATGTCATTTAATCTGCAATATCCTCCAAATCAAAGCGAATAACTTTTTTTAGTGAATTTAAAGATGTTTCAACCTGATAGCCGATTTTTCCTGCGCTGAACATTATTGTGTCATAATTTTCTGCGGTTGAATGAATTGTGGTTTTAAAAAACTTTTTCATTCCGATAGGGGAGCAACCGCCGTGAATATATCCAGTAAGCGGCAAAAGTTCCTTTGATTTAATCATTTCAATCTTTTTTTCATTCACTGCTTAGACATCTTTTTTTAGGTTTAATTCTTTGTTAACAGGCACTAAAAATACATAGTGATTCCCTGTTTTGCCCACTGTTACAAGCGTTTTGAAAACTCTGTTTGCGTCTTCACCCAAAGCTTCGGCAACTTCCTGACCGCCTATTGCCCCGGTGTTTAAATATGTGTGTTCCTTGTACTCAATCTTCTTTTGGTCAAGTATTCTCATTACATTGGTTTTATCTTCCATAATCAAGCCTCATAATTATTTGATATTATAATTTTATCACAGTAAATTTGCCTTTTCAAGATATAGCATTGTTTTAATAACAAAAGTATAGTATAATATCTTTATTATTTTTTCAAGGTGATAATATGTACAGTGCAAACGAAAAAAGATATGACAAAATGACATATAATAAATGCGGTGAAAGCGGACTTTTTCTTCCGAAAATTTCACTCGGCTTATGGCAAAATTTCGGCGATAGTGCAGATTATGATGAAATGAAAGATATTGTGCTTACTGCGTTTGATATGGGTATTACTCATTTCGATTTGGCTAATAATTACGGACCTAAAGCTGGAAGTGCCGAGGTGAATTTCGGCAAAATTGTAAGGGAAAACCTTATGCCGTATCGTGATGAACTTGTAATCAGCACAAAAGCCGGATACAGAATGTGGAGCGGCCCTTATGGTATAGGCGGAAGCCGAAAATATTTGACTTCATCTCTTGACCAAAGCTTAAAGCGAATGGGGCTTGATTATGTGGATGTTTTTTATCATCACTGTATGACGCCCGATACCCCGCTTGAAGAAACTGCGCTTGCACTTGCAGATATTACTCGCCGCGGCAAAGCACTTTATGTGGGAATAAGCAATTACAACGGTAAAAAAATGCATAAAATGCACCACAGATGTGAAGATTTTGATGTGCCTTTTATCATAAATCAAAACAGGTATTCGATTTTGGACAGAACAGTTGAAAAAAATGGTTTGAAAAAGGAAGCAAAGTCAAAAAAGAAAGGTTTGATTGCATTTTCTCCGCTTGCGCAGGGGCAGCTTACGGATAAATGTGCAAACGGTATTCCTGAAAATTCACGCCTTTATGAAAATAGGGTGCTTTGGGAAAAAGTAGGCTATAACGAGGCAAGGCAGTCACAGATTACCCAGCTTTATAACATTGCAAAAAAGCGTGAGCAAACACTTTCACAGCTTGCTGTTCAGTGGCTTTTGCAATACGGTGAGGTTACAAGTGTGCTTATCGGTGTTCATTCAAAGGCACAGCTTGTTGAAAATTTAAAGGCACTTGAATGTGAACCGCTTACAAAGGCTGAAATTTTACAAATAAACGCAATTGCAGGAAAATAGAAAATTCTTGACAGTAGTAATATAATAAT
>OOCZ01001246.1_pt1 | contig 16716 bp, 17 predicted proteins | sample 1671631 | NCBI WGS metagenome assembly OOCZ01 (sample SAMN06348176, study PRJEB24527) | human gut metagenome | reverse complement strand
AGCGTCCCTATTATAGAGCCTTTCCCCCTGTGCGTCAAGCGGGAAAAATAGATTCCCGGACGCGCCGCAGCGCGCCCGGGACAGGGACTATTTTTCCGCCCGGATGAGGTTCTGATAGAACCGCACCGCGCCGGGCAGGCAGTTATATTCAATGTTCTCGTTCAGACCGTGCATGCCCTTCATCTGCTCCGGGCCGTAGATCACAGGCGCAAAGCGCACGCAGCTGTCGCAGATCTCCTGATAGAAGTGCGCATCCGTCGCGCCGGTCATGACATAGGGACTGACGGGCAGACCAGGGAACGTCTCCCCGATGACACGCTCCACCTGACGGAACGCCTCGCCGTGGATGTCCACCGGTTCGGAGTAGTCGTTCGTGTGCACGACCTCCATCTCCAGACCGTGCTTTTCGGCGAGCCGGCGGATGATGGCCAGGCTCTCCTGCTCGCCCTGATGCGGGATGAAGCGCATGTTCGCGCCCAGCGTCGCCTCCTGCGGCAGGACGTTGTACGCGTCCGAGCCGGACTGCATCGTGAACGCGATCGTCGTGCGCAGCATGGCCCCCGCCTGCGCCGACACGCGCGGCAGCACGACCTTCATCAGCGGGGCAAACAGCCAGAGGTTGCCCATCACGAGCCGCAGGCCGAACGGCGCATACGGCGCCAGCCGCGTGAACATGGCCGTGACCTCGGGCAGGAACTTCTTGCGAAACGGCGCGTGCTTTTCCACATCCGTCACGAACGCGGACAGGCGCGCGATGGGGGTGTTCGCCGTCGGGGCGCTGGCGTGACCGCCGGTGCTGCGGGCGGTGAACTTCACGTCCGCCTTGCCCTTTTCGAACACGCCGACCATGGCGAAGTTGCCGGGGATGCCGCCGATCGGCTCGGTGATGATGCCGCCGCCCTCGTCGCAGACGAGAAACGGCCGCACGCCGCGGCGCTTGAGCTCATCGACGAGCTTCGGCGCGCCGTCGCCCGCCCACTCTTCCGTGCAGGACGAGGCGATGTAGACATCGTTGGCCGGCTCATATCCGGCGGCGAGCAGCTCCTCGACCGCTTGGAAAAACGCCATGACCGAGCACTTGGTGTCCGACGCGCCGCGGCCCCAGACCTTGCCGTCGGCAATGTCGCCGGAAAACGGCGCATGCGTCCACGTGCCCTCGGCGGGCACGACGTCCTGATGGCTCATGAGCACGATCGGACGGTCGTGCGCCCGGCCCGGCCAGTAATAGAGCAGATTGCCGTCAATGTCCGTGCGCGCGAGCTTTTTATGCACAAGCGGGAATAGCTCGGCCAGCAGGGCGTGGAAACGCTCAAACTTTTCCGGCTCGCAGACGTTGGCGTGCGACGTGGTGTCGCACCGGATCATGGCCGAGAGCTTCTCGGCATAGGCCATGGCGCGGTCGGGATCCGGCTGCGGCTGATAATCGGACGTTTTGCGCGGCGTGAGCGCGGCGTGCGCCACGGCCGCTCCCAGCGGTGTCAGCGGCGCGAGCGCGAGATAACCGGGACGGAATTTCATTTGACATCTGCCTCCTTTTTCTGCTTACGGTACATACTGTAGGCAATGCCGATGGCCAATGCGCCGCTCGGAATGATCATGAAGCTCGTGGAGCCCGTCAGCGACGGGACGAGCATGAACAGCAGGCTCATCACGACCAGCGGAGCGACCGCGACCTGCACGTTCTTGCGGAAATACTGATACGCCATCGCGCCGAAGAGCGCCGGGACGACGTTGGCAAACGCCGGCTGGAGCACGGGGCTCTGCAGCACGGGCTGCAGCGGCACGAGCAGCGCCACGCCAAGCGCGAGCACGATGATGGTCACGAGCGAGCTCGTCGCGATCGAGAGCGTCGAGATGATCTCGTTTTCGGCCGTGCCGGTCTTGGTGCCGACGATATCGCGCGCGTTGACCGCGCACGGGATCTTCATATTGATGAGGTTGCCGGTGATGAAGGCGAGGTAGCCGCCGCCAGCGCCGAGCATGGGCGTGTAGATGAGAAACTCCGCCACACTGCTGACCGTCCACACGAGGCCGACGGACAAAAAGCCCTTGGCCACGGCGCCCATATCGGGCATGGCGCCGAGGAACGTGCCGATGAGAAACGGCGCGCCGACGAGCAGCACAAGCGTGATCGCGCTCACGATGCGGCCGAGGACGTGCGTCCGGCGGTTGAACTGTTCGAGATATGCTTTGCGTTCGGTTTCGTTCATGATGTCCCCTCCTTACAGCCGCACGAGCACGGCCGCCGCCATGCCGATGAGCATACTGCCGGCGATGGAGAAGCTCTCCAGCCAGGCCATGTTCTTTTTCTCCGCCAGATACACAAACAGTGCCATCACCGCAGCCGACACGGCCACGACGATCAGCGGTGTCCAGTCGCCGGTGCAGGTGAACAGGCCTTCCCCGGACACAAACGCGCCGATGTAGCTGCCGATGTACGCGCACACGAGGCCGATGAACATGGCCGTCATGGCGCTGTCGCCGAAGCCGACGCCGGAGGCGGACTTGGCCCCGTCGTTGCCGAGGCGCTTGAGGTAGCGCTTGTTGAAAAAGATCGACAGGATCATGCCCCACATGATGCAGACGCTCATAAGCAGGGCGATCGTTGTGAAGCCCTGCGGCGTCATCTCGGCGGCGGACAGAGCGTGCATGCCGACCTGCTCGGCTGCGGCCTGTGCGACCTGCGTCTCATAGTGCAGCGCACCGATGACGGACAGGCGCAGCCACGGCCACGGCGTGCCGAGGCTGCCGGACAGGGCGATGACGCCGAGCAGGATGCCCACGCTCGGCAAGACAGAGAACGTGGCGCTCGACGTGATGGCGCGCTTCATGCGCGCGGAGTCGATGCCGATGGCAAGGCCCGCGCGGTAAGAGCGCACGAGGAAAATGACGCACACCACCGCAACGAACGCGATGATGCCGCCGCAGATCGCGTACATGGGTACGCTGTTGAGCTGGGCTAAGATGTTGTTCATAGACGTTTCTCCTCTCCGGCAGGTGCCGGTCTCTATATGGAAAAACCCGCATGGCAGCGCCATGCGGGCTTTTCACAGCTTATTGCGCGCCGCCGACCGGCCCGGACACGGCCGGGCGGATGTTGGATGCGGTCAGATAGGACTGAAACAGCAGCATGCCCGCGATGGCCGCCAGCATGAGCTGCTGCCCGCCGGTGCGGTCATCCGGCAGTGCCGTGATGCACAAAAAGGCCGCGAACTGGCTCCAGAAAATGCTCCGGATTGCCTTCGGGCGGCCGTAGGCAAAGCCGGCAAGCTCATAAAACGCGATCAGTGCGGCGCACAGCGCCAGAATTTCAATCGCATAGGCGGAGACGGTGGGGTTGATGATGTTGACCTTATAGCTCACGATCAGCCAGAACGCGAGCAGTACGATCGGCATGGACGCACACACGACGGTGCCGGAGGTCGTCTCCCCGTCCCCGATTGAGAGCATCTGCCAGATAAGCGCGGCCCCCGTCACGATCGTGAGCGCAGCCAGCACCCGCTGCAGCCCGGGCGACGAGAGCGTTCCGGAGCTGATCATCAGCCAGGCGCCGCCGACCGCCAGCAGCGCGCCGAGCACGACGCCGCCGATGGTGCGCACGCGCGGCGCCGCGACAAAGGCCACCGGAAGCGAATCCGGAAAGCTGGTGTGCGGCTGGTTTTTCATCCGGAAGCAGACCACGGCCAGCACGACCGCGGCGATGACGATCATCAGCGCGACGGCATACGGCCAGATGCTGCCGCGCACGGCAAGGCCGGTCTCAGCTTCAAAACAGACCTGATCCTGCAGCCAGCGGAAAAAGGTCCCGAACGCTGCCAGCACAGCCGTGCAGCAGCAGATTACCCAAGCATTTTTGCGCATAACAAACTACCTGTCCCAATACATATTGAATAGACTTATTTTATACTGATTTCCCCCCTGCGTCAAGGCGCAAAACGCCCCCGCAGGGCAGAAAGGAGGCGGCGCGCGTGCGCAAAGTTTTCCTGCTGTCGCTGCTGCTCGTGGTGCTCTCGCTCGTGATCCCGTGGCTCGTGGTCACGCTCAGTCCGGCCGAAGAGCCCGCGGCGCAGCCCCTCCCGTCCGTGACGGCGTCAGCCGCCGTCGCGCCCGACAGCGAAACGGCCATCACGGCGCTCAGCGGCGGCGCACTCGTCGAGACGACGATGGCCGACTGGCTGCCCGGCGTTGTAGCTGCCGAGATGCCCGCATCCTTCGCGCCCGAGGCGCTGCGGGCGCAGGCAGTCGCAGCGCGCACGTATATCCTCCAGCGCGTGCGCGGCGGGGCTGCCAACCACCCGGAGGCCGGCGTCTGCGACCAATACACCTGCTGCTGCGCGCGCAAGGACGACGCCGCGCTGCGCGAACAGTGGGGTGCAGACTACGCGCGCAACATGGCGCGCATCCGCCAGGCCGTGACCGACACGGACGGGCAGTACCTCACCTACGGCGGGCAGCTCATCCGCGCGGTGTTCCACGCCTCGTCCGCCGGGGCGACCGAGAGCAGCGCCGCGCTCTGGAGCGGCGACGCGCCGTATCTCGTGAGCGTGTCCTCCCCCGAGACGGCGCAGGACGTGCCGAACTACGTCTCGACGGCCGAGATCGCGGCCGACGCCGTGCGCACGGCCGTACGCGACCGCTATCCGGACTGCGTGCTCGGCGACGACCCGGGCACATGGTTCGGCACGCCGGAGCTCGATGACAGCGGCCGCGTGTCAAGCATCCCCGTCGGCTCCGAGACGCTCACGGGCGCGCAGGTGCGCGCGCTCTTTTCCCTGCGCTCGGCGGCGTTTTCCGTCGCATACGGCGGCGGGACGTTCACCTTCACCGTCACGGGCAGCGGCCACGGCGTCGGCATGAGCCAGTACGGCGCGAACGTCATGGCCCTGCGCGGCAGCGGGTATGCCGACATTCTCGCGCACTACTACCCCGGCACGACGCTCATCCGTGCGGAGGGGTAGATAAAAAAGAGACGTTCCAAGAACGTCTCTTTCCTTTTCATTTGCTCACTTCTGCGTATTGGCATCCGTATACGTGGTCTCATCCACATAATAAACCGTCATGTCGGCTGTTGCCAACAACGCACCATCATCGTTGAACACTTCCGCCGTAACAAGCCCCGTCGTGCGGCCCTCCTTGACCACGCGGCCGTGCGCCACGAGCTTGGTCGTGTCCTTGCCCGGACGCAGGAAGTGAATGCTGCTGTCGAGCGTCACGGTGATGCGGCCGCCGGTGCGCGCGGCAACGCCGGTCGCCACATCGCAAAGGCTGAAGATCAGGCCGCCATGTGCCATGCTAAGCGGGTTCATGGCGTCCTGCGTCAATTCGACCTCCACGACGCTGGTGCCGTCACCGACCTCCTGAACGACGATATGATTATGCGAATTAAACCCGATAAACTCATTGTAGCGAAACGGATCGAGATAAATTGCCTTGTTTTCCTCTTGGGTGTTCTGTGCCATGTTGGGATACGCCTCCGTCCAGATTACATTCAGGACGTTATCGTACCACGTTCACACGTTTTCGTCAAAACAATTTTTCCGTCATGCACCTCTGCCGTCACAACGTCCCCATGTTGGAGCGTTCCGTCGAGCAGCATGCCCGCCGCCTGGTCGGCGATCGTGCTCTGGATGGCCCGGCGCAGCGGCCGCGCGCCGTACACAGGGTCATACCCCGTGGCCGAGAGCGCATCGAGCGCCGCGTCCGGCACCTGCAGCTCCACGCCCGCGCGCTCCATGCGCGTGTTGACCGTGCCGAGGAGCTTTTGCGCGATCTGGCGGATGTTGGCGCGCGTGAGCTTGTGAAAGACGATGATGTCGTCCACGCGGTTGAGAAACTCCGGCCGGAACGTCTTTTTCAGGTCGGACATGACCATGCTGCGGATCTCGGCGTCCGTGCGCCCGGCGCCCTCGCCCGTCTGCTGCGTGAAGCCGAGGCTGCGGCGGCTGTCCGTGATGGCCTTCGCGCCGACGTTCGAGGTCATGACAACGACCGCGTTGCGGAAGTTCACCTTCCGCCCGAGCGAATCCGTGAGCTGGCCGTCCTCCATGACCTGCAGCAGGAGGTTGAACACATCCTCGTGCGCCTTTTCGATCTCGTCGAAGAGCACGACGGAATACGGCTTGCGGCGCACCTTTTCCGTGAGCTGGCCGCCCTCCTCGTGGCCGATATAGCCAGGAGGTGAGCCGATGAGCCGCGAAACACTGTGCCGCTCCATATATTCCGACATGTCCACGCGGATGAGCGCCTTCTCATCGCCGAAGAGCGCCTCGGCCAGCGCGCGGCAGAGCTCCGTCTTGCCGACGCCGGTCGGGCCGAGAAACAGGAAGCTGCCGATCGGCCGGTTCGGGTCGCCGAGGCCGACGCGGCTGCGGCGGATCGCGTTCGAGACCGCGTGCACGGCCTCCTCCTGCCCGACGACGCGGCGGCGCAGCGACGTCTCCATCTGCAGCAGCTGCTTGCTCTCGCTCGAGGTGATGCCCGCGACCGGGATGCCCGTCCAGAGCGAGACGATCTCGGCTACATCCTCGCCCGTCACGGCGCGCACTGGGCCGGAGTGCGTCTGCTCCCACTGGCTGCGCTGCTGCTCGAGCTCCGTGCGCAGCTTCTGCTCGCGGTCGCGCAGCCGGGCCGCGCGCTCAAAATCCTGCGCACGCACGGCGCTTTCCATGTCCGCGGTCACGTTCGTCAGCTGCATCTCCAGCGCGTGCACCCGCTCCGGCTGCACCAGTGCCTGCATGCGCACGCGCGAGGCCGCCTCGTCCACGAGGTCGATGGCCTTATCCGGCAGCCAGCGGTCACCGATATAGCGCACGGAGAGCGCGACCGCCTTGCGCAGCGCGTCGTCCGTGATGTGCAGGCGGTGGTGCGCTTCGAGCCGCTCGCGCAGGCCGCGCAGGATCAGCAGGCTCTGTTCCGGCGTGGGCTCCGCGATGCGCACAGGCTGAAAACGCCGCTCGAGCGCCGCGTCCTTTTCGATATATTTTCGGTACTCCTCGAGCGTCGTCGCGCCGATGATCTGCAGCTCGTCGCGCCCGAGCGCGGGCTTGAGAATGTTCGCCGCGTCGATCGCGCCCTCGGCCGAGCCCGCGCCGACGATCGTGTGCAGCTCGTCGATGAAGAGAATGACGTTGCCCGCGCGCTGCACCTCGTGCAGGACGCACTTGACGCGCTCTTCAAAGTCACCGCGGTACTTTGTGCCCGCGAGCATAGCCGTCAGGTCCACGCTCACGATACGTTTCTTTTGCAGGTCCTCGGGCACATTGCCGTCCGAGATGCGCTGCGCCAGCCCCTCGGCCACGGCCGTCTTGCCGACGCCGGGCTCACCGATGAGCACGGGGTTATTCTTGCTGCGGCGTGAGAGGATCTGGATGGCGCGCTCGATCTCCCGGTCGCGGCCGATGACCGGGTCCATCTTCCCGCCGGCGGCCAGCTCCGTGAGGTCGCGGCCGTACTGATCGAGCGTTTTCGTGTCGGCGGCGCGGCGCGTCTGGGACCGCGGAGCCGACTGCTGCGGCCGGGGCTTATACTCCGGCCGGCCGAACACGTCCATGATGTCCGTGTAGATCTTGTTCAGGTCGCCGCCGGCCGCCACGATGATGCGCGCACCGGCGCTGTCCGCCTCGCGGAGGATGCCCATGAGGATGTGCTCCGTACCGACGTAGCAGTGACCGAGCCGGTTGGCGTCCTCGGCGGCCAGCTCGATGACGTGCCGCGCCCGGGGGCTGAGCCCCTGCTCGGGCGCGCCGGGCACGCCGCGGCCGACCGTCTCCGTGACCATGCGCGTGAGCACGGCGTCCGTCAGCGCGTTATCGGTCAGGATGCGGGCACCGAGCCCCTCCCCCTCCCGGATGATGCCGAGCAAGAGATGCTCCGTGCCAACATAACTGTGCCCCATGCCCATGGCCGCATCGTGCGCTTTTGTGATCGCCGTGGATGCCCGCTGTGTAAACCGTTCGCTGCCGCGCATAGATCGTTTGCCTCCTTCGCTGGTCATACGCCTCTATTATCGCCCGGACGGCACAAGGAAACTGCCGAATCCGGGAAGCTGATTTTTATTATTTCCACCCCTTCCTGTTTTTTAATCAACACGCTTTTCCGAATTTCGAAAATGACGGTTGATTTTTCGGATTTTTGTGCTACAATGACTCCATACCAGAGGAAGAGAAGTCTGGTCAAAAACATAGGAGGTAATTACAATGGCTTTTGTTATTGGCGACGATTGCGTCATGTGCGGCACCTGTGCTGCGAACTGCCCGGCTGAGGCGATTTCCGAGGGCAATGGCAAGTACGTCATCAACGCGGACAGCTGCATGGAGTGCGGCACCTGCGCTGCCAACTGCCCGGTGGGCGCGATCTCTGTCGACTAAGATTCGGCCGGAGAAAAACGCAAACGAATGAGGCGATATGCTCCAGGCATATCTATTTTACCCGAAGGAGCGTGCGCCATGACCCACTGCCCGCAATATGACAACCTGTGGCCGGATGGCCCGCGATTTCTGCGCTCCGGCGCCGGGTTTGCCCTCGGTACGGACAGCGTGCTGCTGGCCGATTTTGCAGCCCATCGCCGTGTGCGCCGCTTTGCCGACCTCGGCTGCGGCGCCGGTGTGCTGACGGTGCTGCTGCTGCACACGCTGCCGCAGGCGACCGCCGTCGGCGTGGAGCTGCAGCCAGACGCGGCGCAGCTCGCGTGCGGCAATATCAAAGCCAATGGTCTGAACGCTCGGGCGGAGATCCTTTGCGCCGACCTACGCGAGCACCGCACGGTGCTCCCGGCCGGGGGCTTTGACCTCGTCGTGGCAAACCCTCCGTATTTTGCCGAGGGCCGGGGCTATACCTCTCCCGACCCCATGCGCGCGTATGCGCGCGACGAGCGCACCTGCACCATGCAGGATATCTGCGCCGCCATGGCCTATCTCACGCGCTGGGGCGGCTCGGCCGCACTCGTGCACCGGCCGGAGCGGCTGAGCGAACTGCTGTGTGCGCTCACGGCTGTCGGGCTGGAGCCGAAGCGTCTGCGCGCCGTGGCGCACACCGCGGACGCTGCGCCCAGCCTCGTGCTGGTCGAGGCGCGCCGTGGCGGAAAGCCGGGGCTCAACATTCTGCCGCCGCTGGCGCTCTGCGCACCGGACGGCACGGACTCGGATGAAATATGCAGAATTTATCACAGGAGGACGCAACCATGAGCGGAACACTGTATCTGGTCGGCACGCCGATCGGCAACCTCGGCGACCTGTCCGTGCGCGCGCTCGAAACGCTGCGCAGTGCCGACTTCATCGCCGCCGAGGACACACGCGTGACGGCGAAGCTCCTCAACCATTTTGAGATCAAAAAACCGTGCGTAAGCTACTACGAGCACAACAAATACGCCAGCGGCGAGAAGATCGTCGCCCGCCTGCTCACCGGTGAGACGTGCGCGCTCGTGACCGACGCCGGTATGCCCGCCATCTCCGACCCCGGCGAGGACATCGTGCGCCAGTGCGCCGAGCAGGGCATCGACGTGCAGGTCATCCCCGGCCCGTGCGCGGCCATCGCGGCGCTGGCCGTGTCCGGCCTGCCGACCCAGCAGTTTTGCTTCGAGGGCTTCCTCGCCGTGAGCGGCAAGACACGGCGCGAGCACCTCGATCGCCTGCGCAATGAAACGCGCACAATGATCTTCTACGAGGCGCCGCACAAGCTGCTGCGCACGCTCTGCGACCTGCGCGATACCTTCGGCGGCGCGCGGGAGATCACGCTCGCGCGCGAGCTGACGAAGCTCCATGAGCAGAAGCTGCGAACGACGCTCGACGGCGCGGTGGCCTACTTTACCGAGACGCCGCCGAAGGGCGAGTTCGTGCTCGTGCTGCGCGGCGCACCCGAGCGCTCGGAGCCAGCCGTCACGGCCGAGCAGGCCCTCGAGATCGTGGCGCGCTACCGCAGCGAGGGCCGCGCGCTCAAGGAGGCGTGCAAGCTCGCCGCGGCGGACACCGGTTTCGGCAAAAACGAACTGTACCAGATGGCGCTCCATACCTGAGGCGCTGCAGATGATAAAAAAAGTCCCCTGACCGGCGGTCAGGGGACTTTTTTGCTCCGTGCTCAGAGCTTCTCGTTCATGGCGCGGATGCAGTCGGGGCAGATATTCTTGCCCTTGTAGTTGATGATGTCTTTCGCGTTATCACAGAAGATGCAGGCCGGCTGATACTTGCGCAGGATGATGGACTCGCCATCCACGAAGATCTCAATGCGGTCTTTTTCCTCGATGCCAAGGGTTCTTCTCAGCTCGATGGGCAGCACGATACGACCCAGCTCGTCAACTTTTCTAACAATGCCTGTAGACTTCATAGTAAAATGCCTCCAATACGAATGGGATAAATGAGAAATTTCATCGATCATTCATTTCAACACCTGCATTATACCAAACGTTGACAAAAAGTCAACAAATTCGCGCCAACTTGTCCTACGAATTGCGTTTTTCTACCATTTGCATATTTTGGTACGTGCCAGCATAATATGTTTTTGTGAATAATCACCGAAAATTTAAAGAATTTTAAGCACAAGAACAACCAGATAGCAATGTGCGCTCCGACGCGGCGCCCACAGCAGAAAGCCCACATATATCCCGGTTTTTCAGGGCATTGCCGCTGCCGAAATACCGGTGCGCGGCGAAAATACGCAGGATTTTTTCAACAAACGGCATCGAAAATCGCAGCATGATGTGGAAAGGGCGGGGGTTTTTCATGGCATTGACCTGGATCTGGGTAGGCATGGTGTGCATAGCGCTGGTCTTCGGCGCGGCGACCGGCCAGAGTGCGGCCGTCGGCGCAGCGGCGGCACAGGGCGTGCAGCAAGCGATCACATTTTGCCTGACAGTGGGCGGCATGATCTGCCTGTGGTCGGGTGTGATGGAGGTCATGCGGCGCAGCGGCATCGCAGCCGGCCTGTCGAAACTGCTGCAGCCGGTACTGCGGCGGTTGTTTCCGCACGCGTCGCGCGATGCGCAGACGCTTGACGCACTGAGCATGAATGTGAGCGCGAATCTGCTCGGACTCGGTAACGCGGCAACGCCGGCCGGCGTGCGCGCCGCGCAGGCGATGGCGCGTGAGATCCGGGGCGACGCCGCCAGCGACGAGCTGTGCCTGCTGGTGGTGCTCAACACGGCATCGATCCAGCTGCTGCCGGTCACAATCGCCGCCGTGCGCGAGACGGCGGGCGCGGCCGTGCCGTTTGATATTCTGCCGGCCGTGTGGGTGACCTCCCTGTGCTCGGTCACGGTGGGACTACTGACCGGGAAAGGGCTGGCATGCATATGGCAGTGAGTGATGTGCTGGCGCTGACCGTCCCGGCGCTGCTGGCCGGTGTGGGGCTCTACGGCGCGCTGACCGGAACCGACGTTTTTTCCGCGCTGACAGCCGGAGCGCTCGACGGGCTGAAAACCGTGGTGCGCATCTTCCCCGCCCTTGTCGCGCTGCTCGCAGCTGTGAGTATGCTGCGCGCCTCCGGGGCGCTCGATGCGCTGACACGACTGTGTTCCCCGGTGCTGGCATGGCTCGGCATCCCACCAGAGACGGCGATCCTCATGGTCGTGCGGCCCGTGAGCGGCAGCGGCGCGCTGGCCGCGGCAAGCGATATTATCGGGACCTATGGAGCCGATTCCCGCATCGGCCGCACCGCTGCCGTCATGCTCGGTTCGACCGAGACAACGTTCTACGTTCTGGCCGTGTATTTCGGCGCCTGCGGCGTCCGGCGCAGCCGCTGGGCGATCCCTGCCGCCATCGCCGCCGACCTGACCGGCTTTCTCGTGGCAGCCGCGCTCGTGCGCTGGATCTGGGGTACATAGCGCCGCCGACAAATTGCACAAAAGCGCCTTTCTTGGCTGATATTATTTTGACAAAACGCCTATTTTGCAGAAATTCGCACTTTTCGCTTTACAACGCCGCACGAATGTGTTATAAAATAATCACGTTAGTTAATAAATTAACTCAACGTTCTTCCGATTTCTTTCTTTTCTCTTCTTATTTTTGCTCTCTCGACAGCAGCGTGTCGCCACTCTCCGGCGGCACGCTGTTGCCGTTTCCGGACAAAAACGCAAAAAACGCCCTCCCCCGCGTATGCGGTGGGAGGGCTGTGCATTGTGTATATAGAGATCACATTTTTTCCGGTGCGGTCACGCCGATGATACCGAGGCCGATCTCGAGCACGCGGCGCGTCGTGTCGGCCAGCTTCAGGCGGGCATCGCGCACGGCAGGCTCCGCGTCCTTGATGCGGCAGACATTGTAGAACCGGTGGAAGCGCGCGGCCAGCTCCGTCACGTAACGGTTGATGCGGCTGGGATCGTAATCGCGCGCGGCGAGGTGGATCTCCTCGGGGAGCATGGCGATCTGCTTGATGAGCTCGCGCTCCTGCGGTGTCGTGAGCAGGGATACGTCCACATCCGCAGCTGCAGGCACAACGCAGCCGGCCTCCGCCATAGCGGCCAGCAGCGTGCAGATGCGCGCGTGCGCGTACTGGACGTAGTAAACGGGGTTTTCGCTGTCCTGCCGGATGGCGAGGTCGAGGTCAAACTCCAGATGCGAGTCCGGCTTGGCATTGAAGAAAAAGCGGCAGGCGTCCACGCCGATCTCGTCCATAAGGTCCGCGAGTGAGAGCGCCTTGCCCGTGCGCTTGGAGACCTTGACGATCTCGTCACCGCGCATAAGGCGCACCATCTGCATGATGAGGAAGTCGAGCTTGCGGCCCTCGAGTCCCAGCGCGGGTGCGCGCATGGTCGCGGCAAAGCGGATGGCGTGGCCGTGATGGTCGGCGCCCCAGACGTCGATGACGCGGTCAAAGCCGCGCTCGATGAATTTGTTGCGGTGGTAGGCGATGTCGACCGCATAGTACGTATAAAACCCGTTCGAGCGGCGCAGGACCTCATCCTTGTCTGCGCCAAGGTCGGTGTTGCGCAGCCAGAGCGCGCCGTCCTTTTCATACGTCAGGCCGGCGTCCACAAGCAGCTGCACGGTCTCGGCCACGTAGCCGGAGCTGTGCAGACTGCTCTCGAGGAACCACTGGTCAAAATGAATGCGGTAGCGCTTGAGATCGCGCTGCATACGCGCGATGTTGTACGGCAGACCGAAGGCCACGAACGCCGCACAGCGCTCGGCGCTCGGCACGGTGAGGTACTTGTCGCCGTCGCGCTCGTAGATGAGCCGGGCCAGCTCCTTGATGTCGTCGCCGTGGTAGCCGTTGTCCGGGAACGCGACGGCGTCCTCTCCCTGGATGAGCTGGAGGTAGCGCGCCTCGATGGACTTGCCGAACAGGTCGACCTGATTGCCGGCGTCGTTGACGTAAAATTCGCGCCAGACGTTGTAGCCCGCGCGGTCGAGCACGGACGCAAGCGCGTCGCCGAGCACGCCGCCGCGCGCGTTGCCGATCGTCATGGGCCCGGTCGGGTTGGCGGACACGAACTCCACCATGACCTTCTCGCCGTGGCCGTCGTCCACGCGGCCATAGTCCGCGCCGGCGTCGTCCACCGCAGTCAGCACGTCCTGATACCACTTGTCGGACAGGCGGAAGTTCAGAAAGCCCGGTCCGGCCGCCTCGACGGAGGCAAACCACGTGCCGTCCAGATCCATGTGCGCGATGAGCGCCTCGGCAATCTTGCGCGGAGCCATATGCATGGTCTTGGCCGACGCCATGGCGTGGTTGGCGGCAAAGTCGCCGTTGGCGGTGTCCTTCGGCTGCTCGACGGAGCCGCGCACGTCCGCGCCCTCAGGCAGAGTGCCCGCGGCGGCGGCGCGCAGATATGCTTCCCGGATGCACGCATCCACGGCGGCGCGTGCCTGTTCGATTCGATTGGCCATAATCAGTTACCCTCTATTCTATAATCTTATTGTTCCCGGACGGTGATCTTCAGCTGGTTGCGGTTGGCGCAGGCGTGGTCAAAATCCACCACATACAGCAGCTCCAGCACCCCGCCGTGCTCGCCCAGTGTGGAGCGGTAGCGCTGCGTCTCCAGCCCGACCGTGCTGGTGCCGTACGGCGTCTGGTACAAAAACGTGTTGCGCGCCCCGGGGGAAAAGACCATCCGGCTCATGACAGTGCCGGTGCGCTTGAGCACGGCGCTCGACGGCGTGAAAGTGATGGTCGTGAGCGTGCCGGCCATGCCGGTCAGCTCGCTCTCGGCCACGAGCACGATGCTGCTGTTCTTAGACTTCCGGAAACCGTTCTTGATGAACTCTTCCAATTGGTCCACTTCCGTGCTGAATTCCGGTATGATGGCAGCCTCGGCTCCGGATGCGATAGCGCCGTTCAAGGCAAGGAAACCGGCATCGCGTCCCATAACCTCGACGAAGAAAAGACGTTCGTGAGAAGTTGCGGTGTCGCGGATTTTGTCTACGGCATCCAAAATCGTATTCAGGGCGGTGTCGTAACCGATTGTGGTATCCGTTCCGTACAGGTCGTTGTCGATGGTTCCCGGCAGACCGATACAGGGCACATCAAATTCCTGCGCAAAGATGCGTGCACCGGACAGAGAGCCGTCGCCACCGATAACCACCAGAGCATCGATACCCTCTTTCTTCATGTTATCGTATGCTATCTGCCGTCCTTCGGGCGTGGTAAACTCTTTACAGCGTGCTGTTTTCAGGATAGTACCGCCCAATTGGATGATGTTACTTACATTCTGGCTTTTGAATTCTTTGATTTCACCGGTTACCAAGCCTTTGTAACCTCTATATATGCCTTTAACCTGAAGTCCGTTGTAGATAGCCGCACGTGTTACTGCACGGATAGCCGCATTCATTCCCGGAGCGTCGCCGCCCGATGTTAAAATACCGATACACTTAATTGTTCCCATAACAATCTCTTTATTTAGTGTTAATAATTACCTTAAAAAATCTGCTCGCAAAGATAACAAAAGCTTTTTAAATTCGTGATTTTATTGCCTTGGATATTTCTTCCATCAGCCATTTGGGAGTGGAAGTGGCTCCACAAATACCAATGGACTCTGTGCCAATGAGTAACCGGTTGTCTATCTCTTCCGCACTGTCGATAAGGTGCGAGTTGGGATTTACCTTCTTGCATTCGTTGAACAGGATTTTTCCATTGGAACTTTTCTTTCCGCTGACAAAAAACACCAAGTCGTGGGAAGCGGCGAATTTTCGGATATGAGGAATGCGGTTGGCAACTTGCCTGCATATGGTATCGTAATATTCGAAAGTAACGTCCGGAGATATATGTTCCTTTATATATTCCACTATCTTTTGGAACTCATCCAGTGATTTGGTGGTTTGCGAGTAGAGGCGTATGCTTTTGCTGAAATCCAGTGATTTGGTTTCTTCCTGTTTTTCTATAACAATTGCTTTTCCTGTGGTTTGCCCCACCAGCCCCAGGACTTCTGCATGTCCGTTCTTTCCGTATATGACGATTTGTTTGTCCTCATTGTCTTCCTGGATATACTCCTGCTTGATTTTCTTTTGTAAGCGGAGAACCACCGGACAAGTGGCGTCGATTATTTCAATATTGTTGCGTCTGGCGGTTATATAGGTTTCGGGTGGTTCGCCGTGTGCCCGCAATAAAACTTTGGCATTATGCAGGCGATTGAACTCCCCGTGGTTGATGGTGATAAGCCCCATTGCTTTCAAGCGCTCCACTTCACGGCTGTTGTGCACAATGTCTCCCAAACAGTATAATGTTCCGCTTTTGGATAACTCTTCTTCTGCTTTATTGATTGCGGTAACTACCCCGAAGCAGAAGCCGGAGCCTTCGTCTATTTCCACTTTTGCCATATTGCAGCTTTTTGAGTTATGATTTGCACACTTTTTCGAACTGTTCTGCCAGCCATTCCTTTTGTTGGGAAATGGTCATGTGGCTGTTGTCGAGCAGCAGTGCGTCGTCGGCTTTGCGGAGCGGACTCACTTCCCTGTTCTGGTCTATATAATCCCTCTGCTTCACATTCTCCAGGATTTCGTCGAAACCGGCTTCCTCTCCTTTGGCTTTCAGTTCATCGTATCTGCGCTGTGCACGGATTTCGGGAGAGGCAGTTACGAATATCTTAAGTTCGGCATCCGGAAATACTGTAGTGCCGATGTCGCGACCGTCCATGACAATGCCTTTGGCTTTGCCCATTTCCTGTTGTTGGGCCACCATTGCTTCGCGCACAAAGTCGAGGGCGGCAATGGGACTGACGCGGGAGGATACTTCCATTGTGCGGATTTTCTTTTCCACATTGATGCCGTTCAGGTAGGTGTCGGGACGTCCCGTTTCCGGGTTCAGCTGAAAGGATATGCGGATGCTGTTGATCTGCTTTTTCAGTTTTTCCGTATCGATGCCCTCGGCTGTGAAGATACCGTTCTCTATACTATATAAAGTGACGGCACGGTACATGGCTCCGCTGTCGATATAAATATAGCCGATTTCACGGGCGAGGTCCTTGGCCATTGTGCTTTTTCCGCACGAAGAGAAGCCGTCGATTGCGATTGTTATCTTTTTCATATGAAATGATTTTATACCATAATTTATATAGGAATCTCTCTCTCGGTAGATTTTTTTGAACGTTTCATTTAAAATTCTTGCCAAAGATACGGTATTTTTAAAATATCTCGTTACTTTTGCGCTACAAAAGCTGACGAAGGCTTTTGAAGAATTAAAAAAATAAAAATGCCTTGTTTATTGTGTAAAAAAACACAGCCGGGCAAGAACAATCGTGGGAAAAGTGCTATATTTGCCCAAAATGAGAAACACTAATAATTATAGTATAAA
>OOCZ01001243.1_pt1 | contig 16734 bp, 18 predicted proteins | sample 1671631 | NCBI WGS metagenome assembly OOCZ01 (sample SAMN06348176, study PRJEB24527) | human gut metagenome | reverse complement strand
ACTGCGTGGTGGTGCTGCGGCCCACCAAGGTGCGCAGCCTGTACAGCCAGATGGTGGGGCGCGGCACCCGCCTTTCCCCGGGCAAGACCGACCTGCTGTTGCTGGATTTCCTGTGGATGACCGACAAGCACGAGCTGTGCCGCCCGGCAGACCTGGTCTGTGAGGACCGCACTGTGGCCCGCCAGATGACCGAGCATCTGGCCGAGACCGGCTGCCCGGAGGACATTGAAGAAGCTGCCGCACAGGCCGGCGAGGACGTGGTGGCCCAGCGGGAAGAAGCCCTTGCAAAGCAATTGGCCGAGCAGCGCCGCAAAAAGGCAAAGCTGGTGGACCCGCTGCAGTACGAGATGAGCATCCAGGCCGAAGATCTCTCCGGCTATGTGCCCGCTTTCGGGTGGGAAGCCGGGCCGCCCAGCGAGCAACAGACCGCCGCGCTGGAAAAGCTGGGCATCCTGCCGGATGCGGTGGAATCGGCGGGCAAGGCGGCCCTGCTGCTGGACCGGCTGCACAAGCGCCAGACCGAGGGCCTGACCACGCCCAAGCAGATCCGCCTGCTGGAACGCTACGGCTTCCGGCATGTGGGCAGCTGGAGCTTTGACGCGGCCAGCCGCATGATCAACCGCATTGCAGCCGGCGGCTGGCGCGGCGTGCCCAAGGGCGTGGACCCCAAAACCTTCACGCCTGACGCACAGCCCGCCGTGCCGACGGACTTTGGATGGTAACGCACATGGAACATGAAAACGATCTCAAAGAAGCGCTGGAATTTCTCAGCCCGTCCGCCCTGACCTATGACGAGTGGGTGGCGGTGGGCATGGCCCTCAAGGACGGCGGCCTGCCGGTCACCGTCTGGGAGCAGTGGAGCACCCGGGACGCCGGCCGCTACCACAAGGGCGAGTGCGTCAAAAAATGGGAGAGCTTCCACGGCGGCGGGGGCAGCCCCGTCACGGTGAGCAGCATCTTCCAGATGGCCTACTCCCACGGGTGGAGCGGCCCGGCGGGCCATGCGCTGGACTGGAACGACGACATTGCCGCAGGCCCCGGCGCACAGCCGGAGGGCCGCGTGGTGGACCCGCGCTGGGTGGAAGCCCACGAGCTGGCCTTGCCGGAACAGTGGGACCCCGCCGACCAGCTGAAGCGCTACCTGCGGGCCCTGTTCGAGGCGGACGAGTATGTGGCTTACGTCACTGAGAGCTTCATGGCGGATGACCGCCGCCGCCCCACAAGGGGCTGCTGGGACCGCACCGCCGGGCAGCTCATCGCCGAGCTGGACCAATGCGGCGGGGACCTGGGCAAGGTGGTGGGCGACTGCGACCCGGAGGTGGGCGCGTGGATCTGCTTCAACCCCGTGGACGGCACCGGCCGCAAAGACGCCAACATCACCGCCTATCGCTATGCCCTTGTGGAATGCGACAACATGGAGCTGGGCAAGCAGCAGGCCATCATCCGGCAGCTGGAACTGCCCTGCGCGGCCCTCGTCTACTCCGGCGGCAAGAGCGTCCATGCCATCGTCAAGGTGGATGCCCCGGACTACACCGAGTACCGCAAGCGGGTGGATTATCTCTACGCCGCCTGCCAGAAGAACGGCCTGACCATCGACCAGCAGAACCGCAATCCCTCCCGCCTGAGCCGGATGCCCGGCATCCCGCGCGGCAGCCAGAAGCAGGTGCTGCTGGAAACAAACATCGGCAAAAGCTGCTGGGACGAGTGGCGGGACTGGCTGGAAGCCGAGACCGACGAGCTGCCGGACACCGAGAACCTTGCCGCCGACTGGGCCAGCCTGCCGCCGCTGGCCGACCCGCTCATCTTCGGGGTGCTGCGCAAGGGCCACAAGATGCTGCTGGCAGGCCCCAGCAAGGCCGGCAAGAGCTTTGCCCTCATCGAACTGTGCATCTCCATTGCCGAGGGCAAACCGTGGCTGGGGCAGTTCAACTGTGCACAGGGCAAGGTTCTGTACATCAATCTGGAACTGGACCGGGCGTCCTGCCTGCACCGCTTCAAGGATGTGTATGCGGCCCTCGGCCTTGCGCCGGAGAACCTTGCAAACATCGACATCTGGAACCTGCGCGGTGCGTCCGTGCCCATGGACAAGCTGGCCCCCAAGCTCATCCGCCGGGCCCAGAAAAAGGGCTACATGGCCGTGGTGCTGGACCCCATTTATAAGGTAATCACCGGCGACGAGAACAGCGCCGACCAGATGGCCAAGTTCTGCAACCAGTTTGACCTTGTGTGCCGCGCACTGGACTGCGCCGTGATCTACTGCCATCACCACAGCAAAGGTGCCCAGGGCGGCAAGCGCAGCATGGACCGTGCGTCCGGTTCCGGCGTGTTCGCCCGTGACCCGGACGCCATGCTGGACATGACCGAGCTGGTGCCTACCGATGCCATCCGCCAACAGCTGCACAATAAGGCCGCCTGCCGGGTCATCAAGGCCATGCTGGACAAGCGCGGCCACGCCGATGCCTACGGCCCGGACGATGCCCTCAGCCGCACCCGGATGCTGGCCATCGCCAAAGAGAACCTTGGCCTTGCCGACCTGCGGGCCATCGACGCCGAGGTGGCTGCCGCCGAGAAAAAAGCCGACGGCATGACCGCCTGGCGCATCGAGGGCACCCTGCGCGAGTTTGCCCGGTTCGACCCGGTGAACCTCTGGTTTGACTACCCGGTGCACAAGCCGGACAGCGGTCTGCTGGAGGATCTGCAGCCGGACGGAGACGTCAAGGGCTTTGCCGCACGCGGCGCGGAAAAGCGCTGGGGCAGCCGGGAGAAGCTGGCCAAGAACAAGTCCGTGGAGCTGTCCACCGCCTACGAATCCTGCACGATGGATGGCAAGGTCACTGTCTACGCCATGGCCGAGTATATGGGCCTGAAACCGGACACCGTGCGCCGCCGCCTGAAAGCCGACGGCGGTTACTGGATCGACGGCACCGACGTGGGCCGCAAAGAACCCGGTTCGGATGGATGATTACAGATTGCAATATTTTGCTTTACAGAAAGTACAAAAACGGTAAAATGCCCGGATAATCCGCATCCGCATTTTTTACGGATTTCGGAAAATGCCGCATTTTCCTACGGATCCGGGACGGAAAATGCCTATATATAATAGCATAATCCGTCCGTGTGTGATGGGGATCCCGGAGGATGGGGCGTGCACAGCCCCCATCCATCCGGGGAACCCTCCCCATCACGTTGGCCTGCATCAAAAAAAAGAAAAACGAGGTGAACCCCATGTACACGCAATTCTTTATCCCCATGCAGCCGCCCACCACCACCCACAACGCAAAGCAGCTGCACGCTTACATGAAGGGCGGCCAGCCCCACGCAGTGCTCCACGACAGCCCGGAGCTGAAAGCCGCCCGCGCCAAGCTTCATGCGTATCTCGCGCCCCATGCGCCCAAAGCGCCCATCCCGGCAGGCCAGCCGGTGCGGCTGCTGGTCAAGTGGTGCTTCCCTACCGAGGGCAAGCGCCGCAGCGGCGAGTGGCGCACCAGCAAACCCGACACCGACAACCTGGAAAAGGCCCTCAAGGACGAGATGACCCGCCTGCACTTCTGGGCGGACGACGCGCAGGTGTGCAGCGAGATCGTGGAGAAGTTCTGGTCGGACCCCTGCGGGGTGTTCGTCCGGGTGGAGGAAGTTTGATGACCTACGAAGAGAAAAAGGCCTGGCTCTGGCGGTACCGGTCGGCCAAGCGGTTCGAGCGGCTGCGGCTGGACGAGCTGGCCACGCTGGAGGCCGAAGCCATGCACACCACCCAGCGCTATTCCGCCATGCCGGGCGGCGGGGGCGACGGTCAGACATTGCCCCGGGCCGTGGAGCGCATCGAGGAAGCAAGGCAGGCTTACAAAGCCCAGTGCGAGGAGAGCGCCCGTATCCGCGAAGAGATCACCTTTGCGCTCCAGCAACTTGACGATGAGACCGAGTTCAACATCCTGTACCGGAGATACCTCTGCGGAGACAAATGGGAACGGATCGCCGACCGGCTCCATCTCACTGTCAGCTGGGTGTTCCGGCTGCACAAAAAAGCGGTGCAGCATCTGGACACCGCTGCATGACGAACTAAAAAGCACTGGTATAAGTGTGCTATAATCTAAACTGCCGAAGCCCGCAGGAAAGGTCCCTTACTCCCTTCCCCCTGCGGGCTTTGTGCTGCCCGGCTGCGACAGGGGAACACCTTTACCGACCAACAGCCTGAATGTACCAGCCGGGCACCCTTTGCATATTTCTGCCGTCCTCCGGGGCGGCGTTTGTTTTACCTGAACCATGAGAGGTGGTGACGTGTCCAACGAGAAGAATCTTATCCCGAACTCCGAGCGAAGCCCGATGGAACTGTCTGAAATGGGCAAGGCGGGCGGCATTGCGTCCGGCAAGGCACGCCGCCGCAAACGCAGCATGAAGGAAGCCGCCGACTATTACCTCAGCCTGCCGGAGACCGACCGCCGCCGGGTGAATGCCCTGCTGCGGGATGAGGTGGACCCGGAGGACGTGGACAACCAGATGAGCGTGGTCATGGGCATGGCCGAGGCCGCAAAGCGCGGCGATGCCCGCGCCGCCGGGGTGCTGCTGAAGATGCTAGGCGAGGAAGCCCCGCAGGAGGACCCCGGTGCCGACGCACTGGAAAATGCCTGCAAACTGCTGGGAGGAATCGACAGTGCCATTGACTGAGTATCAGCAGGCGTTTCTCCGCAACTGCTCCCACCGCTGGAACGTCAAGACCGGAGCCACCCGCTCCGGAAAGACCTATCTTGACTGCGCCGTCACCATCCCCAAGCGGATCTGCGCGGCCCGGGGCGAGGGCCTGCTGGTCATGCTGGGCAACACCCTGGGCACGCTGGAACGCAACGTGCTGGAGCCCATGCGGGCGCTCTGGGGGCCGGATCTGGTGGGCATCGTGCGCACCTCGGCTTCCGGCAACATCGTGCAGCTGTTCGGCCGTAAGGTGTATGTCCTCGGTGCCGACAACAAAAAGCACATTGCCCGCATCCAGGGCGCGGCCTTCGAGTACGCCTACGGCGACGAGATCACCACCTGGGATGAGGGCGTGTTCCAGATGCTGAAAAGCCGTCTGTCCTGCCCGCACTCCCATTTTGACGGCACCTGCAACCCGGATAACCCCCAGCACTGGTTCAAGAAATTCCTCGACTCGGACGCCGACATCTATTGTCAGGCCTACACCATCGACGACAACCCCACCCTGCCGCCGGAATTCGTGGCCCAGCTGAAAAAGGAGTACACCGGCACGGTGTACTATAACCGGTTCATCCTGGGGCAGTGGGCTGCGGCAGGCGGCATCATCTACCAGCCCTTCGCCGACAGCCTTGCCGAGGGCGGCGACCGCCGGTTCCTCTGGCCCGCCGGGACGCCCTGCAAACCGTGGCGCGTCCACATCGGGGTGGACTTCGGCGGCAACGGTTCCCAACACGCCTTCGTGGCCACCGGTATTCTGCCGTACTACGCGGGCGTGGTGGGGCTGGCTTCCGCCCGCATCGACCCGAAACATCAGGATGCCGACTACCTCGCTTCGCAGCTCATCGCCTTCTGCACGGCGGTGTTTGCAAGGTACGGCGAGATCCACTACCTGTTCTGCGACAGCGCTGAGCAGACCCTCATCAACCACATCCGTGCCCGGCTGCGGGCCAGCACCCTGTTCTGGCTGGCCGACCGAGTGAACAACTCCGCTAAGATCCAGATCATCGACCGCATCCGCCTGACGTCCATCCTCATGGGCGGCGGGCGGTTCTGGTATCTGCCCGAAGCCGCCACCCTGCGGGATGCACTGGCCACCGCCCTGTGGAGCCAGAAGCACCCCGGCATCGACGAGCGTCTGGACGATGGCACCACCGACATTGACACACTGGATGCGTTCGAGTACACCATTGAGCGCGACTACAGGAGACTGACTGCACGATGAACGTCATTGCTTTTATCGAATACCTGAACAAAACGAACAAAACGAAGAATCTGCAGCTGGATCCGTCCTACTATAGCCGCATTGAGACGTGGCGGCAGTGGTGGCAGGGCAACGTGCCCGGCGTGCACAACATCCGCATCCGGCGCGAGGACGGCGACCACACCCGCCGCCGGGCTTCGCTGCGGATGCCCAAGCACGTCTGTGAGGACTGGGCGAACCTGCTGCTCAACGATCAGACCACCTTCCAGATCGGGGACGCGGCCACCGCGGCCTATCTGCTGGGCAGCGACGAGCAGCAGACCGGCGGGCTTTTGCGGCAGCTGCATTTCTGGCCAAACGCCAACCAGCTGGTGGAAAAGGCCTACTGGTCCGGCACCGGCGCGTTCGTGCTGAGCGTGGAGGGCGTCCGGGGCAAAAACGGCACGCTGGAAGCGGACCCGGATGCCCGCATCCGGCTGGACTACGACCCGGCGTCCTGCATCCTTCCGCTGCGGGTGGAGCGGGGCGTGGTCACCGAAGCGGCGTTTATTTCCGAGTGCCTCATGGACGGCAGGCCCTGCGCCTACCTGCAGACCCACACGGTCAGCGGCACGCAGCGCACCGTCCGCAACGAGTGGTTTGCCATTTCTGAGGGGCCGGACGGCACGCCGGTGTTCACTCCGCACAAGGCCCCGCCGGGCATGGTGGAGAGCCTGACCGTGGACGGCTCCCCGGCGTGGTTTGCGCTATTCAGCCCGGCGGCGCTCAAGAATATTGACACCGGCCTGGGGCTGGGCATGAGCGTCTTTGCCGAGGCGCTGGACGCCGCCCAGGGCGTGGACCTTGCCTTTGACAACTACCGGCAGGACCTGTATCTCGGCGGCAAGAAAATCTTCTACGACCGCAGCCTGTGCAAGGTGGTGATCGGCGATGACGGCAAGCCCCGGTACATCCCGCCCGACGACCTGAGCACCCAGCAGTTTTATTCCCTGCCGGGGCGGGACGGCAGTCTGGATGCCTCCCCGGAGTGGCACGAGTACAACCCCGACCTGCGCACCGAGCAGAACCACCAGGCGGTGCAGGACATGCTGAACCTGATGAGCTTCAAGTGCGGGCTGGGCTGCCATCGCTACAGCTTCGAGAACGGCACCGTGGCCACCGCCACCGAGTACACCGGCAGCCGGCAGGATCTGGTGCAGAACGCCAACAAGAACCAGATTCCCATCGAGAACGCGCTGATCGGCATCCTGCGGGCCATCCTGTGGGCGGCAAAGAACCTGCTGGGCGCGGACGTGGACCCGGACACCAGCATATCCGTCAACTGGGACGACAGCTATATCATCAGTCAGCAGGAGCGCACCGCGCAGCTGCGGGAGGACGCTCTGGCAGGCCTTGTGCCCCGCTGCCGCTACCTCGCCGCACGCTATGGCCTGAGCGAGGACGAGGCCCACCGGTGGACCGAGGAAGCCAAGGCCGACAGCCAGGCGGACGAAACCCTCACCTTTGGCGGGGGTGCCTGATGCTGCCGCCGTCTGCCCTCGACCGCATGCCGGACGCCTTTGTGGCGCTGTGGCAGGGCGTCGAGGATGAGATTTTAAAGGACATCGCCCGGCGCATCGCCAAGACCGGCACCCTCACCGAGACGGCCAAGTGGCAGCTGTGGCGCTACCAGCAGACCGAAGCCCTGCGCAGCGACGTGGTCAAGCTGCTGGCCAAGTACAGCGGCAAGAGCGACACCGCCATCCGGCAGTTGCTTTTGCAGGCGGCCACCGAAGCCATGGAGCGGGAGGACGCCATCTATTACCACTATGGGCTGGAGCCGACGCCCTTTGAAGAGAGCGCCGCACTGAACAATCTGCTGGACGCCGGAGCACGCCAGACGGCGGGCACCTGGAAGAACCTGACCGCCACCACGGCCAACACCGTCACAGGCCAGTTTGAACGCACCCTGGACGCCGCATGGGCCAAGGTGAGCACCGGTGCCTTCGACTACAAAACCGCCGTCAAACAGGCTGTGGACAGCCTTGCAGACGGCATGAAGTTCGTCACCTACCCAACCGGCCACAAGGACAGCATCGAGGTGGCCGCACGGCGGGCCATCCTGACCGGCGTCAACCAGACCGCAGGCAAGCTGCAGGTGGCCCGCGCCGACGAGATGGGGGTTGAGTTCTTCGAGACCACCGCCCACGGCGGTGCACGCCCCAGCCACGCCGAGTGGCAGGGCAGGCAGTTCCACCGGGGCGGTGCGGTGGACTACATGGGAAAGCATTACCCGGATTTCGAGGCCGCCACCGGCTACGGCACCGGGGCCGGGCTGTGCGGCTGGAACTGCCGACACACCTTTTTCGCCGTGTTTCCGGAGCTGGGCGACCCGCCCGCATGGACCCGCGACCAGCTGGAAGAGCTGAACGCCCGGAACATCGAGTATAACGGCAAACTGTACACCCGGTACGAGATCAACCAGATGCAGCGTGCCCGGGAGCGCAATGTGCGCCGCTGGAAGAAACGGTATCTCGCCGAGACGGCTGCCGGGGTGGACACCATCGACAGTGCTGTGCGCCTGAAAGCCGCCCGCCAGAGCCTTGCGGAGTTTGCCAAGGCCACCGGCGGACGGGTGGACAGTGCACGGGTAAGCGTGCCGAAGTTCGGCAGGAGCGAGGGCAGCAGGGCAAGCGCACAGGTGCGGAAAGCATCCTCTACATACAGCAGCTTGAACACAAAGGCGAAACCTGTTACAATGCAGTCAATCGCAAATGTTAAGGCGTTCAGCTGTGACACACTGGATGCCGCCGGGCAGCAACAGCTGAAAAACGCCCACAAGCGCCTTCTCATGGTCGCTTCAAAGCAGCCGGAAAATGTTGAAGTGGGCAGGGTGTTCGACATCAAGATGAAGCCGCTGACGAAAGATATCATCGGCTTGCCGGATGGTCATTCTGTTCAGCTACCAAACCCGGATGTACCCTATATTGCGATTCATACCCATCCTGCATGCGGTAGCTTTTCAAATGGTGATCTGCGGCAATTTACGCGAAACGCAAATTTGAAGTTGCTTACTGCTCTTGGGCATGATGGGCATATTTACGCAATCGAAAAGACTTCTACTTTTCAAGAAAGCTCCGCGAAACAGGCCATTCGGAAAATGGATTGCGCAATTGATGAATTGCTCAAGTCCACGCTGACGGATGAACAGGTTCTTGAAAAGGCAGAAGGGGTTATTTCGGACTGCATAAAGGAGTTGCAGAAAAATGGTGCCAAATTCTACGAATAAACCTTCTTACACAGAACAGGAAGTCAGGGAAATGCAGCAGGTTCTTCTGGAAACTCCTGTAGACCCGGCATATGACGATATTTGCAACTCATTTTACGATGGGTGGGACAGAACTGTACACCGTCAGATGTATGCTCGTGACTGCTACAGTATTTTGAAAGAACTTGGAAAGCTCCCGCCCGGCATCGAATAACCTTAACCACCATCCACCCGGACGGTGGTTTTCTTTTGCCCATTTTTACAGAAAGGAACGAACCATGAAAAAGATTCTTCTCGCCCTTGCGCTGGCCACATCCATTCTGCTGTGTGGCTGTTCCAGCGAAGCCGAAAAGGCCAACTACAACATCTCCAAGCAGGCTGATTACTTCGAGAGTGAGCGCAAGATCACCGTCTACAACGCCCGCACCGACAAGGTGATCATGGAAGCCGAGGGCTACATGTCCATCTCTAACAACTCGAGCAACGAGCTGGTCTGTACAGTAAAGATCGGCCCCGATACCTACCGCAAAAACTACATCTATCTCAATGACTACACGATGTATGTGGTGGAGGACATCACCGGCACGCATACGGACCCGTACCACTACAAGCTCTATTTCCACACGGACGTACTGCCGAGCGTAGAGGTCAAGCCGTAACCCCCCAAGCCATTCAAAGCACTGTGCAAAAAATGCACGGTGCTTTTTTCATGCCGTCTTAGCTCAGCAGGAAGAGCGGCTGCCCCGTAAGCAGCGGGCCGATGGTTCAAGCCCATCAGGCGGCACCACGCAGTGGGCGGTGCGTACCCCGTCCAAGACCGAATACTGACAGCGAACAGTGTATAAAAACTGTGGTCACACCCAACGAAAGGAGTTTCCACCATGAAACGCGAAGATGTGAAGAACAAGATTCCCGGCATTACCGACGAGCAGCTGAACTGGCTCATGCAGGAGAACGGCGCTGACATCAACCGGGAGAAGTCTGCCGCCACCGCCCTGCAGACCCAGCTGAACAACGTGAATGCCCAGCTCAAGACCGCGCAGGACGGCCTTGCCGCCTTTGACGGCAAGAAGAAGCCGGAAGAGTACGAGGCCGAGCTGGCCAAGCTTCAGGCCGATCTGAAGGCACAGGCCGACGGCTTTGCCTTTGACAACGCCCTCGACACCGCCATCCTCGGCAAGAAGGGCCGCAGCGTCAAGGCCGTGCGTGCCCTGCTGGACGTGGACAGCCTGAAAGGCTCTGCCGACCGCACTGCCGACATCGCCAAGGCACTGGACGAGGCCGCAAAGGCAAACCCCTGGGCGTTCGGCGAGGACGCAGGCCAGACCGGCGCGGGCCGGTACTCCACCGGTGCTGCTCACGGCGACCCCATGCACGGCGAGGGTGATACCGACCCGGTGGAAGCTGCCTTTAAAACCCTGAATCCCACCATCAAACTGTAAGAAAGGACAAGAAACTATGCCTCATACCGCAAGAGAACGTTATTCTGAACTGGTAGACGCCAAGCTGCGCGCGACCATCGTCAAGCGCGTGGGCGTCATCTGCAACAACCGCTACGAGGGCACCCCCAAGGCGGGCGCGGTCAAGGTGCCCGTGCGTGACACCGAGGTGGCCGTGGCCGACTATAACAAAAAGACCGGTTCCACCATGACCCACGGCGACACCAGCTACTTGACCGTGACCATCGACAAGGACAAGGCCGTGAACGAGCTGATCGACGGCTTTGACGCCGAGAGCGTGTCCGGCAAACTGGTGGCCGACCGTCTGGACAGCGCCGGTTACTCGCTGGCGCTGCAGATGGAAAAGGACGCCTCTGAAGAGCTGACCACCGGCGGCACCGCGCTGGCCGACACCGCTGCCCTGACCAAGGCCACCGTTTACGAGAAGATCGTGGACGCCCGCACCCAGCTGTCCAACGCCTACGTCCCCACCAACGACCGCTGGCTGCTGGTGTCTCCGGACACCTATGCCCTGCTGCTCAAGAGCCCGGAGTTCATCAAGGCGTCCGACCTGGGCGACGCCGTGGTGCAGACCGGCGCTGTGGGCCGTGTGGCGGGCTTTAACGTGTTCGAGGACACCACTCTGGGCGACAAGGTGGACTTCGTGGCCGGTCACCCCAACTGGTTTACCCGGGTCGAGGAGTGGACCGAGCCTGTGGCCGTGAACGACCTGAAGGGCAGCGGCACTTACATCGGTGCCTGTGCCGTACAGGGCCGCAAGGTGTACGCCCACAAGGTGACCAAGGCCGCCGCCATCCTCGTCAAGAAGCACGCCTAAGGAAAGGAGCTGCCATGCTGTACTGTACCTATGACGAATACCAGGCGGCGGGCGGTACGGTGCCGGAAGCGGCCTTCGGGGTGCTGTGCAGCCGGGCGTCCCGCCTGATCGACAGCGCCACCTTTGGCCGGGCAGAAGCCCACGCCGCCGGGTGTGAGGATTGCCGCCAGATGCTGGCCGACGCCTGCGCCCAGATCGTGGATCTGTTTGCCGCACAGGCCGCCGTGGGTGCGGTTCCGGGCGCGGCAAGCGTCTCCAACGACGGATGGAGCGTGAGCTTTTCGGCAAACAGCAGCCTGTCCGCAGCGGTGCGCACGGAAGCATGGCACGTTCTGGAAACCGCTCTCGGCGCAGACCCCCACGGCCTGCTGTACAGGGGGTGCTTCTGATGCAGGGCACTGTCACCGTGGTCAACCTCATCCACGACACCGCCGCCGAGACCGACACGCCGGTGTGCTGGGTGTTTCCGGCCTGCAGCTGGCGGGAGCGGCGCGGTTCTTCCGGCTCCGGCACCGCCAAGGACCCGGAGCGTACCACCCATGTGCGCATCCCGGCGGGGCTTTGCACGCAGGGCTATCTGCCCTATGCCCAGTGGGCGGCGCTGCCTGTCGCCGAAAAGCGCAGGCACTGGACGCTGAAACGCGGCTGGAAGCTGGTGCAGGGCGCGGTGACCACCCTGACCGCCGAAGAGTACGCCCACCTCGAAAAAACGCACCTGTGCTGCACCGTGTCGGCCATCTCGGACAACCGGGAACCGCTGCTGCCTCACTGGCATGTGGAAGGGAGCTGAGAACATGAGCGAAATGATCCCGTTCGGGCCCGTTGCCCCGTCGGCAAAACCGAAGTTTGACCCGCCGGATGGGTTCCGGTATCAGACAGACGGCATCCAGATGCAGCTGTCGTGGCGGCCGGACTTCGGCGCGGAGAAAACCGCCGCTCTGCAAAAGGCACAGTATGCCCTCGCACAGGAAGCGGCCAAGCTGATCGACAGCTATGTGCCCTTTGCCACCGGCACCCTGAAGAACAGCGTGAACCTCGCCAGCAAGTATGACGAGGGTCTGCTGGTGTATGACACGCCCTATGCACGCAAGCAGTATTACCTGCATGAGCAGGGCACTTGCCTGCACGGAGAGACCGGTCTGCGCGGCTCCTACTGGGGCCAGCGTGCCCTGGCGGACGTCGGAGAGCACCTCGCCCTTTACGGTGCGCGGGCTGTCACGACCTTCTGGGGAGGGATGGGACACTTATGAGCGAGAGACCCACCATTGCCGCCCTGCGGGCGTGGCTCAAGAGCTGCCCGCTCATCGCCGAAGAGCAGGAATCCACCGGGGCGGCGTTCCGCATTGCAGGGCTGGATGAGGACGCCACCGCCTTTTCCATTGAGGACAGCCCCGGCGACCCGGTGATCACCGAGTATTTTTCCGGGCGGAACATGGCAAAGAATTACCTGTTTTTGTCCCGGCGGGAATACGGCGAAGCGGACGTGCTGGCCATCCAGAACAGCGGCTTTTTTGAGCAGCTCACCGACTGGGTTCTGGCCCAGAATGACTGCCACCACCTGCCCGCGCTGGCCGCACCCCGACAGCCCATCGGCATCGCCGTCACCTCCACCGGCTACATCGTTACCAGCAGCGCGGGCAGCTGCCGGATGCAGATGCAGCTGCGCCTGACCTACTATCAGCCCAAATGAAAGGAGTTTTGCTATGACCGTAGCAGAAGCCATTACCAAGTCCGGCATCACGCCCAGCGCGTCCTATACCGGCATCGAGACGGCAGATGACTTTGTCTTTGCCATCCAGACCGAGAGCACCCAGAGCAAGGAGACTGACTGGGTGGTCTGCGCCGACCACGTCAAGGAGCACAGCGGTGCCCTGAACGCCACCACCGCGGACGAAGCGTTCATCCGCACCGGCACCGTGACCAGTAAGACCGGTACCCAGCGCACCTTTTCCATCAGCGGAAACCGCTGCGTGGGTGACGATTTTCAGGACTTTGCCCTGTCGCACAAGATCAAGTACGGTACCGGCAGCGACGTAATCGTGCCCTACATCTATTTCAGCATCCGCACCGGCAAGGGCGAGAGCGGCAGCGCCTCCCTGATCGTCACTTCGGATGCGGGAGGCGCTGCCGGTTCCCCGGCCACCTTTGCCTGCGATGTCAAGAGCATCGGCATCCCTGCGGAGTTCAACTACATCACTGCAGCCGCAGGCTGATCTTCCCCGCATCTTTCCCCGCTCCGCCCGGAACGGGGATTTTTTATGCCGTGAAAACAGTTCTCTCCGGGGCAGCACCGGGGCACGGCCCAACGAAAGGAGCCAGAAAATGGTTATTTGTGGACAGGAATTCAACTTTTCCGTGCTGAACGCCAACGACATGGACCGCTTCGAGGATGCCAACGAGCGGATGCAGCAGGCGGGCCGGGCCGAAGAGGAACGCTTCAACCGCGGCGGCGTGCGTCTGGGCGACCATATGCGTGCACAGGCGCGTCTCGTGATGGCCTGCATTGACGAGATCCTTGGCGCGGGCGCATCTGCCCGGCTGGGTCTGGATGAAAACAATGCAGCGCCCATCTATGACGTGCTGGACGCCATCAACGAGGCCTGCATGGCCGAAAAGCAGCGCTATACCAGCCGCATCCCCAAGCCCCAGCCCATGAACCGGGAGCAGCGCCGGGCAGAGAAAAAGCACAAGCACGGCCAGAAGCCGCAGGCCGTGAGCTTCCCGGCACAGCCGCCCGCCGCCCGGATGGTGGAGCGGGTGGACAAAGCCGCCCGCCGCAAGGCCCTGCTGGCAGAGCTGGCGGCGCTGGATGACTGACCTGCTGACGGACGCCCTGCCCACCGTATGGCACGGCAGGCGCATTGACCCGGACTTCCGGCACATGGTGCGGCTGTCCGCTGCCTACAGCCATGGAGAGGTGGAGGCGGATCCGGAAGCCTTTGCCCGGCAGCTGTGTCAACAATTCTACACCGGGATTCATATTCCTCGTGTCTTTGTGGAGTTGTGGCAGGGCGTCATCGACTTTTATCTTGCCGGAGAGCAGGCCGCAGAGCCAGCAGCGGCAAAGCCTGCCAGCAGGCCCGACACCGGCCCGGCGTTCGACTACCGGTGTGACGCGCCCTACATCGTGGCAGCGTTCCAGCAGGCCTACGGCATCGACCTGACCACCGAAAAGATGCACTGGTTCCGGTTCCGGGCGCTGTTTGCCGCCCTGCCGGAAGATACCCTCATGGCCAAGATCATGGGCTGGCGCAGCGCCGACCTTGCCGATTACGAGGGCAGTATGCGGGAGCATTACGCCGCGCTGAAAGAGCGCTTTGCCCTGCCTGCATCTTTGAGAGGAGGTGCCGCCGTTGCCCAGACCGTTGCCGAACACGATGCGGCATTCCTGGCCCGCTTCCGGCACTGAGCGGGTGCCGGTGCCCTGTCCTTACTGCGGCAGGCCCTTGCCCGTGTGGGCGGTGCGCACGGCCACGGCATCCGGCGTGTGGGTCAAATGCAAAAATCCCTCCTGCAAGCGGGAGGTAGAGATCAAACTGTAAAGCCTGTGCCCTTGTGCCCGCGCTCTGAATGAGAGGTGGACACAAGTGGCAGATTTCAGCATCACCGGTGAGGTAAGGCTCAACAGCGACCCGGCGGAAAAGAGCACCAGCAAATGGACCGTTGCCGCCGGAAACATGATCGCGGACTTTGCAAAAAAGGCCGCATCCGAACTGGGCAAGGTGGTCCAGAGCGGCGTGGACTACAACGCCAGCATGGAAAGCTACCTGACCAACTTCAAGGTCATGCTGGGCAACGAGGAGCTGGCCGCTGCCAAGCTTTCCGAGCTGCGCAAAATGGCGGCATCCACGCCCTTTGCCCTGTCCGACCTGACCGAGGGCACCCAGACCCTGTTGCAGTTCGGCGTTGCCGCCGATGACACCACCGGCGTGCTGCAGCAGCTGGGCGATATCTCCCTTGGCAATGCGAACAAGCTGCAGACGCTGGTGCGTGCCTACGGCAAAATGTCCAGTGCCCAGAAGGTCACGCTGGAAAACGTTAACATGATGATCGACGCGGGCTTTAACCCGCTGAACCAGATTTGTGACGCCACCGGTGAGAGCATGTCCGACCTGTACAAGCGCATCTCGGACGGCAGGGTCAGCTTTGAAGAGCTGCAGTATGCAGTGCAGGCCGCCACCAGTGAGGGCGGGCAATTTTACAACGGCATGCTGGAAGCCAGCCAGACCTTCAGCGGCCGCATGTCCACCCTGAAGGATAACGTGGCCGCCCTGACCGGCGAGCTGACCAGCGGGCTGTTTGCGGCGCTGGGCGACCTTGTGGTGAAGCTCAACGACGTGGTCACCTCCTTCCTCGACAGTGACGAGAAGATGGCCCAGCTCAAGGACACCATCGGCATTGCCGCGTCGGTGGTCGCGGCGGCGGGCGCGGCGTTCCTGGCTTACAAGGGATATGTGGCGCTTGCCACTGCTGCCGAGGTCGCGCACACCGTTGCAACCACGGCCATGACCGCAGCCAACACCGCCGCTGAGGCGGGTGCAACCGGTCTGGCATTGGCACAGGCCGCTTTGAATGCGGTGATCTCCGCGAACCCGGTGGCTCTGCTTGTGTCCGCACTGGCAGCTCTGGCAACCGGCCTTGTGACGGCCTACAAGACCAGTGAGACCTTCCGCAACACAGTAAACTCCGCATTCAGCACGGTCAAAAACATTGCCCAGAGCGCCATCGGCACGGTGGTGGACTGGATCAATGATCTGGTTGCAAAAATTGAAGGAGCAGCGGCAGCACTGGCCAACCTGAAGAACGGCATCGGTGCTGCGGCGGATGCTTATAACACCGCCTACAACAACGCCATCAACAACTATAATCAGCGCAAGAGCGCAAAGCAGTGGGACAACTCCCACAAAGACCTCGAATGGGACGATGACAACGGATGGGTGCCGAAGGGCACAAGCAGCTCCGGCAACGGCAGCAGCCGCGCCGGGAGCCAGACAGCTGCGAATCCTTACCCGGCCATCGCCAGCGGAGCCAAGAAAGCCAGCAAGGCCACGAAGGAAGCTGCTGCCGAAGTGGTCAAGTCCGTCTCGGACACCACGACCGAAATCGACGGCAAGATCACCCGCACCACCGAAAACATCACCGAGACCCTGTCCACCGGCAAGACCCAGCAAAAGCAGGTCATCACCGAGACCTCCCGCCAGATGGTGGAAGGCGTGCTCAAGGACATCAAGACCATCACCGAGGTGGACGAGAAGGGCCAAAAGACCGTCAAGCAGACCATGGAGACGGTGCGGGAAGTGGCCAAGACCGTAACCGCCACCAC
>OOCZ01001236.1_pt1 | contig 16794 bp, 14 predicted proteins | sample 1671631 | NCBI WGS metagenome assembly OOCZ01 (sample SAMN06348176, study PRJEB24527) | human gut metagenome | reverse complement strand
AACATTCTGAAGCGTCTGAGAGATATATTCTGTCTGAGTTTCCAGACTGTCAGCCTCCGTTGCAAAAGCTGTTTTTGCCCGCTCATAGGTATCTTTTTCTGAAATTTCAACAGCTTTATTATTCTCTGTTTTATCTTCAGAACCAGTTTCTCCCCTCAGTTCTATCCATAATTTCTCAAGAAAATCTACTGTACGGATAAATACTTTTTCTTCATTTTTAGTGAGAAGCTCAGATTTTTTTGTAGTCTGAAAATCATTTTCTGCCTTTTTATAAATGGATTCCAGCGTCATTTCCGGAAGGTTATCTCTGTATTCTGTCATGTAACCATAGAGCTTTGTCACATAGGCATCCATAAAATAACAGTCTGCAAATAACTGGCTGAGCTTTCCGTTCAGCAGACCAACAATACTCAGATGCTCATCCAGTGAAGCATTGCGGATCTTACCCAGAGTGATCGGTGTCCATTTACCCTGAAGCAGATCCTCCACTGCATAGTCTGTCTTATATTTGTTGTACAATGCCAGATATGCGGCAAAATCTTTTGCGATCATTGGATGCTGGATATACTGATATACCACCTCTCTGTCCACTTCTTTATCCAGTGTTTCATATACCTGTATCAGCCTAGAAAGATCTTCCCAGCCTCTGGCAGTGGCAAAAATCCGTCCGTCTACTGTGTTCTCCATTCTGTAGAAATTCTTTCTGCGAAGCTCCAGATAAGAGATCACAGCCGGATGGATTCCCTGCTCATAGGCATATTCTTTCCATACTTCAAAATCCGGCTGCACATCGATTCTCTTGATTCTGTCAAGGGTTACTACGTCAAATTCGCGGACAGATTTATTGTATTCCGGCGGGTTTCCTGCTGTCACGATCACCCATCCTTCCGGTACTTTCTGATTGCCGAAAGTCTTTCCCTGAAGAAACTGCAGCATCATCGGCGCCAGGGTCTCTGATACGCAGTTGATCTCATCAATAAAAAGAATCCCTTCTTTCAGCCCCGTCTTCTCCATCTTCTCATAGACAGAGGCAATAATCTCACTCATAGTATATTCTGTGACAGAAAAAATCTCCTGGCCAAAGGTTTTCTCTTTGATAAAGGGCAGTCCTACTGCACTCTGTCTGGTGTGATGGGTGATGGTATAAGATACCAGACCTACCTTACATTCCCTGGCGATCTGTTCCATGATCTGCGTCTTACCGATTCCCGGTGCCCCCATAAGGAGAATCGGTCTCTGGCGTATGGCCGGGATCAGATATTCTCCAAATTCATCCTTCGCAAGGTATGCTTCTATTGAGTCCTTTATCTCCTGTTTTGCTCGCTTTATATCCATAATATAAATCCTTTCCTGCTGAACACTTCTTACTTTTACTCAGTTTTTTATTTCATTACCTGTCTGGCGTCTCAAAATCATCCTCATCCAAAATCAGTTTCATGGCCCATACTGGTACATCCACATCTCTGTAATTATCCTGCATAAACACAAATGCAGTCTTATACGGCGGCATTTTCTTCGGGTAAATTCCGAATCCGTCTGTAAAATAGATCATCCCTTTCAGGTTATGAAATTCATGCTGTTCCAGCAGTTTGTCCACCCATTCAAATGCAGGCCTGAAGTCTGTTCCGCCATCTCCATACAGTTCCAGATGTTCCATATAGTCTTTCATTTCTTTCCGGTTCTCGCTTTCACTAAGTACACTGTAGGTTTCTTCCAGAAACTTTCTCACCAGTTCTCCCGAACAGGACATGGAGGTATCGATGACGATCACGAACTCCTCTATCTTCTTAACTTCTTTGGATTCCAGTGGTTCGATCAGCGGCATGTTTCCATAGAGACGCAGACCATAGGTATAGAAATTGTAATCAAAACTGTCATCATCCACTGCCAGTTCTTCATGAAAAACTGCAAATTTCCGCAGGAATTCTCTGTAATCATACCGGCTTCTGTTCTCTGTTTTTATCTGCTCCAGGAAATCTCCGTCCCGCTCACCTGCTTCCTGGGAAAAGGTTTCCAGATCCGTCTCGATTCCATCATTGATCTCCCCCCATTTGCGGCTGAGCATGGGATTCGGTTTCTGATCCGGTTTCTTACTTTCCCAGTATCTGTGGTCATCTGTGCGAAATTCCTGTTCCAGATTTGTAAGATCCTTTTCGTTCAGATTCCATTCTGACAATATTTTATATACTCTCTGTGCGTTGAGGGTTTTTCCCTCTTTTTCAAGGAGACGGTAGGTTTCCCTTCGCAGAAGACTGCGTGAGAAACGGATACTCCGATAGTTCATCCCATCTATCATATGCTCCACTGCAATGTCACAACTCAGATCACGCATACGTTCCTGGATTGTGATTCCATCGTCTGCCCTCTTCTTACCTTCTGTACCGCTCCATGCAAAATGCCGGAAAATACAGTGGAATACCATATGCAGATACCCTCTGTTCACCAGAATCCTGTTCTCTCTATATAAGCCTCCCAGCATCTGCGGCTGGAAATACATCACTCTTCCATCCGTTCCAAATCCGTGGACCTGACCATCCATCTGATAAGAAAAACTGCTCAGCGCCACATCCAAAAACCGCATTCCCAGATATAATTCATCCCGCGCAGCCCTAAGAATACTGCTGCCGATTTCCTGCAAACGCTCTGCTCTTTCTGCTATTTCCTGTATTTTATCCTCTGGCTGCATCATTATTTTCCTCTATATCTATCACAGTTCAAACCTCTTTTTTCTTAGTATAGTTCTTGTATTCAAAGATTTTTCTGTAGTTTGTGATTGTTCATTTTTCCCCTGCTCTGTCCTGTCAGCTTCCTGACTATTTTGCAGCTTATCCACATCTATACGTTCACTTCCTGCCGTATTATCCACCAGATTTGCTCTTTCATTCATCAAAAATGCGGATACTTCCGTTTCTTTTCTCTTAGATGCACAATCCAACGCAGAATCAATTCCTTCCAGTGTCCAGAGTTTTTGCGAGGATATCACTTCCAATCTGTGCATATCCTCCTGTTTTACCAGATATTCTGCAATATCTCCCAGATTCTTACGGATATATTCCCTGTAGTTCTCCCTGGCTTTCCCGGTCAGTTCATAAGGAAACTCCAATCTGCCAAATGACATATCAACCAGAACTTCCAGCTTATCCATGGCTACCGCCATTTCAAAAAGCCTGTCATATTCCTGATAATTCAGCTCTTTATCATAAAAACACTGCCTGTAATTACTGCCTGATCCATGATATTCCGTATACAAAATACGCGCCGGAGTGTTCTCAACCGCCTCATCATAATGCTCCGGAAATACAAGTCTGGCTTCTTCATACTCATAAAGAAAGTTCACATCTATCCTCTGCCACATCTCGCCCAGCATTTCCTTAACGCCTGACTTCTTTCCCTGTCTCATATGAACAGTCAGCTTCTCCAATGCATGGCAGCCTGTAAATGCACCACAGCCTATCTGCATCAGGCTGTCAGAAAACTCCAGCTTTTTCAGATTCCCGCAGCCATAAAAAATATATCGTCCAATCTCTTTTAAAGTGTAAGGAAAAACAATCTCCTCCACGTCATTTCCTGCCAGAACATGCTCTTCTCTGCCAAACTCAAGACCATCTGACACTTCCCACAGACTGGCATTTTTCAGGTCTTCCTTCTCATCCATATGGCTAGAAAATGCATACGGTGCTGCACTAATTACCAATTTGTCATCTATCATTCCCGGAATCTCAACTCTGCCCTCTATTCCAAAACACCGCAGAATTTCAATCCCGCCAGATTTCTCTCTGTAGTAAATCTTCATTTTCTCATTTCTCCCCGAAGATATTTTCTCTCAAAGCACATAAAATCATCCCTGAAAAGTATAATACTTCCCAGGGATTTTTTCCAGACAATATAATTAGCGTAAAACCAGCTCCGGTTTAAAATTCAGATAGTCTCCTGACACCAGCTTGTACTCTATTCCATCCACATAGCCTTTAAAGCTGTCATCATATCGCTTCTCTCCATGACAGTGAGAATAGATCACCTTCTCGGCGCCAAATTCCTGTGCCATCAGGGTAAACGGACTCTCCATCTCTCCAATACTTGTAGGTGGATAATGAAGAAACATGATAAACTTCTCATATCCTGCTGCCTTCGCCCCTTCAAAAGAGCAGCGCAGCCGCCCCAGTTCCCGCTCTCGGATCTTCAGGAAATGCTCATAACTGTCTTTTCCTTCATAACAGTAGCCCTTGGTTCCCACCAGTGCATAATCCTCATATGTATAAAAATTATTCTGCAAAAATTCCAGCTTTCCTCTGAACATCTCATTCAGTTTCTCCGTTTTCTTTGCATCCCAGAACATATCGTGATTTCCCCGAAGCAGAATCTTCCTGCCCGGCAGAGCCATAATAAAATCCAGATCCGCCTGACACTCTGCAAGATCTCTCCCCCAGGAATGATCTCCGGTAATCACTACTGTATCATTCTCTGTTACTTTTCTCTTCCAGTATTTCTCAATCTTAACTACATGATTCTTCCATCTTTTATCAAATACATCCATAGGTTTATTGACTGTAAACGAAAGATGAAAATCACCGATTGCGTATAGGCTCATTGTACACTCTCCTGTCTGTTCTGATTGTTAATTATCTTTCAATCTCGATGCTCATGGCATGCCAAGCTTCTCCGCCCCAGGTGGAATTTGCCTGGCCCAGATCTGTAAAGCCGAATTTCTCATACATCTTCACTTTTTCATCCAGACAGGTGAGGAAAAGTTTCTTTCGTCCTTTTTGAGCTTCCCTCTGGCAGTATCTGGATACCAGTTCACGGCCCAGGCCCTGCATACGATATTCCGGACGGACGTCCAGACCCAGAAGCATGATATTTTTGCCTTCAGGATTACTCAGAGAAATATCTGTGAAGAATTCATCTCTGAAAGCCTCCTCATCTGTAGGAACTCCATTAAGAAATGCAGCCAGCTTTCCGGTTTCCTTATCCTCCGCTACCAGAAATGTCTCTGCTGTTGCTTTTATTCTCTCTGTCAGACTTTTCGGGGAACATGCCTCATTTGGCGGGAAACAGATCTGCTCGATTTCTATTGCCTGCTGTGTCTCCTCCGGTCTGATACATCTAAATTCAAATCTATCCATATTGTTTGTACTCATTTTATTATCCTTCTCCTGCTATCTTGTTATTTCCTGTATATTCGAGATCTGTAAGTTTCCCATATAGTTGTTTTATCTACATCGGGCAGCTTCTCTTTGATTTCTCATCCAAATCTTCCCGTACGTAGTGTGCATTAAACTCCATGTTAATGTCGCGGATTTCCTTTGTACCATCAATATATTCCTGATACATCTCTGTCAGTCCCGCCATACAGCCATCACAGCTTGCAGAAATATTCCCAAAAGATTCCTCCACAATCTGTTTTCTTTCTTCTCTGGTTGTGTCCTTTATCAAAATACTCTTAATCTCCATAACCTTCACCCCGACTTTCTTTGGTATTCTTTTGATATTTCTTTCCTTATATCTTTTATTTGATTGTAACATCTGAAAGCATTTTTGTGAAGCTAAGAAACAGGCATAAAAAACGGTCTGATTACATTCTCTCAAAATATGTCGGTTTAAAGTGTTAAAGTACTGGAATTTTAGATAACACCATGTTATACTTGTAAAGGAAAATGTGCAGGCAGTCCGGTCAGGTATAAAATATTCCTGAGTTCCGGCATTATCAAAGACCTGCATGTACTTATATGGAGGAAACAGATCATGTCTATGAAAATCAATCACGAGCTCCCTTTACCGGAGGTTCTGAAATCTCAGTACCCTCTCAGCCAGGAACTCAAAGAAGTAAAAAAACAGCGCGATGAAGAAATACGCCGTATCTTCACCGGTGAATCAGATAAATTTATCGTCCTTGTAGGACCTTGTTCCGCTGATAACGAAGATACAGTCTGCGAATATGTACGCAAACTGAAAACAGTGGCAGATAAAGTCTCTGACAAACTGATGATCATCCCGCGAGTTTATACAAATAAGCCCCGTACCACAGGTGACGGTTACAAAGGAATGCTTCATCAGCCAGACCCTGATAAGGCTCCTGACCTTCTTGCCGGAATTATTGCTATCCGCAAGATGCACATGAGAGTTATGCAGGAGACAGGACTCTCTTCTGCAGATGAGATGCTTTATCCTGAAAACCGCAGCTATCTGGATGATATTCTCTCCTATGAAGCTGTAGGTGCACGTTCTGTGGAGAACCAGCAGCATCGTCTCACTGCCAGTGGCATGGATATTCCTGTCGGTATGAAGAATCCTACCAGCGGTGATCTCTCTGTTATGCTGAATTCTGTCACTGCTGCACAGCATCCTCACCACTTCATCTACAGAGGAAATGATGTGGAAACTTCAGGAAATGATCTGGCACACACAATTCTCAGAGGTGGTGTAAACCAGTACGGACAGACTATTCCTAATTACCACTATGAAGATCTGATACATCTGTCTGCTTTGTATGCCAAAAAGGACCTTAAGAACCCTGCCATCATCATAGATGCCAACCACTCAAACTCCAACAAGCAATACAAGGAACAGATCCGTATTGTTTCAGAAGTACTTCACAGCCGTAACTATAATCCGGAACTTAAAAAGCTGGTAAAAGGTGTTATGATTGAAAGCTACCTTCTGGAGGGCCGTCAGGATATCAGTGATCATATGACTCCTGGCTGTTCCATCACAGATCCTTGCCTCGGATGGGAAGATACAGAACGGCTTATCTATGATATTGCTGAGAAATGCTGATTTTTATGGATAATACAAATAATTCCTGCTGTTGTGGAGAGACAGAACATTTTTCAGGCTGCCTGATCTGTGGAGCACCGGTCACATACAGCGTCGAAAGTTCTGTGAAAACCTGCAGCATCTGCCACAAAGAGCAGCTGACAAATACTGTCTGTGAAAATGGCCATTTTGTCTGTGATGCCTGTCACAGCTATGGTACTTATATACCGGTGAGCACAGCCCTCAGAAGCAGCACAGAGAAGGATCCCCTGCTGCTTCTGGAAGAGATCATGGACCTTCCTTCTGTCCACATGCATGGACCTGAACATCATGCCATTGTTCCCAGTGTTCTTCTGACTGCACTTCGCAATAATGGAGAGCGTATGAATTACGATACCGCATTATCTGAAATCTGTAAAAGAGCGAAGCAGGTTCCCGGTGGTACCTGCGGTTACTGGGGAGTGTGTGGTGCAGCAGCAGGTGCCGGAATCTTTATGTCCGTTATGACCGGATCCGGTCCCCTCCATAAGGATGCATGGCCCTTTCCTCAGAAGCTTGTCTCTGTTATTTTATCCAAACTGGCTGATGTTGGTGGTCCGCGCTGCTGTAAACGCACCAGCAGAATTGCTATTGAAGAAGCGATCAGGTTTTACAGGCAGTTCAGCTCTGTAAAGATTCCGCTGTCTTCTGTACTATGTAAATATTTTGAAGATAATAAAGAATGTATCAGAGAGGACTGTCCGTATTATCCTGTGAACAAATAACTATTCATAAAATAAAAAACAGAACGAAATCCGACTGATAGTCAATGGGTTTCGTTCTGTTTTCTAATAGTTTCTCTATAAAATAATACGTTTCGCAGGATACAATGCCCTATCGCTCCATTCTGCTTTTCTGCAGTCCAAAGAAATAATATTCTTCTCTGCGCAGACATTTCTGATCAGTTCTTCTCCGTTATCTGATATAAAAAGTGCTGTGATTTCTTTTTTCCCTCCAACACTCCTTACACAGTAATCTACCAGTTCCGGAAACTGAAACAGTAATTCATCCATTTCTCTCATACTTTTGGACTGGTCGATGCGCCTTACAAAATCCAGACGCCTTACCTCACTTCCGCAGATACATTTTCCGGGGATGATACGTGTATGATCGCCGGTCCTGTATCTGATCATAGGCTGTGCCTCCATCCCAATGGTTGTGATCACCAGTTCTCCCCATTGACCGTCAGGCAGAACATTTCCCTCTTTATCTATGATCTCTGTGATACAATGATTCTCCCTCATGTGCATGCCCTCATGAGCCTGACAGCAAATCGCACCCCCAAGCCCCATCTCTCTGGAACCATAATGAGGCCAGAGTGGTGTTCCCAAAATTTTTTCTATTGCTTTCATTACTGTTTCCGGACAGGCATCCCCTGATATCAGTGCTCTCTTTATACTTCCTTTTCCACACATTCTGAGCATGGAAAGCAGTGCTGTCGGCATACCTACATAAGTATCCGGCCGCTCCTCTTCCAGAATTGTTTTTAACTCACCATAGGTTTTATTGTTCCCGGTTAAAAGGGGGTGTGCTCCTATACGTCTGATTGCTTCTGCGATCAGCTCTCCCAGTCCAGAAGGACCTGAAAACGGCATGGCAACCATAGTCCTGCTTCCCGGATAAATAAACTCACCAAGTCCGGCCATAAAAAGTTCTATGGTATGTTCACAATCTCCTTCTGTATAAAATACACGTTTACCTGCACCTGTTGTTCCGCTTGTCTGTTCTGAAATGATCCTCTGTATTTCTCCCTGAGAGCACAGTAACATCCTGCCCCCTTTCTGAGCAAGGTCGGATTCCGTTGTAAAGGGAAGGGTTTTCAGATCATCAATGCTTTCCAGCCTTTCCGGCAGATCTCTATAAAATCCCTGCCTTTCTTTTTCTCTTTTCAGAACAGCATTCAGTTTATCCAACTGTATTTTGTTTATTGTTTCCCTTGTAATATCTGTAATTTTTTCCTGCCTACAGATCATTGCATCTATATTGGATCGTTTCACTTTCTGTATAAATAGGTTCCTTTCAGATTAGTCAGATTATATGCACAGAACGGTACCATTCCGTGATCAGGATCCACTTCACAGATATAACAGCGTTTCAGACGGTCAAGATCCAGATTCCAGGCATCCTGAAAGATCATGCCTGATACTGCAAAGGTTTCATTATGTATCCGGATCAGAAACTCATCTAGCGCATCTGTCTGTGTCATTTCTCCCTCATCATAGGTTTTTGTACTGTAGCTCCACTGATTTTCCACATACTGCCTGGAATCATCACTGGTAGTACAGCAGCATCCTTTTCCTGATTTTTTTTCAAGAAGCTTCAGTTCCCGCTCTCCTTTTCTCAGATAACTTGCATGAAAGGAGCAGTAGGGATTCTCTGCGCCGCCGCCTGCAAAATCCTCAATTTTCATCAGTCCCTCTGTCTGTTCTTCAATAAGTCTCAGCATCTTTGGTATGGTGATGGGATTTTGGGGGCGCTTCTGGGAACATCTGCCAAAATAACTGATAGGCTGAAAATGTACGCCACGAACAAAGGGCATATGATCCAGACCAAATTTCAGAATATTCCCTACCTGCATATCATTTACTCCCGGCGCAATGACCGGCACAAGAGCAATACCAAGCTCTGCTTCTGAGCAGTTTAAGACCGCCTTTTTCTTCAGTTCCATCATAGCCTGTCCACGTAAAGTCTCATAAACCTGATCTGTCACACCGTCAAACTGAAGAAATACTGTATTCAGTCCTGCTTTTTTCAGCTTTCCGGCATACCCCTCCTCCCTGGCAAGCCGGATCCCATTGGTATTTAACTGAAAAAATGTAAATCCTTTTTCTCTTCCCATATGTATGATTTCAGGCAGATCGTCCCTCATGGTTGGTTCTCCTCCTGAAAGCTGTATATTAAAGGGACCTCCGTGAGCCATCAGAAAATCATACTGTTTTTCTATTTCACAGATGGGAATATCTCCCTTTTCCCTGTCTTCTCCTGCTGAAGCAAAGCAGACAGGACAATGCATATTACAGCGTTTTGTAACTTCCAGGATCATACAGCAGCCTTTTCTTTCATGTTCCTCACAGAGTCCGCAATTATCCGGACAGGATTTTTCTTTAACCTTCGGATTTACAGGCGTTTCTGCTGAGAGATTTTCTCTTCCCCAGGAAAGATAATCTGCTGCATTTCCTTCCCAGATCAGGGTCTGAAATTTTCCATGAGCATTGCATTCCTTTACCAGATAGATCCCGTCTTCACCGATACCTTTTATGGCAGGAACTACCTTCATACATTCCGGACAGACACTCTTTGTTTTGCCGATGGTGATCAAAGCTCCAGTACCTCCCGCTCTGTCAGAATTTCCATAACTTTTGTATAAGTATCTGCAATAAGTCCAGGACATTTCTCCATGATCACACCCCAGTCCAGATGAGTGATATCCTTACAGTAAAAAGCTCCGAATTCTTCCTCTGTCTTCTGGCGGAACCACTGATATAATTCCTGTACAGCCGGTTTCATCTGTGCATCTTCCTTCTCCTCAGGAGCCAGATTTCCGAGAAAATATCCGATGGCACAGGCACTTCCTGTCAGACATCCGCAGGTATCTCCACAGTAACCGATTCCTCCGCCAAGGCCTCCCATTGCCTTTACAAGCTGTGGATTTTCCTCTCCTATGGTTTCCAGAGTCATGATCATAATGATCTGTGAACAATGATATCCCATGCTGCCTAATTCCATTATTCTTTCGTAAAGATCCATACATTACTCCTTTCTGCCAACCACCATGGTATAGCCTATTTTTCTGCCTTTGTATTCTTTCTGCAGAAGCTTATGATCCTCGCAGCAGAATGAATCATTCCAGATTGCTTCCAGATAATATTCTCTCCAGAGAGCAGTCTGATCCTCCTGACAGAGAATCGTAAACCCTGTTTCTTTCACAATTTCCAGAAGATTGCCCGGATCCAGATCTGACAGCAAAAGAAATCCTCCCTTTTTCAGTACACGCCAGCATTCAGAGACTGCCTTTTTCTGATCTCTGCTGACAAAAAATGCACACTGGCTGATACAGAGATCCATACTGTCTGCTACATACTGAAGGTCCAGAAAATCTCCCCTGTTCACCTCACTGCTTCGCGGAACAAGATCCACACCCTGCACATTCAGACCAAATGCTTTCATGATCCGCACGGTCTCTCCCTCTCCTGCTCCCAGATCCAGAGCTTTCATTCCTTTTTTCAGTTCTATGCTTTTCAGAAGATGAATTGTCTGCTCTTCCCTGCCGGGATGTCTGTTCATCTATTTATCCTCCAGTGCACGTTCCACTGCCAAAACCTTTCCAAGAGCCAGTTCTTCCGGAACATAGACAAAGCCACATTTGGGACAGACCGGCATCTCAACAGGAAAACCGTTCTCCAGATACATAAATTTTGCTTTTCCCTTTACAAGAGGAACCTTGCATTTCATGCAGGTCAGCTTTCCCTCAGGATCAATGGTATAATATGTTCTCTCTACTGCCATTACTGTCCCACCCTTTTCATAATATTCATTCTATGACTGTATGCTCTGCGTACCAGATACCCTTCTTCTGTTTCCACAAATCTCACCCAGAATGTAACATTTCCAAGTCTGCTCCTTGTCACCAGTTCTTTTGTCTCTTCATCAAAGATCGCTTCCTGATTTTCTCTGTAATCTGATAATACACGCTCCACATCGCTTTTCAGGATCATACGTTCATCCATCATACTGATGGCATCTTCTGTATATGCAACGGTATAATCTTTTTTCTCCATCATCAGTTCCTCATTCCATATATTTTTTAAAAGCTTCTCTTTTAGCTCAAGCCGGTTGTAGCGTTTCTCACTGATATCCGGCATATTGGCGGCATTTATACCATACAGAAGTTCCAGGATATGTCTGGATTCCCTGCCTTCCCTGACAAATCGGTCCCTGCATGCCATGCAGTACGTTATATATGGGCAATCGGATCGTTCCAGACACTTTTCTGTCATTTTATCTGCCATCTCTTTATTAGCGTAGGCAGTCAGTCCGCCGTATCCGCAGCAGGGAGACCGATCTCTGGAATATTCTGTATTTACAACAGTGCACCCCATATCTGCAAGAAGCTCTCTTATTGTATCCTGTGTCTGTGTATCTCCCCTGGCACCGCAGGCATCATGTATTGCAACAGGTATCTCCAGTCCTTTTGCCTGTCCGGGAAGTCCGATTTCCTTTAAGATCTCCCAGATTCCTGTGACTTTGGCGCCAAGACTCTCTTTTAACTGTTTCATACAGCTTGGACAGCCTGCTATAATCATAGGATCTCCCAGTTTTGCAAGCTCCTGCTTCAACTGTTCATTTACCTTTTCTGTCATTTCATAGCGTCCTGCCCATTCACTGATAGCACCACAGCATCCCAGCATCAGAGCAACACCGCCCTCTGTCCTCCTGCACAGATCCTCATATGCCTCTGTGACAACATCCGGCGCTATAGCTCCTGCCTGACATCCTGGGAAAAATACATATCTGCAGGTTTCATATCCCGGCTGAGGTCTGCATAAGAAAGCCTCCGAATTGGAGAACAGCATATCCATCAGTGCAAATTCATGAGGTGCTAGAGGCATTTTGTCTGTAGATACCATGTTTTCTCTTGCAGATTTGCAGACCTGGCTCATATCAAACCCATTTGGACAGGTTACAGTACACTGTCCGCAGAGTGAACAGGAATTCATCGGTTTATTCATCTGGTGATCTCCCATAATGATCTGGGTATTATTATAAATCTCACGTGCAAGAAGACCCGGATGCTTTTTATATTCCCTTAAATAGACACAGCTTTTCATACACTCATCACAGTGACACTGAATGCATCGCTTTGCTTCCTCAATAGCTTCTTCTTTTGAATATCCATCTGTGCTGCAGGGAATCTTTTTGGAGCCTTTCATCCCGTCCATATTTGTATAGAGCCTGGTGGTAACTGCTCCTTCACTGCCTCTGTTGCTGTGGGGCGAAAGATTCTGTACAAGGAGGTCTACAGTCAGGGCAGCTCTCTTTGCAGCAAAAGCTGCATCCATCACAGACCGGACCGGACCGCTGACAATTCCCGCCTGTTCTCTCAGCATGATCTCTGCGTCTGCTGTTTCCTCTGGAGCCAGCTTTTTGGCCACCTCCTCTGAAGCACAGACCACATCTGCCTCCTTCATTTTCGCTCTGATAAACGGAAGGTCAAGACTGCATCCGAATTCAAAGGAAAGGTCCATGGAACTGAGACGTTTTACCTCATTTTTGCGATCTGATTCCAAAAGCTCCGGAGCTGCTGCTGCAATATAGGCTTCATAATCTTTCTCCTGACAGTAAATGGTTGCAGGATACATCTTCTTTTCCAGTTCCCCTGCAAGAAACAGCGGGAACAATCCTGAGCCAAAGATCACAGCCTTTTTTTTCTTTCTGATACGAAATACACTGCTCCGTTTTCCAGGTTCCCCATATCGTACAATGGCACGCTCTACTTCACGTATGGATATGCCATCACCCAGCTCACAGAGTCTGCATTTTTCCTCACATGGTGCAGTACATCCGTTACAGAGGATCATGGGAAATGGTGTGATCTTTTCATAGATAGCCAGAGCTTTCTTAAAGTTTCCTTTTGCAGCATAAAACAGCATTTCTTTTGTATCTGCTTTGAAAGGACAGGCTGCAACACAGTACGCCGGCTGTTCATGAACACAGAGGCCGATCATATGATCCATCTCTTCCTTTGACATTCGATTTACGTGATAAACATGAGTGGAACCTCTTTCCTGTATATATGTCATAACCCGATACTCCTTTCATTTCCAAAGGGGAGACAGTCTCCCGTCTCCCCTTATTATATCACATGATAAAATTATACTGACAGTTATTTCTCAAGTTCCTTTAATGCTGCAAGAACCTTTTCAGGACGGGCAGGAACACGTGTGATACGTGCGCCTGTAGCATTGTAGATCGCATTCAGGATTGCAGGATGAGGAGCATCCAGCGGAGCCTCACCACAGCCGGCAGCACCGTAAGGACCGCTTGGGCGATATGTTTCATTGAAATGAAGTTCAATATCATCCGGCGCATCATTTGGATACGGAATGCCACAGTTCTTCAGAGAAGTATCATGGTTCAGATCCTCGAAATCTTCTGTAAGAGCAAGACCAATACCCTGTACAAGGCCGCCGTAGAAGTTGCCTTCTACAAGAAGTCTGTTCATGATGGTACCTACGTCAGCCACACAGGTGAATTTTTCAACTTTAACTTTACCTGTTTCTGTATTAACAGCAACTTCCGGAAGGAAGATCGTATACATGTAGGTTGCAAACGGATCACCCTGTGCTGTATCCTGATCGATCGGATGATCTGCACAGAAGGTTGTCACCCAGTTACCTTCATATTTTGTTGCAAGACCCTCAGCCACCATCTCATCATAAGTACGGAAGGTTCCGTCTTCTTTCTTCATGGCTGCCACAAGGTTTTCTGCTGCCAGACGACATGCATTACCTGACATAACCTGTGAACGTGATCCACCTGCAGGACCTGCATTAGGACATGTCTTGGTATCATTCATAACAAGTTTGATCTGTTCCGGTCTGATTCCTGCCTGACGAAGTGTTTCATGTGATGATACAAGAACCCCCATATCAGCGCCCTGTCCGTGATCTTCCCATGCAGCATACATTGTAACTGTTCCATCCGGATTCAGCTCTGCAAATGCGTTTGATGTATCAACACCATCAAGACCACAGCCATATACACCGAGAGATACACCGATACCATATTTGATCTTGCCATCAGAAGCTGCATTCTTTTCAGCCACACGTTTCTTAGCTGCTTCATACAGTGGACGAGCTGTCTTGAACAGTTCTTCTTCACAGTATACTTCAGGCGGATAACCTGTAGGGATCGTACTGCCTTCTGATTCTTTGTAACAGTTCATTTCACGGATATCGAAGGGGTCGATTCCCATCTTTGCAGCCAGAACATCTATCGCAATCTCAGATCCCATATAAGACTGAGGAGATCCGTAAGCACGGAATGCTGAACCCCATGCATGGTTTGTAAACACTGTTGTAGATTTGTTACGGATAGAATTGATTCCATAGCCTGCACCTGTAAACTGGGAAAGTCTCATTGTAAGCAGATCACCGAATTCTGAGTATGGACCATGATCCACATAGTTATTGCCCCAGAGTGCAAGAAGCTTACCATTTTCATCTGCTGCAAGCTTGATATTCATAAATGCAGGGGATCTCTTTCCTGTATAAGTAATATTCTGGAACTGATTAAATACCAGAGACACAGGACGTTCAAGGATCTTAACAGCAGCGCCGATCAGAGCCTCATTTGTAGGAGAGAACTTGTAACCAAAGGTTCCTCCTGCATGGTTTTGAACAATTCGTAAGTTCTCCATTGGCACACCGATACCATCAGCGATCATAGGCATATGCAGATGGATACCAATGGATTTGGAATGAACAGTTATCATACCGTCTTCGTCAATGTAACCATAACCGCAGTCCGGCTCAAGATGAAGATGAGGCTGACGTGAACAGTAAGATTCGATCTCAACCTGCTGTGAATCCGGAATGCTGTCCCAGTCAAAATCAGGACCCTTGATACAGTTTGTCTCAAAGAATGCGTTCGGAATACCGGGATGAATCTCTGCCGCATCCGGTGCGATGGCATCCATTGCATTCATATATGCAGGAAGCTCTTCGATCTCAACTTTAACTGCTTCTGCTGCTGCCCTTGCATGCTCTTCTGTATCAGCAGCTACGATGGCAATCGCATCACCAAACTGGAAGATTTTTTCATCGCAAAGTACAGGACGTTCGAAACCGTCTGTCTTGTTGTGTTTTGGAAGCATTACAAGACCATTGATCTTATTGGTTCCGCCTGCTGCCTTAATATCTTTTGCTGTGATAACACGAACAACACCAGGCATACTCTCTGCTTCTGCTGTGTCAATATTGAGAATATTTGCATGAGAAACCTTTGCCTGTGTAAGAGCAAGGCGAAGTGTTCCTGATGGCATCTTTAATGCATCATCTGCACCAAAATCCCAGGTACCTGTTACCTTCTGTGCTGCTGACGGACGGATATAATTTGTTCCAACAATAGAATCACCTGTCTGTTTGAACACAAGGTCTTCCTTTGTCATCTCGCCGCGCATAACTGCTGCTGCAGCCATAGTAGCATCGATCAGCGGCTTATAGCCTGTACAACGGCAGAGATTACGCTGTTTGTTAAACCAGTCTCTTACCTCCTCACGGGTAGGACTTGGATTATTGTCCAGAAGCACTTTTGCTGAAATAATAAATCCCGGTGAACAGAAACCGCACTGTGCGCATCCATATGCCATCCATGCAACCTGGATTGGATGCATATCAGAAAGTGTTCCCACACCTTCAATGGTTGTGATCTCTGCATGATCGGGAACACGGCTCATCTTGTAGATACAGGATCTTGTGACTTTTCCGTTCATAATAACATTACAGGCTCCACAGTGACCTTCACCGCAGCCAATCTTACATCCTGTAAGAAGAAGGTGATCACGGAGCACCTGCGCCAGTGTCTCATCCTTATCAAGAATAAGTATTCTCTCAACACCATTAATCTTCAATGTCTTTTTAATCATGTCCCATTCCTCCTTTTAAAAAAATTCATTTCAATCTTACTGATCTTCAGGCTTATGTGTTCCGCACGAATCATGGTCAGCTCCCCTGCCTGTCAGATCTTTCAGTCTCTCTATTCCTCTGGCAGAATAGAAAACAATGGAAGAGCTGCTCCCGTCCAGATTCTCACCGCTGAGCTTTAAAACATTTGCATTCTCATAATAATCGATGGGAAGCGTCCGGCTATATACAACCCCTGTACGCTCATCTTTTACCTGTACAGTAACTTCTTTTGCGGTAATCTCAAAAATCTTATCCATAAAAAAGTTCTCCTGTCCACGTTATTTTATATATCCATACTACCATAATTTTGCACAAT
>OOCZ01001225.1_pt1 | contig 16941 bp, 14 predicted proteins | sample 1671631 | NCBI WGS metagenome assembly OOCZ01 (sample SAMN06348176, study PRJEB24527) | human gut metagenome | reverse complement strand
TAAGGTGAGGTGAATGACTTTGACAAAGCATGGGCGCAAAACTTCGTGATTTTTTGCTGATTTAGAATTCAGAAATCCTAATACGAAAAGCAACATTTTGGATTCAACAGGATAGATTCAAATGACTGAGGAAAGTGCAGGAGTGGAAATCGAGAGCTTTGACAACAGTAGTATACGGAAATTGGGTTGGGCACAATAGCGGAGTTGATCCCAATAATACGATATAACCAGTAAGCTAATATGTTGTAGATTGGGCTGCTGATATGAAACGTGACGATAAAACTGAATACCTAGTGTTTTGATATGATATGCCACGGATTACGGGGGCAGAATAAACCAATAAAATTACATAACCAGTATTTTGGTAGGCTGATTGTGTGGGTGGCAGAAGGGAGCGAGCAGCTCTTGACAGTTTTAACGACCTATGATATGGTGTTTATGTGGACGCAAACACGGCTAGGAGGCTCTACATCGGATTTTTACTGCCTGAGCAGTGATTTACGGTGAGAATCTGGAAAATGATCCAGAAGTGCCTTGTAGCCAGTCTGGTGGACTTTTTTCAAAAAACCACTGGACAAATCCTTCGAGGTGTGATATGCTTGTGCACCCACGGAGGAGAGCACAGCCGGCAAGCCCCGGACGAGCTCGACATCCCGACAAGCGTGCCCTGTGTGTGGGGGCGGTGACCGAGGCGACTCGCAAACTGACCCTGAACGGCGGAGCAGACGGCTCCTCTGTGAAAGTGGGGTGAAGTACCTTGAAAACTGAACATCGTCAAAAATTTATTTGGACAAGGAGGAATGTGAACATGGAAAAAAATGACATTTTCAATACGAATCTGCTGCAGTTGCCCCTGAAGGCACAGGTGGCTGACGAGGGGGTGGTACAGGATACTGCACCCGTTGCAGAGCCCACGGCCCCTGCCATGGGAGAGGCGCGTGTGCTGGATATGCTGGCCCAGGACGGAGGGGTGCTCCGGCGGCTGAGCAACGTGACACCTAAAAAATGCGAGAAGCTGGCCTCCGGGTTTCTGCACCGTGGCGAGATCACGCTGCTTTGCGGTGATGGAGGCGTAGGCAAGGGGCAGTTCGTGGCGCAGATTGCAAAGTCGCTGACGACGGGCGAGCCCACAGAGTTTTTCCCCCAGGCACCTGAAGGGACGGGCAACATTGTGATCTTGGCAGGTGAGGACCCTATCGACACGGTGCTGTGCCCACGGATGGATGCCGCAGGGGCGGATCTGAACAAGGTTGCTGTGATCGCTCCCGATACATACTACGAGGAGATGCATAAGATGCCGCAGCTTGGGGACCCGGACCTGATGAATTGGATCGCCGCAGGGGACCCACTGTTGCTGGTCATCGACCCGTTTCAGGCGTTTTTACCAGATTCTGTCAATCTAAACAATCGTCAGCAGATCCGGAATTTGCTTCAGCTGTTGCGGATGCAGGCGCAGCAGCACGGGTTTGCGATCCTGCTGGTGACCCATACCAACAAAAATCCAGGTGCGTGTGGGCGCAAACGCCTCAATGGCTCGGGCGAGCTTTGGGATACTGCCCGCAATGTGCTGATCATGGGTCATGCAAAGAACGGCAACAAGATCTATGTCTCTCACGAGAAGAGCAGCTATGATGCCCCGGCAGACACGATCCTTTTTACCACGGAGACGGTGACGGTCAAGGGGGTTGAGACGGCAAGGGCAAAATTTGACTCGACCTCGGATTGGAAGGATGAGGATTTTTGCCGGGAAAAGCCGGATCGGGCGGCTCCGAAGTATGCAGGTGTTCAGAGCAGGATCCTGGCCATGCTGAATGCCGCCCCGGACAAGTGCATGGTCAGCAAGGAACTGCAAAGGCTGGTTCAGGAGGAAACTGGATGCAGTGACAGCACCTATAACCATGCTCGCAGTGATCTGAGCCGTGTGGGGATCGTCAAAAACATTCGGCAAAAGACGCTAGAGGGTGGCTGCTGCTGGGTTACGGGCCTTGAACAGGGTGCTGCGGTGGCATAACGATTGCAAGATTGCAAAGTTGGATAAAAACAGCGATGCAAAGAACATAAACGGGCACTGCAACCTTGCAAGGCTGTGGTACTTTGCAAGGAAAAGGCCGTTGTATGGGGGCAGAAAGGAGGAGATGATATGTGGTGCTGGAGCCTGCTTAAAATCCCATAGACCCAATAGGTGATTGGCTGGACTGATTCCTGGGTCACTGGGGGTAGGCGGCTAGACCGTCTCAAAATACAATAAAGGAGGGATTACAGGATGGATAGCTCATAGGGCTTGGGCCGTATATCGCCTGAAAAACAATGGTAAAAAATAAGGGAGGCATTCTATGCTAAAGATTTTTGACAACTACTATCTGGACGCAAGCAGTGTGTGCTATATGCTGAAAAAAGCTCATGTGAAAGGTGACGGCAAGCTGGAGTACGATGTCTGTACCTACCACACCAGACTGGAGGAGGCGTTGGCGGAAGCTGTGCGGCGTGGGCTCCGAGAGGGGGTCGCAGGCGAGAAGCTGACGGAATGGGAGCAGCTGTGCGGCGAACTCCGGCGGCTGAAGAGTGAGGTCCAGGAGCTGCTGGAGTCTATCAGCCCTGCAGACGATGCTTTGGACCTGGCTCTGAAGAACGGAAACAATTGTGCATAAATAGGAGGGACTATATGCTGGAACTTTACTTTAATGATGGAAATTTTCTGCCCGAGAGCCGTGAAGAGGAGCAGTCCGCAGAGACAGTGCTCAACATCATGCTGGCTGGAAAAACGACCGACACGGAGATGTGCATCTGGCCCTGTTTTTACCATGCGCCCATGTGCAAGGGGGTGCTGATCAATATGGACGACGGCACAACGCTGCGGATCAAGCCTATCTTGAATAAGGAGGGAGAGCCGGAGCTGCTGATCGGATGTGTGACAGGGGAGACTGTCGGGGAGGTGTACCAGTGGGTCTCGAATTATGACTAAGGTGAGCATCGCACCGGAAATAAGCCTGCATTCGAAGACGATATTTAATGAAAAGGAGCTATAAAATGATTAAAAATAACGTAAAAGAGAACCTGTTTGACGATGAGGAGAACATCTATGTGGGCCTGAGTGATCTGGTGAACCTCAGAGAGTCGGCGGAACTCAGGGAAGCCACAAACGCATTTGAGAGCTATCTGGTAAACTATGCACAGGTAGCACACATGCCGCAGAGCGTCCTGTCGGATATCTGCCGTCTGTCTGTAGAAGCAGCACACAGGGGAATGGAATTTTGCTTTATGAAGGGGTTTGAGCTGGGTTGCCGTGTAATGAGAAGCGCACTGGAAGGGGAGCTGGAAGCCGACGACTGCGCTGAAATCAATGAGGATTGTGGGCTGGAAGGATGCGCCGCTATGGAAGAGGACTGCTTGGCGGACGATCTGGACGACGAGTGGATTTTTTGATGGATCAGGCAGGAGAAATAAAACTATGGTGGATATCTACTTAGAGGGTGCCGAGGTCCATGCCGAAGCACCTGAAGAAGAGCAGGAGGCAGCACTTATTCTGAATGCAGTGCTGTCCGGAAAAACGACCCCGGCGGATGGATGCATCTGTCCGGATAAAAGGGACTCCACAATCGGCAAAGGCATCACGATGCGGTTCTGCGATGGTACGGGTGTGGCCATTACGCCTACCTTGGACGTAGAGGGCAACCCCGAATTGGAAATCTGCTGCGGCATCGGGGATTTTGATCAGGAGGAACTCGATGAGACGGTCTACTATGAGGTGACGCTCCAATCAAAGCCTGTGCTGAGGAGCTATATCGCTGCTGCGTATCGGCTTTGCAATGAACTGACCGACAGCGAGCTTGTGCAGATGGGGCATGACCGGGATAGGGGACGCATTCGTCTGCTGCAGGCACTGGAAACGGTGGATGCACTGGCCGATTACGATGAAGAGGCGGCAACGGAAGAGTTTGGAAATTATATGGATGCCAATTTCCCCACTGTGACCTTCAAGCCGGAGTTTGTGAACCCACGGGCGGCACGATGGCGTGGAATGTAAAGGATAAGGAGGACATTTATGATGGACAACAAGACCTGTAGCGTGGACATTTTGGGTGTGTCGTTGGGCGAAGAAGGATATTTGATCATCCCACGGCAGACACGGGAGCTGTGTGAGCCGCTGGTGAAGGCCGCAGATGCGCTGGAGAAGGCACTGGATGACCTGCCGGTCGATGTGGCAGACAAGAACAGGATCGCAGGGCTGTCGGCAGAGCTGATGGCCCAGGCAGAGCAATACGCAGTAGTACTGGGGATCCAGGCATACTTGGAGTTTACCAGAACGCTGACCCCGGAGATGCGCGTTGGGCTTGAAGGGCACAAGGACAATGGGGTGCCAGGAATATGATCCAAGGCAAACAAAAAACCGCCTTACCTGTTGCGACCAGGTAAAGCGGCTATAGGGACGGGAATGATGTGTGATGCTCATTCTCATTCCTATAATATCATAAAACAGGGCGTTTGAACAGAGTTTTTTCTGGGCAGGCGCATACTAACCGGCGCATGGTCTGGCAAGATGGCTGGGCTGTGCGCCTTATTATTATAGGAGGACCAGACGCAATGAAGACGGCTATAGAGAAACCAGTGACGCCTGGCGGTGTCTTTGATCATCTGATGGTGCCCCAGGGGGACGAGCCGGAATTTCACCCCTCCAAGGACCCAAAGACGATGACCGTGCAGGAGTCCTTAGAGGAGGTAGACAGATTTCTGTGCTGGAATAGGATGACCCCAGAGGAGAAGCGGGCGGAGCAGGAGGCACAGAGGGCGGCCAGCCACGCCACGGAGCAAGCCGCCGGGGATATCCCCTGTACTATGAGACCGGAGAGGGTGCCAGACACCCCACAGGACACGGTATGGGAGAACTTGACGGACGCTCCACAGGACGTTGTGCGAGCTGATGTGTTGGACACCTCAATGGGCGGTATGTTGGAGGCTGTGCCGAGCAACGGTGCACCGGAAAGAGCTGCAGACACGATGCCGGACGATGTCCCGGACGCCACAGAGGAAAATGTGCCAGGGAGGGAAGCAGACACTGTGCCGGATGGCCCACCGGACGATCTCCCAGACACTGTAGAGGGGAACATGCCGGATGCGGTAGGAGCCTTGACAGCACGGGAAAAGGCGGGAAATGAAACCGTACAGGGTGTGCCAGAGGTGGAAGGAGCGGCCCCAGAGGCAATCGTGCCATTGGGACAGATAGGAGAGGACCTCCCGGCGGCGGAGGAACGGTGGGCGTATGCCTCGGAGCTGATCGGTGATGCGTTCCAGCATTGGGGAAATGGAAGAGTCCTTTTGGATATGGGGACCGGACGAGGCAAGAGCGAATTCGTTATCCGGAAGATGGCTGGATGGGCGATTGATCAATTTTTGGAGGGAAATTGTGACAACCGTATCCTTATGCTTTGCCCATTGACGCTTTTGCATGAAGATCTGGAAAACCGACGCAGGGAAGAATACTTGACAGTGTTCGGCGATGCTTCGGAAGAGGAATGGGATCTGTATGAAGAGGTCTTAACCGTTATAACCTACCAGAAACTTGAGCAGCTCTGTAAAGGAGACACATCCGATCATAGAAGCCTTCAGAAGCTATTGGCCAGACATCGAATTATCATTGCGGATGAATGCCACTACTGGTCCGAGTTCTCAGCCTTCAACATCAATACACACTATTCATTTGATGCCCTCCTACAGGCAGAGAAGGATCATACCGTGATTTATATGAGTGCGACCGGGCGGGATACTTGGAAACTTCTGGAAGAAAAAGGCGGTCCAACGCAGCCTGAACGGATCTATAGGCTGCCGCAGCACTATGAGTACGTCAAAGCCGCCTATTTCTATGCCCGACACAATCTGGTGACAATTCTGAAACGCCTTCCGGCGGGTGAAAAGGCAATCGTGTTCGTGGAACTTGGTGATGATCTGGATGAAATGGAAAAAATATTTGGCAACACAGCCGCATATTATTGTTCACCCTTCAACGAAAGATACCGGAAAAAGTACAGCGATTTGTCGGTCTGTGTGAAGGATGGCCGGCAGCTAAAGGATATTCTGTTCACGACAAAGGCTATGGGTGTGGGAATCGGATTGAAAGATCGGGGCGTGAAGCATATTTTTATCGACCAATGGAATCCTCTGGAAATAGCTCAGTCGCTCGGACGCAAGCGCTCCCTGGATGCAGATGACACCTGTACTGTTTATTTCAGGGATTATAGTCTTGACTGGTACTGGGGCACAAACAGTGGGTTGAAAAAGTTTCGCAGCATGCTATTGAACAAGTATTTGCCAGCGCAGGCGTACATGGCGGGGGAAGAAGAATTTGATAAATACCTGCATAGTGACAATCCGGAGGCGATTCAGAAGAAGATTGATAAAAGTAAAATTTTGGAACACAATGTAGTCACTGGATACCATATCAATCCGCTGGGGCTTCAACAGGTAGAGCACGATATCGAAATGCTTGATGACATTATGAGCTCAACGAATTATCCTGAGTCATTTATGAAGTATGCGATGTTTAATCTACACCAACCCATCAAAGCGTATCGGTTCAAGGATTTGGAAGATTGGCTCTATGCACACCTGAATCAACCGATGGATTCAGAGGAAATGACAGAAAAAATTATGAGTTTTGGCTATATTGAAAGATATCAAGGGAGAGAGCCGGGCCAGATGGGTTTGAATAAATTCCTTCCATGTTATGGCGTTAAGATTGTAAGTGATAGAGAGAATAGGAGAAATGAGAATCGCAATAAAACTTTCTGGACGTTGATGAAACAGTGACTATAGTTGGTGGCGCAAAATTTGGTATAACGTATATATATGACTAGCAAAAAATGCGCCAAGCTACTTTTTGATTGTATATAAGTGAAAAATATGCACACAAAGATCGCTCTCTATCCATACTTCACGAATACGACGCCTATGAGGAACGGGCGATGATTCGATCAGGGTAAAACATCTCAAATAATGGATGTAGATAAGTGCTGTGTGGCTCTGTTTTGATTTGATACCATTAAAAAGTGTACATAAAAAAGAATGTGACGTGCTGCCATATAAATACAAGGCCGCTACACCGTGGACATCGCTTGATGACTGAATTTTAAGCTGTCAAAAGGGAATCGCATTACACGACAACTCTGACCCGGCACCAAACAGCACAAACCTAGAAGAGCCCTGCTACTCGTCACTGAGCGGCAGGGCGTTTTCTTTCGCAGAACATGGGGGCGACATATCCCATCTCTACGACAGCTTTATGAACAGCTTTCTTTTGGCTAATGGACTGTCCTGCATGATACTCGCAGAAGCTCCCAGACCCAACAGACCTAAAAAGGATGAATCAGTTCTACACATGATGTCGTTCTCCTGCGTTTTGTTGCGTGCATTCGATGTTTTTGAACCGCCTGGAGGGCCTTTTTTGCTGCATAGGGTGGGACATTGGTGGCGCACCATCTGCTTTTGATGCAGCTTTTCTCCTGAAAATTCCTACTGGGCAGAGGGCCTGGTCTGACGTTGGAATACACCTGGTCCTTCGCCTTACGATCGTGTGGAACGCCACCGCTGGCTTTCTTTACTTTGTGAAACAGGACCTCCGGCCTGCCATGGAACCTGGGGTCTGACAATAGGATAACGGATTATGTGTCCAATTGCTGGTGCTTATAAGAGGGGCTGTGGAAAATCTTGTGGGGCTCTAGGGTGGTGGTGCCTTGATTGCCTGTTTCCCTGTCCATGGAATAGGGTGCCCCCTGTGATCGCTACCCGGCTCCCGGCGGAGGAGAGAGCAATAACTCCTATGTGGGGTGGAGAAAAGGCGTTTTTCCCTCTACGGACCCCGGGGGTGGTTAAAAATCTGAAATAGGCGTCCAATATAGTAGGAAGGGGGAGTTGTAAAATCTCCCCAACACAGGTCAAAAATAGACAGGTGCCCTTTACAGAGGAGAGGGTAGAACCAGAAAATTAAGGCGTAGAGCCGGCTTTTTTGCGGGTGGAAAGACGATATTGGAGAATCTTGGATACAATATAGAAAAAACCTGATTTTACGGACCCTTTTTTGGAGGCGTCTGAACCACAAACCTACCGCAAAATCTTGTAACATAATGGGATTTATGGTAGAATAGTGGTTGTGATGAGAAAAAGATCCAAGGAGTCATGGCATCTTTTCCCACGGGGATGAAAGGTGCCCCCGGAGTTGCGGCTGGGGATAACCCGACGGTCTCTGCGATTGTACATAACCAGCAAGAAACCGTCTGATTGAAAGCGATGGTACAATAACTTCCTGATTTTGGCTCGGGAGGGCTGGCTTGCAGCCTGAGCAGCGCAAGAAAGTGCCCCACGGGATCTCTAATGACACAGGAAGATGAAACCTGCTAAAACAGTGTGGCCGCATCGCATTTGAAATGACCCTGGACGAATCTGTCGCCCGGGGTTTTTATTTGCCTGGAAGTGGATAACGACGAAGATGTCGGGGCAAGCGGCTTCATGGTCCTCAAAATGGCTGTAAAAAGAGCCGGAAGCGTTGAATCGAGAACAAAGGAGTAGTTAGGGAATTATGACAAAAATTCGGCACGATGTAATGTTGAGACTCGTAAAGGTATTGGATGTGGTGATGATCACACTTCCGTTTGCGGCTTGCTGGGTCTGGTACTATGCGGCAAAAACACCGCTGGATGGAACTTGGCAGGGCCATGCAGTTATTTTAGGCCTATATGCGGTGCTGTTTATTCTGCTGGGCAAGACCTATGATGCATTCTGGATGTCCATGCAGCGAGTTTCCGAGCTGATGTACGGTCAGGTCCTGGCGGCGATGGCGACGGACGGGATCTTTTACATTGTGATCTGCCTGATGGCCACGAAGCTGTGCAATCTTCTGCCGGGAATCGCTGCCATTGCAGGGCAGTTTGTGATGGCTGGCATCTGGTCTGCGGTTGCACATCGCTGGTATTATAAAGCATTCCCTCCGCAGCCTACCACCGTGGTCTATGATGTGCGCCGTGGTATGGAAAAGCTGATTCAGGACTACGGTCTGGACAGCAAGTACGAGGTGAAAAAAGTTCTGAGCGTAGAGGAGTGCCTGGAAGATCTGAGTGTTTTGGATGGTATGAAGACCGTATTCCTCAGCGGCATCCACAGCCATGAACGTAACATCATTCTGAAGTATTGCGTGATGAACGACATCAATACCTTCATCATCCCTCGTGTGGGCGATGTTCTGATGAGCGGTGCCTGGCCGATGCATATGCTTCACCTTCCGGTGCTGCGAGTCGGTCGATACATGGCAAAGCCGGAGTATCTGTTCGTTAAGCGGGCAATGGATATCGTGCTTTCGCTGATTGCACTGATTGTTCTCAGCCCGTTGTTCCTGATTACCGCCATTGCAGTCAAGTCGGATGGTGGCCCCGCCTTCTATAAGCAGGTGCGTCTGACCAAGGATGGTAAGCCCTTCGAGATCCTGAAGTTCCGTTCGATGCGTGTGGATGCAGAAAAGGACGGTGTGGCTCGCCTTTCCACCGGTGACAAGGATGACCGTATCACCAAGGTCGGTCATATCATCCGTGCCTGCCGTCTGGATGAGCTGCCCCAGCTGCTGAATATCCTCAAAGGTGACCTGTCTATCGTTGGCCCCCGCCCGGAGCGCCCGGAGATCGCAGCGCAGTACTGCGAGGAGATGCCGGAGTTTGCTCTGCGCCTGCAGGCCAAGGCTGGCCTCACCGGTTATGCACAGGTGTACGGAAAATATAACACTACACCGTATGATAAGCTGCAAATGGACCTGATGTATATTGCCCATCCGAGCCTGGTCGAGGACCTGAAGATCATGCTGGCTACGGTGAAGATCCTGTTTATGCCGGAGTCCACCGAAGGCATCGCAGAGGGTGCGACCACCGCAATGGGAACAGAAAATAACGAAAAGGCAACGGTTTGATGACCTGGTGTGGTGCATAAAACTAACCTGAAAACCATTTTTGACTGGAACAAAATTCAGACGTATCAGTGAGTGATTCGTACTGCTGAGGACGATTGGTAGAGCTTTATAAGAAAAACAGCTCAGACTCTTGGAGAATGAGTCTGGGCTGTAGTCTTTGATATGCGGAGAGGAACTATGAGTGTTGTGGAATACAGAGAATACTCCGTTCTGATGTCGGTTTACCACAAAGAGAAGCCGGAGTATTTGAAGCAGGCGATTGAGAGCATTCAGGCACAGACATTTCCAACAGATGATTTTGTGCTGGTGTGCGATGGCTCGCTGAATGACGGGTTAGATGCCATTATTGCTGAAAAGCAGCAGGAGATGGGCGACACTTTGAACGTTGTCCGGCTGGCGAAGAACTGCGGCCTCGGCAATGCGCTGAATGAGGGCATCAAGCACTGCAAGAATGAACTGGTCGCCCGAATGGACAGCGATGATATTTCCTGTCCTGACCGCTGTGAAAAGCAAATCGGAATATTCAACAGGTACCCAGAGGTGAGCATTTGCTCCGGTATCGTAGAAGAATTTACGACTGATCCAGAGGTCGTAGATACAAGGCGCGTTCCACCGGAGACCAATGCTGAAATCGTAGAGTTTGCAAAGAAACGATGCCCGTTCAATCATCCTTGTGTGATGTATAAGAAAACGGCGGTCGAGGCGGCTGGCTCGTATCAGGACTTCTATCTGCTGGAGGACTACTACCTTTGGCTAAGGATGCTGATGGCTGGGTTTCAGGGCTATAACATTCAAGAGCCGTTGCTCCATATGCGGGCAGGCTCGGATATGTATTTGAGAAGAGCCGGTTGGAAGTACGCCAAGACACAGGCAAGGCTGTTCAAATTTATGAAGCAGCAAGGATTCATTGGGAACGGCCAGTATATTAAGAGCTGTGTGATCCGTAGCGGATCGGCGTTGGCTCCGAACTGGCTGCGGAAGTTTATGTTTGAGAAAGTGCTGAGGGATTGATGATGAAGGTTGCCTTTTTAATGCAGTGCCACAAGAATCCAGAACAAATAAATCTGTTGTTGGAAGCGTTAAATCATCCGATGGTTGATGTGTTTGTTCATGTGGACAAGAAATCGCAGGCGATAAAGGACAAAATAACCCAAAGAGCGGGAGTTTACATTCTTCCAGAGCAACAATGCGTTGATGTGCAATGGGCGCAGTACAGTCAGGTTGAAGCCACATTGCAATTACTTAGAGCTGCTGTAAATAGGGGGGGTACAGCCACTATTGGCTGATAAGCGGTCAGGATTATCCTCTACGCCCTATGGACAACATTCTTGATTTTCTTGAAGCAAATCAAGAAGCGAACTTTATTGAATGCAGTCAAATAAAGCCTTTCAACAAAAGAAATGATGTGTATTTTCCGAATTCCGTTATAGGACGCAAGTTGTGGCAAAAGGTGCTGAAAAACCTGTGGATCTATGGTACAGGCGGCTGGAATAAGACGTTTCCCATATTTAAAAGAAAAGCACCGGATGACTTTAAATACTGGTTTGGCTCACAGTGGTGGTGCTTGAATAGCACGACGGCGCAGTGGATAATCGATTATTTGAATGAACACACGGAGTATGAAAAATTCTTTGAACATTCGCTGTGCTCAGATGAATGCTTTTTTCAGACCTTGGTTATGAACTCACCGTTTGCAAATACAACAAAACCGTACTTGCATTATATCAAGTGGGAAAAAGGAAAGAGCAGCCCCAGAACATTAACGACTATAGATTACGAAGAACTAAAAAAGACGGAGAAAATTATCGCAAGAAAGTTTGACATAGATGTTGACACGGAAATTATTGAAAGACTAAGAAAGAGGTAGTGTATGGAAAAAGCAGAGAACCGAAATCAGTTTGTGGATATCATGCGTGGCATGGCGATGCTTCTGGTTGTTTTGGGACATACGATGACGGGATGCACGGCCAATTCGCAGAGCAGTTTCCTTTTTAATATTATCTGGTCCTTGCAGATGCCGTTGTTTATCTTAATCAGCGGATATGTAACGAAATATAGCCGCCCAATCTCTGACGGCAATGGACTGTGGAAATATGTAAAGCGCAGAACGGTTGCCTATATGCTGCCCTGGGCGGTATGGAGCTTTTTAGTTAGAGGCATCATCTTCGGAGAGGATGGTTTCTTAAACGTTAAGCATCTCCTGTGGAATATGGATTCAGGCTATTGGTTCCTTGCAACGATTTGGACGATTAGCATGATTTTTGGTATTGCGTCTTTCATTGCAGAACGGGTGAGCAAAGAAAACCTGCTGAAGAAACAGATTGTACTTCTGGGGTGCTACTTGGCAGGAATGGTTCTGTTGGCTGGAATAGGTGCAGTTTTAGGGCTTTCGTTCTTTGCAATCAAATTGACGCTCTATTATATGCCTTTCTACTATGCTGGGTTCTTGTATGGTCAGTTTGATGATAGGATGAAGGAATCTGAGACTGGCAAAAAGATGATCGATAGCGTAGTCGCAATCTGCTTTGTAATGTGGCTGTTCATCATTCTTAGATTTTCGCTTTATGAGATGTCGGATGGTGGTCTTGCGATTATCTTGCGTGCGGCAACATCGCTGGCGGGATGTATTGCTGTATGTGGACTCTGCAAGGGGATCTTCTCCGAAAAATCGGTGGTGGGGGGGGGGTACCCTTGCGTGGGTCGGAGAGCACTCACTGGAAGTGTACCTCACTCACTATCTGCTACTCAGCTTAATCAAGCTGGACGAAGCACCAATTCTATACAGTCCGACAGGGCTGAGCATGGTTCTGGTCAACTATATGATTACGGTAGCACTTACTGTGATGGCAATAGTGATGATGAGTCAAAATGTTGTGCTGAGATTTGTATTAACCGGAAAGAAAAAGTAAGAGATGTTTTCCTTTGGGCAGGAAAACAAAGCTTGGAAATTTACATGGTGCACGGCCTGCTTCTCAATATCTTCAAAAGCAGTATTGTAATCCAATTTAGCAGTATTGAAGGGTATTTACTGACTGCCGGAAACTTCGTCCTGACAATAGGGCTATGTGCAGTGGTTATCCGCCTGCTCAATCAAAATGTTGTACTCAAAAAAGTATTGAATATTCGATAAAAGTTCAAAGGAGAAACGATATGCATCCGAGAGTGCTGATCGTAGGAACAGTTCCATATAACACAAAATCAACGTCACGCGCTTTTGATGCGTACTTTCACTATTGGGAGAAAGAGAATATTGCACAGATATTCTCTAATACAAAGAAGCCGTGCAAGGGGCATTGCGAAACGCTTTTCCAAATTACGGATCACCGTGTGTTGCAGCGGTGGATGGGGAAGAAAGTCGATACTGGCGTAATTTATCATTATGATGAGCTTGACACCGAGTGGAAAGACAATGATTTGGAACTCGGAAATGCAAAAGCAGAAGCTGCCTACAAGTTCGGTGGAAAGCATACGCCTCTTACACATTTACTCAGGGGAATCCTCTGGCGTAAGAGATTTTGGTGCACGGAGAAGCTAAATAATTGGCTAGATGACTTCAAACCAGAATGCGTGTTTCTGGCTTTTTCGGATGACTATTTTATCCCGCAGATTGCAATGTATGTCGCCAAGAAATATAACGTGCCAATTGTCTCCTGCATTGGCGATGACTACTATTTCAATGTGGAAAAGACGCTGAATCCGATCTATCACCTTTATAAATCGACCTACAAGAAATTGATTGACAAGGTTCTGGCTTGGCCGGGTAGTGCGATTTACATCAGCGACAAGATTCGGGATAAGTATAATTCGGAATTTGGACTGGACGGCGAAACGGTTTATTTGACTTCTACGGTTCAGCGTAAACCTTTCAGCGTGATTAACAAAGATTGCCCGGTTATTACTTACTTCGGAAATATCGGTATGGGACGCAACAACTCCCTGAACGATATTGGCTACGCCCTTGGGGAAATCAATCCAGAATATATGCTGGAGGTTTATTCCAACGAAAAGGACGAGCAAGTCTATTCTGTATTCAAGGACAATCAAAATGTCAAATATATGGGTTCTGTGCCGTACACGCAGGTTCAAAAACGCATGGCAGAAAGCGACATAACTGTTATTGTAGAGGGATTTGAGGAAAAGGACATCAACCTTTCACGGTATTCACTCTCTACGAAGGCAGCGGACGCATTGGCGAGTGGCGCATCCATTCTTACATACGGCTCGCTAGAAAGCGGCATCATTGAGTATATGCAGTCAACGGATGCGGCAATGGTTTGTACGGATAAAGCTAAATTGGTGGATTCAATTACACAGCTGATTTCGAATCAGGAAATTCAAAAGAAATACTACGAACAGGCGATTGTGATGACAAGAGAGCATCATAATCTGCAGGCTAGCTGCAAGACCTCAGAAAATGTGGTTGCAAAGGCAATCCAACATATGAAATAAGTGGCAGAGGATACATGGTGATGGAGAACAACTTTTCAATTATTATTTCGACGTGCGACAAGTTTTCGGATTTGTGGGATGCACATATTTTGCTTTTGAATCAGAATTGGGCAGACCGAAACGTGGAGACGTTTTTAGTAACCGATAAACCCACTGATCGTACTTTTGAAAATGTAACAGTGGTGGCAGCAGGCGAAGGCACGGAAATAACGGAACGTCTGAGAGCAGTGATGCCGCTGATTAAGACAGAGTATGTTCTCTTTACCTTGGATGACTATTTCCTGACGGAAAGGATTTCGACTCAGGCGGTCAACGAAGATATTCAGATCATGGAAAAGCATCAGATTGATTATCTGCGTCTGTTTGTTATGACCATGAAGAGTCTGAGAAACAGAAAAGCTGAGGAATTGGAACCGGGTATTTTTCTGCTGGACAATCATGCAGGCGATTACATTGTCAGTCTGTATGCGGGCATCTGGCGTAAGGATTTCATGGAAAAGACACTGACAAAAACGCTGAATGCCTGGCAGTATGAGGTTGCATTGACGAATATGGCACGACAGCTGAATGCCCGTTGCGCAGATAGCCGACGCGGGGAATTCCCTATTCTTGACGTGATTCGTAAGGGAAAGGTGCTGACGAAGGCACGCAAGTATTTCGATGGGAATCCTATTTATAAAGGTGACCGAGAGGATATGCGAGTTAAAGATGAATGGATGCTTGAATTCCGGACGTGGCTTCGTGAGTGGCTTCCGAAGCCGCTGTTCAATCTCTCAAAGGCAATCATGAGGCGTAGAGGATATACATTTTTTAGCGATAATCAGTGAGGGGTACGAGGGATGCGTGTTGTGCAGATTAACGGTGGGGCAAAAGGAAGCACCGGAAAAATCATGATGGGGATTGCCGAGGTAGCAAGAGCGCAGGGTCACGAGGTAATGTGTGCGTCGCCTATTACCACAACGAACCGTGATGCAGGTGAGGACTGCGGCTATTATCGAATCGGAACATTCAATAGTCGTCGGGTAAATGTTGCGCTTGCCAGAATCACGGGATTCAATGGGTGCTTCGCATGGTTTGAGACATATAAACTTTTGAAGAAGATTGATGAATTCAAGCCCGATATTATTCATCTGCATAATTTACATGATTCGTATATCAATCTTCCCATGCTTTTTTCGTACATAAAAAAGCACAATGTTCCGACAGTATGGACATTGCACGATTGCTGGGCATTTACCGGGCAATGTCCACACTTTACTATAGTAAAGTGTGATAAGTGGAAGGTTGGCTGCCACAACTGTCCGCAGTATAAGGAATATCCTGCTTCGCTCTATGACAATACGAAGAAAATGTGGCAACTAAAAAAGAAGTGGTTTACGGGTGTGAAAAATATGACAATTGTTACGCCGTCTGAATGGTTGGCAGGATTGGCTCGAGAATCGTGTTTAAAACAGTATCCAATTGAAGTCATCAATAATGGCATTGACTTAAATGTGTTCAAACCTACCCATAGCAACTTCCGCAAACAGTACGGGATTCCGGGAGACAAATATATAGTTTTGGGTGTTTCCTTTGCATGGGGTTATCGCAAAGGGTTAGATTGCTTTGTCGAAATGGCAGAAAAGCTGGGCGAGCAGTATCAGATTGTCCTTGTCGGTACGGATGATGAAATCGACAAGAACCTGCCGCATAATATCATTTCAATCCATAGAACGCAGAACCAGAAAGAACTTGCTGAGATTTATAGTGCAGCAGACGTGTTTGTGATGCCGACAAGAGAAGAAAATTATCCAACAGTCAATATGGAAGCTATTGCATGTGGAACACCTGTCGTGACGTTTGATACGGGAGGAAGTCCGGAAATGTTGGATGATAAAACAGGAATTGTTGTAGAAGCAAATGATATCGAGGCGACAAAGAAAGCAATAAAGGACATTTGCGAGAAAAAAAGGTGCAACGATGAGGAATATATCGTTGCGTATTCAAAAAATTTTGATATGAAAAAAAGGTTTGCAGAATACATCGAATTGTACGCAAATGTTTTAGAGGAATAAAGAATGCTCTCAGAAAAAAATTTCACAAGCAGGATGCTATATATACTTCTTTTCCTGTTTTCATTAAACGTATTCAATCAAAGCAGTTTGATCCTTGCGGCAGTATTTATACTTGTAGTGATTTTTGATAGGGGAAAGCTGTATATTCCGGCAAATGATAATGTGTTTGTTGTACTTGTATTTTTTGCGGCTGTCTTTTTTGTTTTTTCAGCGCAGAATGGTTTAAATGCAGGAATATCCGCAATTGGATGCCCTATGGCTTATTATATCGGGCTTCGAGTGCAGAATGAACGAATAGCATTGGCTCAGGCAGAAGAGCAGTTGAAATCGGTGACGATACTGTTGGTAGCAGGCATGACATGTCATGCTGTTGTGAATTTTTTGTATGAGTTGGTTCGTTTCGGCGGAATCAATTCTGGCGGAACACATTACGACTTCTTTAGTCTGGGAGCAAAAACATCAGCAACGGGTGCTGCAACATATTTAACACTTTTTGCA
>OOCZ01001183.1_pt1 | contig 17253 bp, 7 predicted proteins | sample 1671631 | NCBI WGS metagenome assembly OOCZ01 (sample SAMN06348176, study PRJEB24527) | human gut metagenome | reverse complement strand
TAACCGGCATTAACAAGGTATTTAACCCGGTTGTTACCTCCGCTGATATTTACGTTGTAACGTTGCATACTGGCTGCATCATTCATGAAAGTGTCATACCAGTCGTGTCCCGGCATAGTTCCATCTGTAAACCCGGCTATTTCATATAAAGAATAGAGTGGAGTGCCACCGTCATTGAGTAAGGCCTGGTTACGCATTTGTGCGTATTCACCGGTACTTACTATTTTAGGACGCTGGGTAGCCTGTTGTATGGAGAAGTCCATGTTCACATTTACTTTAGTACGTCCTATTTCGCCTCTTTTTGTAGTAATAAGAATTACTCCGGAAGAAGCTCGCGGACCATATAATGCTTTAGCTGCGGCATCTTTCAGAATACTGACAGATTCTACAGTGTTGGCATCGAGTGTATTCATATCGAATAATGGAGCCGGAATTCCATCGAGTACAACCAAAGGTGAATTACCGTTTATGGAATTCAGACCACGTATATACATCGTTGTTGCATCATCGGCTGGTGTGCTGGTGGATTGGATAGAAGTCAATCCTGCCAAGCGTCCGGTCAGCGTAGCTGAAAATCCGCTATTAGGTGTTTTAACTAACTCTTCTCCCTGAACGGTAGAGATTGCTCCTGTATAACCTCCTTTTCTCTCTTTCTGCAGCATGGCTACTTCGAGAGATGTATCCTGACCGGCGATGTCTGATATCAGACAAAACTCTACCGGTTTATTCAGAGTGAATTTCATTGTCTGGTTCCGATATCCCGGAATCTTACAAATGACCATACTGGCTCCCGACGGAATCTCCATGATGAATTTTCCGTCTTTATCACTGCTTGTGGTGTATTCGGGATTGTCCGGGACAGAAATGATTGCGCCGTCTAAAGGTTCGTTGCTCTCATTCCGCACCACACCGGATATAACTTCTTGCACTTGTGCCCGGCATACTTCATTGCCTGTGAACAGGCATACGATGCACAAAAGTGTGATTATTCTGTTTTTCATATACATTCTGTTTTATGATTACCATCCTGCATTTTGCCACGTCTGTCCTGTCGTGCCTTCCAATACGGCTGCTTCATTGGCAGGGATAGGATATACGTGCCATTTCTTTTCATAACTCATTTTGCTCGGTTTGCTGCCGTCTGTTCCTAGATTGATTCTTTCATAAGAGAATGAGTTTCCATTTTTGGTGATTCTCATACCTGTGGTAAACTTCTCATTTTCCATATTCTCATTGGCGGGTGTCCAACGGCGGATATCGAAATATCTGTCTTCTTCACAAGCCAGCTCTATCTGGCGTTCGTGGCGTACCAATAAACGAGCTTCGTTCTTGTCGTTTGTCGACAGATCAACCGAAGGATCAAAACCTGCGCGATGACGGATTTCATTGATCCATTCCAGGCCTTCGGTAAGGTGTCCGCTTTCAATAGCGGCTTCGGCGGCATTCAGATAAATTTTGCCTAATCGGTAAAAACGGAAACGGCCATCATATCCAGCCACTCCGGCTGCCTTACAGTTACCGTTTACCATTCTTTTTCTCCAATAATAACCGGTACGTGTATTCGTATTTCCACTTGTACGGATTTCGCTATTTCCTCCCACGTACGTTTCTACTACTGCCGGTTCCTTTCCTAACAGCACAGGACTGTTATTATAAAAAATTGTAGCCTGGAAACGAGGATCACGTCCCTTATAAGGGTTGGCTGGGTCATAACCGCTATTAGGGTTATAATTAGGTGACAGATGCTTCTCATCGTTATAAGGTTTCGATAAATCCAGTACAGGCTTTCCTGTTGCTAGCATATCATAGGCGTCTACTAATTCTTGGGAAGGAACAATAGTTAATTGAGCGTTTCCCAATACCGGAGCTCCGATAACGTCATACAAAGGATTGGTGTATGGGTCGGGCCAATAGCCTTCGGTACTTTGCCAGATTGTTTCTTTATCACTGGGATCTGTTCCGATATAGTTATTGAGCGTAAAGTACTCCATATAAGCATTGTTATAGTACTTTTCAGTATCCGCACATTTAGTATACAATTCATATCCATTGGCTTTCAGCTGTTCCAGACAGTCTTTGTTGATTGTGTAAGCCCATTCCCAAAGATCTTTGCCGCCATTGTTGTAAGTGCTGGCTGCGAATAGACATGCTTCGGAACGGATAGCCATTGCGATACCTTTGGTCATTCTGATCTTCTCGTTGAGTGTTGTCAGTCGCCAAGGGAGGTTGCTGGATTGCAAAGCTATTTCGCAATCATCTACAATGAATCGGGCACAGTCTTCGAAAGTAGGACGTGATAGAGTTGAATAATCATAGTCTAAACCGTATGGCTCTTTCTCAATAGGCACAGGACCATACCATTTCAGTAACTCCATATAGAAATAAGCACGGAGTACATGAGCCTCTGCTACCCAACGGTCACGGTCGCTTTCTCTTGGTATGGCGGCGGTGGCTGCCCGTTGGAGGAATGTGTTGATAATACGGATTTGCCCCCAGTATAACTGCCAGTATCCTCCTTCTGAGTAGGTGTCACCCATATCTCTGCGAACGTCGAGATAGAAGTCGGTGGTGGTACAGTTGCCGGATGCGGCATGTGCAAAGCCGGCACCGGAACCATCCGTGCAATCCCACGCTTCATCACTAAGTGCTACGGGATAGTTGCTCCAGAAATGATATCGTAAACTCTTTTTAGGCAGATAGTCAAAGCAAGTACTGAAATAAGCTTTAGTCAGATCGGGATCTTGGAATACTTCGTCCAGTGATAATCTTCCGTCGGGAGCTACATCCAACGCTTCATTACAAGAACTGAATGTGAGCAAGGAAGCAAACATGCATATATAAATCAATCTTTTTTTCATATCGGTTTTGTTTTAGCCGTTAAAATGTAATATTTAAACCTACATTGTACGTACGCATTGTTGGATAGGCTGCCGGACTGTTTTGTTCGGGATCGAAGCTGTCAGTCTTCAGGTGAGTCCATGTATACAAGTTGTTACCACTTAAATAGAAACGTACATTGGAAGCACCGATTTTCTTGCTGATGCTTTCCGGTAATGTATATCCTACTTCTGCATTTTTCAGACGTATATATGAGGCATCCATGATAAAGAAGTCGTTGGGCTGCAAGCTCGGGCCGCCACTGCTGGACAGACGAGGATACGTAATCTTTTCGTGATTATTATAGCGTTCTTCGCTCCAACGTTCCATGTGCATCTTGTAAAAGTTGCCGCTGCTTTCATAAATACCGGCTCCTGAATAAGTCTTGCTGTATTGGCCTACTCCCTGCAACATGATAGAAACATCGAATCCTTTCCAGTTGGCAGATAAAGAGAAACCGTAGTTGATGCGAGGCAATAGGGAGGAATAGCCAATGGGAGCCTTGTCACGGTCATTGATGACACCGTCTCCGTTGAGATCTTTATAAATAAAGTCTCCGGGTTCCGGTGTTCCTACACCTTCATAAGTCAGTCCGCTCTTGGCAATACTCTCGTCGCTATAGAAGAATCCTGTGCCGTCACGCCCTTTTTCAGGATCATAGCTGTGGTCGATGATATATCCCCAGTTTTGTCCTAATGAGAAGCCGGTGGTGCGGGTGCGATAAGCATAATCCTTACCTAATAGTGGCTCGTCATATTCCAATACTTTGTTTTTGGCATAACTGAAGTTTGCATTAGCAGAAACAGATAGCCCGTTTTTGAATTGTTTCTGATATCCGAGGACCATTTCGAATCCCTGATTCTTTACTTCACCATCGTTCATCAGTGGAAGAGCGGATGAGGGAAGACCTTGAATCATAGGAGTAGTCTGCGGGATAATCAGAATATTTTTTCTTTTTTCAACAAAGTAGTCAAATGAGAAGGAAAGATCATGATACAAGGATATGTCTATACCATAATTCTGTTTTTCAGCTGTTTCCCATGTGATGCTTTTGTTTCCTATGTAGTTTTCGGCTATCTTGTAACCTTGTCCCCAACCGGAACCATTGGAAGCATATCCCAAGCTTGGGGATAACCAATGATCTCCTTTACTGTCGGTGACTACGGAATATTGACTGATATTATCCAGATAAAGGAAACGGGCTGAACCGAAGGCGTCGTTACCAACTTTTCCCCAGGAAGCCCTCATTAGTAATCAGCCAACCGAAAGAGGCAGCCGGGAAGAGACCAAATCGTTTGTCCGGTGAAAATTGTTCAGAGCCGTTATAACCTACGTTGACCTCTGCAAAATAACGTCTGTCATAGTCATAAGTTGCACGTCCGGCAATACCGATGACGTTGTAAGGAAGCAGTAGGTCACCGGATGTTTCTTTGGATTCTTTGATGTCCCGTTGAGCTAGAAACATAGCAGTGACATTATGCTTTCCGGCGAAGGTCTGGTTATAGTTGATTTGTCCCTGTAAGTTCATAACCCAATAAGATTCGGAAGACTTTGTGAGTTCAATCGGGCCGTCTTCGTCCTCCAGGCTAGGATGGCGATTGATAAACAAATGCTCTCCTGAAGCTAATGTCTGATACGTATACCAGGTATAGGAACGTTTTCCGATTGTTTTCCCAAATCCTTTGGAGTCGAAAGATACCTGGCCTTTGACAGAGAGCCCTTTAGTGATAAATCCCAAATCTATTTCTACTCCTCCGATAACATTGATTCCCGATCTGGTTTCCAGTTGATAGCCCGAACGGTTGATTAGCGGATATGCACTCAATGAATTGTTGGCGGGATCTTCTACGGATAATCCGGCACCAATAGGGAAAGTACGTATAGCATCAGTAGCGTATGCACCTTCCGGGGTGAGATACATGGAAGTAGGGCGTGAGGTCAAAGCGCTGTTGAATACACTTGACATACTTGCGGAAGTTCCGTTGATCCGTTCCAGATAAGAGGAAGCGTTTAAGTTAATCTTTACCGACTTATTGACTTTGTAGTCGATATTTGAGCGGAAGTTGTAGCGGTCTAATGAAGACTGGGCATTGTATCCCAACTTGGATTTAGGTTCTACGTTGAACATACCTCCCTGATGCAGATAGCCTGCACTTACAAAGTATTGAAGTTTGTCCGAACCTCCCGAAACGTTCATGTTGGCTCTGGTCATGGGAGCATAATCTCTGAACAAGATATCTTGCCAGTTATTATTCGGATAAAAATCCGGGTCTACAGGATTACCTGTTTTCCATGAGTCGAACTTATCAATGTCCGGCCCGAGGAATTCAGCGGAATTTCCGTCGTTCACGAGTGCTTCATTGCGAAGTCTGACCCAGTCCCATGAATCCAGACGTTCGGGCTTGAAAGCGATTTCCTGCATGCTGAATTCTACATTGGCACTGATACGGGCAGTTCCTTTTTCACCTCTACGAGTGGTAATCATTATCACTCCGTTGGCACCACGTACTCCGAATACTGCTGTTGCGGAAGCATCTTTCAATACGGAGATATTAGCAATCTCGTTCGGGTCGATAGATCGCATATCGTCTACAGCTACTCCATCTACCATAATTAATGGGTTTGTTCCGTTTGTAGTGGCAGCACCACGCAGGAACATGGTGACTTCGTCACGTCCCGGTTCACCGGAGGTCTGGATAGTTGTCAATCCTGGGAGTTTTCCGGATAAAGCGGAACTTAGGTTGGGCGATGAGGATTTCATCAAATCTTTTCGATCAATGGAAGCTACGGAACCGATGACAGAAACCTTTTTCTGGGTACCGTAAGCTACCACTACAACTTCCTCCAGGTTCGCTACGTCCGGATGCATGATGATACGCATGTCTTTTTTAGCAGGAATGTCCTGCTTTTGATAACCTACATAACTGATTTCCAGTATAGCGTTGGGGGCAACCGATAAAGAGAAACGACCGTCTATGTCTGTAATAGTACCATTCGTTGCTGCTCCTTTTTCTATGACGGAAGCTCCGATCAGGCTTTCACCGGACTCGTCTACGACGACTCCAGAGGCTGTTATTTTAGACTGTTGCTGTGTCAGGGTAGCATCTCCGATATCCGATGCATTTCCTGTAACGGGAATACAGATTCCCAACCCAAGCAACAGGCACATTTTGTATAGCCAATAACTTTTTTTCATAACTATAACGTTTAAGATTGTTTTCTGTCTAATTAAATGAACTCAACATTTTATCCTTGTCGTATCCTATGTATTCATAGCGTTCTATCCGGACACCTTGATTCTTTGCGGTAATACATGGGCTTGTGCCATTCCATGGGCTATCCATCCACCATTCTTCTACTAGTAGCTTCCTTTGAGTTGAAGAGCTGTCGGTAAATGAGAACTGAACTTTTGAGGCATCTACAGCTCCACCGGAATAACCTAGTACGGAATAAGTACCTGCCAGATTACGCAGATCAACATAAGTGAGCGGACAACCGGATGCATTTAGTGATGTGATGGATTTGCACCGGTTTATATCCAGATATGCTAATCCCGGATTGTTGCTCACATCTATAGAGGTTATCATATACTGATCGCCAGAAATGAATTTGGTTAATCCTGCATTCTTGGCACTGAAAGTCTGAATTCCTTTCTCATCTACCGGACCTGCCGTGTAGCTGGTACTGATTGCGTATTTACTAAGATCGATTTCTCCCAGATTATTTCCATCCAGAATGAGGTTTTTGTATCCGCAGAAGTATTGTAGTCCTTCCAGATTAGTGATTCCCTTATTGCTAAGATCAAGGGTCGTGTTATTCTTGAAGTATTCAGTATTCAGAGCAGCCACTGTCAGAACTTTATCTCCATCGAATACATCCGGAACCAATGCTTTGAGTGCGTTTCGTAGATTGATATCAGGAATTTCTCCATACTTTTTCATTGTCTTCTGATATTTTCCGTAACTGTAATAGTAGTTGTTGTTTCCATCGGGATAGTCGTGCATCCAGTCGTACCCTTCCACTGTCACTCCATTATTGATGGCATCTACGATAGAACCGCTATTGCTGTAGTATGAGTCCATCCACCAGGATTCCATTTTCAGGAGTCGTTCTTTACTTGCGTCATCGCTGAAAGTAAATTTGAAGTCTGTGCTGTTGTAGTTCAGACATCCGCCATAGATACTGTGGTAATTGCGTACATCCAGATATACCAGTTTACAGTTTAGAGCAGAGAACTTCTCAATGTTATAACAATAATACAGGTCGACAGATTCTAGTTTGGTACTTCCATCTATGTTGAGAGATACCAATGTCGTGTTCGGCTGTTCCGAAGTGGCTAGTTCCAGTTTGGTCAGACCAGTGTTTTGTGCAGTCAGTTCAGACAGTCTGGATAGTACTTCTGCAGGAATTTCACTGATATCATTATTGTTGCAGATCAGTTTCCGAATGTTGCTGAAATATTCGAGTCCCTCCAGAGAAGTGATATTTTTATCGCTGATATTTAGTGTGCCATCAGTGAAAGTGACATATTTAGCACTGGAAGATATCTTTTCTCCTTTAAATATATCAGGGAAAAGAGCAGACAAGGCATTACGCAGGTTTTCGTCGGGCATAACTCCAACAGTACTGTTGATGACGCCTAATGTTCGCATTTTGCTACCGCGTACCAATACAAGTCCATAAGAATCTTTGGTGGCCGTAGAGGGGTAAAGTACCGTGATATGATCGGATTGTACTTCTCTGGTTTCCATGTAGATGGGCTGTTCGGTTCCTCCTGAAAGGGGAGAAAGAGCCAGTACATCACAGTCGATAAAGCCATTTCCCTGAATGGTAATCTCTGTGCCCAGGGATTCTTCCGAAATATCCGGAAGCACTACATTGGTTACTCCTAGGTCTGTGCCTAACTTTTCGTCTTCACATCCCAAAAGGAATACCATTCCAAGCATTAATAAAATGAAGAAATGTGTTTTCATAAATACTATTTGTTTAATGAATAAATAGAGTACATAGTTATTCTTGTTTTAAGACGATCACAGAATGAGCCGGAAGTAAACATAGAATTTTATCGTTCACTTTGAGAGGCTGGGCGTCCGGAGCCAACATTTGGTCTGTGGTAGGTAAACCGTCTTTGATATAACGGTAAACCTGATAATTCCCTTTGGTTTGCGTATGTTGGTTGATGAGGCTTATTGCTTTCTCCTGGTCCATTCCATTGGCGAAAACATATACCCATTTGCCATTTGTGTTTCGAACAGCAGTTCCTGCATACCATTCTTCCGGTGTTGCTATCGGATAGATTTCAGCTCCCGGGCGTATGAAACGTGTCAACAGAGAATAGGCATAGTACTGTGGGCGTACCTCGTAATCACTTTTGATATCGTTGTAGTATGGTTCCGAAGCGTATGTTTTCTTTACATACTTCCATAAACCCAGTTGCTGCATTGCTCCGTAGTCTGCATCCTTACCATAGTATTGGTCTATCAGGCTCCAATAGCTAACACCGCTTGCTCCTGCATTGAGTAGATTGATGGCTATGCGTGTCATGAGTACTCCTCGTTCATACAAGTCGATATCTTTTTGTCTGGTGGCACCTACGCATTGATTACCTCCGAATTCACCGATGAAATGGGCTTTTCCAACTGAAGAGGCCAATTGAGAGTTTTGTTTTTCCCAATCCAGAATTGTGGAGTTCGGAGTTTCGTAGCCGAAGATATAGGTGTGGGAGTTGAATACGTCAGCAACGTTCGCCAGTCCTTTCGTGCAGGCTGCCAGATATTTATGCGTTCCTGTACCTCCGTCTGAATTGTCAGAAAGGCTGAAATGTACTTTATTTCTTATTCCATCCTCTTTGAAACGTCTGTCGAGTACTTTACACATTTCAATATAGTCGGCGGTGGGAGCAGCTTTACCTTTGATGATATATGACCAATCTGGTTCGTTGATCGGAGTAATCTCTTTGACGCACGTGTATTTTTTGTTGTTGAGCAGGTGTTGTACAAGTGCGGAAAAGTTCTCGCTCCATTCTTCATAGTTAGTCGGGGCTACTACCCAGTTACCATAATTCCCTTCGGCCAGGAAATGTCCCGGAGGGGCTCCCCAAAGTACAAGGGTGACTTCCATTTTCTGTTCTTGTGCCATATCCAATACTTTGTAGAGTGATTGCATTTCTACAGAGTTGAAAGTGAAATTATGCCAGTCGATTTTGGATGCATCCGGATTGTCATTCTTTGGCTCATACCATTGTGGCATCACCATCACCCGTAAGCTTTGCAGTCCCATTTCTTTGACACGTTTCACAACGATGCGATCCCAGTCTTCAGCTTTAGCTCCATCATTGCGGGTCACATTTTGTGAGAGAAAGTGGGGATCTAGTTCTGCACCTATAGCACGGAGCTTTACACCGGTTTTCTTTCCTACAGAAAGTTTCTGTATGGCAGTTGTTGAACTTTGGTATTTGATTATCAGACAACTTTGCGGGTTATCCAGTGTCAGCGTGAAGCCGTTAGCCAGTTCTTTACCGGTTTTCTTTATAGCTTCTCCTGTATCTTTATTGGTGAGTATATAAGTGTGGTCAGGGTGTAGCCCTGATAAATTGACAGTATAGCTCTTGTCCGGATTGTCTTTGCGGCGGAAAGCTACGATGTATCCGCTGTCATCCGACGGACGATAAAGTTGGTATGCTAGCCAGATATTTTCCGAAGTAATGTTGTTTATTCCACTCAACGGATAGTAATCTTCATAGAAATAGGGGCGGAGTTCTTTGAACTCTGCCTGGCGGTCGCGCATATCATAGATGGATTGTCCGGCTTCGGTTATTTTCCAGTTGTAGATAATAGAGGTTCCGAGGCTGGAACGGAAAGTGAATTTATCGGCACTCACAGTTCCTGTACCATGCAGGGGAAGGTATAAGTTCAATCCGTAAGTATGGCATTGATAGCCGATTGGTTCTCCATAACTGTAATCTGTTCTCCACATCGGTGCACTGCGTGAGATACTTTCGAGGTCAATACGGCGTCCGCCACTGGCACAATTATCAACCAGCATATGCTCCAGTGTTACATCCGGATAATCCTTTGCCACATCCTCCACTACACTTCTCCAGAGTCTGGAAGAATCAAGAACATTGGCTTTATCTACACTTGTAACCTTATTTCTTCTCTTACGTGCGATCTCAAATGCCTTAATTGCAATACGGCGGATCTCATTCTCGTTATAAGAAAGAGTATCTACTGCTGTGCGGACTCCGTTCTCCTCAGTAGTCTTTCTTGCTCCGAAATAAAGACCTCCTGTAAGCTCTCTTACGATGATCATGTCAAAACCATCTCCGATGATCTCATCACGGAGCGGGCATGCATCACGAAGCTCATTGTAAAGATAAGCCGGACGAAGATTTGCAAACAGGTTCAGCGCCTTACGTATCGCAAGAAGACCTGCCTCCGGACGTTTGGATGGCTCAAGCTTATACCACGGGGATGTCTTAGCATCACCGCCAATGGAACCCATCAGTACTGCATCAGAAGCTTTTGCCTGGGCAATGGCTTCCTCTGTAAGGGGTACTCCGTGAGCATCAATGGATGCCCCTCCTAAAAGAACCTCTGTGTATGAAAATTTATGACTGTATTTCTCACATACTCTGTCTAAAACTTTTTTGGCCTCGGCAACAATCTCCGGACCGATTCCGTCACCTTTAATTACTCCGATTTTCAGGCTCATCTTTGTCATTCCCTTCTATGTATCTGTGATTTTTGTACCATTTTTCGTTCCAAAAATCTGTTAAACACTATAATACCGTATTTTTCGTCAGGTTTCAACCCTTTAATCTGTAAAAGTATAAAAATCCAGAGTGAACTCTGTTTTATTTTCAATTGCATCCAAAAATGTCTGCGGAAATGGACGTACCCAATGGTGTTCATCAACATTAGCCGCATTAGGATTACATTTCTTTATTCTTTTTACAAACTGCTCTTTACCAAAACGCTTTAAATCAAACCACCTCAGTTGTTCCCCTGCCAATTCTCTCGCACGTTCATCCAAAATAAAATCAATATCTTGAATCTGCGACAGGTTGACACACATATCCTCCTCATAACCGGCAACTGCACGGGTCATACGTAACTTATTCATATAATCCAAAGCATCAGATTTATCCGTTTGAGCCCCAGCTTCTGCTACAATCAGATACATTTCAGCGATACGAATCATAAAACCGTCCCGCGTACTTCTATCTTCATCTTTAGAAGCACGTGCAGGGTCTGCAAACTTACATAACTCTAAAGATTGCTTCATGTTTTTAGTAGAACCATCTGCATTATAAATATCATTTCTGTCAAACAGCTGGTAACGGTTTTCCGCCCAGGCACGTTGCGCAGCAGTTGCTTCCCCTTTAATTATATAAATAGCCGTATCAGCCATTGCCGTGTACTTACCTTTTCCTTTCTCATTATTCATGATCCATAGATGGCGGAAACTGCCACCATAACGTTGATCTCTTTCCTCATCAAACAAGTCAATCAAATAACGGGTTGGCATGTAACGGTTAAATGGACGTCCATACTCTATGGAACGTGTCATACCCGGTTGATCATCATATTTCATGCAGAAAAGCAGATGCGCATTATTTCCTCCATTTCTGATAACCGGTTTATCATCCAATTCCGAATTATACAGCTGATTTGTTGAATAATCGACATACCATATTACTTCATTATTGGAATTTCCATCACTGTTCTTCATATCCCAGATAGAAGCAAAATCTTTAGCCAACTCAAAAGGACCATTGTCTATCACGTCTTTGGCCAAATTATAAGCCTGTTCATACATCTTTGCATCCTTCGTTACACTAGCCCGCGTTAACAGTAGTCTGGCTTTAAGTGCTTTGGCAGTCCATACCGTAACTCGACCACCGTCATTCTGCTGAGTAGATAATTTACTTGTAATAGCCCAGTCCAGATCACTAAACATATGCTGATAAATATCACTTACCGATGTTTTAACCGGATTCATTACGATACTACTTGAAGGCACATCTATGTAATAGGTATCTCCAAATGTTTCAGTCAATATCCAATAATAAAATGCACGCAGTACTCTGGCTTCCGCCTCACGCTTATTCAATGTTGTAGCCAATGTTTCATCTTTCGATGGGTTAGGTACAGTTTCCGCATGATAGATTGCGGTGTTGCACCAGTTTATAGCTGCGTAGAATCGGTCAAAATAAAAGGTACATGCAGAATTGGTACCATCAAGCGACTGCGTATATGCCGCCATATTATTATCCACACATCCAGAAGCTGCTGCTATAATATCCGTTCCAGTTTCACTCAATCCAATGGCATCTTCTTTACCTGCCCAAAAGCGCAATGGGGTATAACATGCATTCACGATGGCATTCAACCCTTCTTCCGTATCATAATATCCCCCTTCGGAAGTTACATCACTATAATTGGTTTCATCTAAGAAACTATCACAACCACTTCCCAGAAACAGCATCAACGATGCTACTAATAATATACTTTTTTTCATAATGTTATTCCTTTAAATACTGAATCGTTTATCAAAAATCCAAATTGACACCAAACACAAGTTGCTTGGTCATAGGGAATGAAATACCTCCTCCACGTTCCGGATCATAATTCTCAATACTACTGAAAGTGAAGAAGTTTTTAGCTGTTGCATAAATGCGTACGCGGTCCAGTCCTATATTCTTCAGTGCTTTTGCTGGAAGATTATAAGCTAAAGTTATATCTCTGATTTTCACAAACGAGCCTTTTTCATATTTCAAGGTTGAAGAATATCTGGTTTTTCCGAATCCGTAAAAACGGTTAGGACGTGGAAAATCGTTTGTGGGATTTTCAGGAGTCCAGTAGTCTACATTCGAACTGTTTTCCAATCCGTCTGGTTTATATCCTCTATTAAATTCATAATCGATCCACTGACCTAAACGGCTGTAAATGAAAAACGAAAATTCAAAATCATGAATGGTAAAAGCATTATTGATACCAAAAGTCACTTTCGGACGTTTACTGTAAATAACACGGTCTTCGGGAGTAATTTCCCCGTCATCATTCGTATCCTGTATCTTTATGTCACCAGGAATCTGCCCGTTCTTAGCAGCTTCTTCCGCTTCATCTAATTGCCAGATACCAATTTTCTTATAATCGTAAAACACCTGAAACGCTTCACCCACAAACCACGAGTTAGCCTCATCTCTCAGTGCTCCCGATGCCAGTTCTTTTATTTTCTCTTTGTTATGAGAAAGCGTAAAATCTGTGGTCCAGGTAAAATTCTTCTTTTGTATATTTACTGAGTTTAGCGTTATATCAATACCAAAGTTTTCCGTCTTACCAATATTTTCCATCACATCAGAGTAACCATTAGTTGATGGGATCTTGCGATTCATAAGAACATTCCTCGTATATGATTTATAAATGTCCAGAGAACCTGACAGACGATTATTGAAGAGTCCGAAATCCACTCCCAAATCGAATACAGAAGTTGTTTCCCACGTCAGATTCTTATTCGACATAGTCTTAGGATACAGACCACTGGCCAGCTCATTATTGAAAGAATAAGTAGAAGAGCCCAAAAGACCTATCGTTTGATAAGGATCAATGGCCGATTGACCGGATTCTCCCCAGCTTAAACGAAGTTTCAAGTTGGATAAATTATCAATGTTCTTCAGAAAAGCTTCTTCATTCATTCTCCACGCTAATGCTACAGATGGAAAATATCCCCACTTATGTCCACTGGCAAGTAGTGAAGAGCCGTCTGCACGTAAAGAAGCTGTAAGAATATAACGGTCCATAAACTTATAATTTACACGTCCGAAGAAAGAAGCCAAATTCTCTTCTTGTAAATAACTGTCAATCATAACTTCTTTGGTGTTTGATGCCAGATTATGATAGATATTGCCTCCATAAGTCTGCCCTTTACCTGAAGCCAATGTATATTCTTTACTCTTATAAATCGTACTGGTACCACCCATTATCTGAAAATCATGCTCTCCCAATATCTTCGAATAGGTCAGGATGTTTTCCCAGGTAATACCCGATTGAATAGTATGTTCTTTCAATGATTTACTGTCTTTGCCTTCTCCGTCCAAAGAGTTTGCCGAGCAATAATACCCTCTTCTTGAATTCTGAGCATCAACCCCTAATGTTGTTCTGAAAAGAAGATCTTTTGTGATATTCCAGTTCGCATACAAGCTGCCAAAGAAACGGGTGCCTTTCGTGTTATCCTTTATTGCCCCCTCCACATCATCCACCAATGGATTGGTCTGAGAATTGTATCCCGGTGCCGGGAATCTTACCACTTCTCCATTTTCATCATAAGGTTTTGATAATGGAACAATCTTATTACACATATTCAACGGATCACGACGTGTGTTTTGATCCTTATAAGTATACGTAATGCTTGTACCTATCTTCAGGGTTTTCAGTAATTCATGATCCAATGCTACCCTGGCATTCAATCGTTTATAATTATCATTTTTGAAAAGCCCATTCTCACCTCTATATCCCAAAGAGATATTATGTTGTGTCTTGTCTGTACCTCCCGATATGGATAGTTCATAATTCTGATTGAAACCATTGCTCATCATTAAGTCACGATAGTCAGTAGACACTCCTTCTCTAACATATTCCAATTCCTGCGCCACTGTAAAGACCTGATCATCCGGCAAATATTCATTAGTTGTCTGGTCACGGTATGCTTCACGTTTTAACTGTGCATATTCAGCTCCATTCATGATAGATGGATAAGAAGAAATCATATTAACAGAAGCAAAAGCATTCAGAGAAACTTTTGATTTTCCTGTTTTTCCTTTCTTAGTAGTCACGATGATAATACCATTTGCACCACGTGTTCCGTAAATGGCGGTTGAAGATGCATCTTTTAAGACTTCAATAGATTCGATATCCGAAGGATTAATATCCAGGGTCGTACCATAATCTACTCCATCAACCAAGATCAGAGGTTTATTACTGGCTTTTAATGATCTCTCTCCACGAATAGTGAAACTCAGATCATGCCTTACCTGAAGAAGAAGTCAGGTCCAATCCTGCAACCTTTCCCTGTAAAGCTTCCAAAGCATTGGTTGTCGGTATAGCTGTGATATCCCGTGACTTTACGGAAGACACAGCACCCGACAAGTCCCTCTTTTTCTGTACACCATAGCCTACAACAACAACTTCATCCAAAGCCTGTGCATCTTCTTTCAAGGTAATAGTAAATGAAGTCTGTTTTCCAACCGGTATAGACTGAGTCAGATAACCGATGTAAGAGACAATTAAAACATCTTTCTCCTTCACATTCGGAATTGCAAATTTACCATCCAAATCCGTAATAGAACCGTTACCGGTTCCTTGCACAGATACATTGACTCCAATCACCGGCTCTCCGGTAACATCTTTCACAATACCGGAAACTTGATGTGTCTGAGCCAGAGACAACAAGCAAAGCATGCTAAACATCAAAGACATACATGCCCTTCGAATAAATACATTCTGATTCATAAAAAAGTGCTTTTAAAATTAGTAAATAAGGTATTTGTTTTTCTATTCATATGAAAAGCTGAAGGTAGCAGGAGTATCTGCTTTTAACACTATTTCCTGCATTTCCGCTTCCCGCAATTGAATTTTTACGTTCTGATCTATTTTAGATAATAAAGTGACTTTCACTTCCTTTTCATTCCATGACAGCTCTTGCACTATAATTCCACCTCTCAAGGCTACTCCGTTTATATGCCCACTGCGCCATTGCTGAGGCTTACATGGTAAAAGGGATATCAGACCCGGTTCCGAGTAAACCAACATTTTCATCACTAAAGACGGGTATCCTCCGCAGATGTCCAGATTGAATGTTTTTTTAGGATCGTGGGTTGAAACCATATTATTATTCCAATAACTGTTTCCCAACCAGGTCAGCATATCATAAGCCGTCTCGGATTCACCTAAAGCACACGCAGAGAAAGCCAGTTGAATCATACCGAACGCCATGATTCCGCCATTGTCTTGCCGGCGTATTTCCATCCTACGATTAACGGCCCGCTTACATCCTTCTAGCAAATCCTTATCTTTCATAATAAGGGGATCATGAAAATCATACAGTCCGAATAAGTGAGAAGCGTGGCGATGTTTATGATTGTCCTGCAAGTCCTTCCACATCCATTCTCTGATTTCTCCATTCTCATTCAGCATATAAGAAGGCATTTTGGCCTGCATAGACTCCCATACCGGAATTTTATCCTGATTGACACCCAAAACCTGACTGGCTTCTATAACTGAGCGCAACAAAGCATTAGCTGCCATCACATCCATCGTGGCATTTATACAAGCCTGGCTGGGATGATTTGCCGGATGATTTTCAGGAGAATATGAAGGATTAAAAACATACTTCCCATCAACCCCTTCTTTCAGAAAGTCTTCATAAAACAAGGCGGCCTGTTCCATGAATGGAAGTGCCCGTTTCTGCAAAAACTCTTTGTCCAGGGTATACATATAATAGTCATAATAGAAGAGTGAGTACCATGCCGCTCCGGTCACCCAGAAAGTCATCGGCCAGGTAGCATCAAAATGATTATTTAAGCCATGTGAACTAAAACGTGACGGAACATGAATACCACGGCAGTTATAAAGCTCACGTGCATTCACCTTAAAATCTTCCATATATGCTTCCAGCCTGTCAAACAGTGGCAACATCAGCTCCGGAGTATTAGCCTGCAAATAATGGGAAATGACAACCGGCAGATTTCCATTAGTCGTATAGTCACCGGACCAGGGAGGAGTCATAGTAGCTCCCCAGATACCTTGAAGATTAGGAGGATTAATGCCTGTGGCACAAATAACATTATAACGTGCAGCATCGAAAATCTTCTCTATTAAAGCCGGATTGGAACCACCTGCTTCCAATAGTTCTTCGGAAGATTTCATACGGTCTTCTTTAGAGACACCCAAATCAATCGATACACGCTCAAATAATTCTTTATGGATTTTTTTATGCGCATCCAGTAATTCCGCATAATTAGTAGGATATAAACTGAGGTCTTTCATCATATCAGGTACTTTCGATATTTCCATATTGTCAGAAGGTTCAACACGAGCTAATATCAGCACATCCGTAGCACCATTTATGACTATTTGATCCGAGTTCATCTCTATATCACCGTCCATGTTCACGACTTTCACTACCCCTTCGTATCCCTTAAAGCTTTTTCTGGATTCAAATTCCCAAGGCCTTTCGTACCATGCTTTAAAATAAAGTCCGTTTTCCATTACACCGGATTCAACTTTATCAATGCAGTTCTTCTCACTTAATGTAAATTTCTTCTTACGTCCTGCATCATGCCTCATTATCTGTGAAAGATTCAATGTTGTATGG
>OOCZ01001166.1_pt1 | contig 17501 bp, 12 predicted proteins | sample 1671631 | NCBI WGS metagenome assembly OOCZ01 (sample SAMN06348176, study PRJEB24527) | human gut metagenome | reverse complement strand
TCCATGCTGATTGGAAAACGCCGGAACACATTGAAGTGAAGCCTGTTTATACAAAAGAAGACCTCGAAGGAATGGAACACCTCGGCTATGCTGCCGGACTTCCGCCCTATCTGCGTGGTCCGTATTCAGTAATGTACACGCTTCGTCCTTGGACTATCCGCCAGTATGCCGGATTCTCCACTGCCGAAGAATCAAATGCTTTCTATCGCCGTAACCTGGCTTCCGGTCAGAAGGGGTTGTCGGTTGCGTTCGACTTGGCTACGCATCGCGGCTACGACCCCGATCACGAACGTGTGGTAGGTGACGTAGGTAAAGCGGGTGTATCTATCTGTTCTTTGGAAAACATGAAGGTCCTGTTCGACGGTATTCCTTTGAACAAGATGTCCGTATCCATGACAATGAACGGGGCGGTGCTTCCGGTTATGGCATTCTACATCAATGCCGGTCTGGAGCAAGGTGCGAAATTGGAAGAAATGGCAGGTACTATCCAAAATGATATCCTGAAAGAATTCATGGTGCGTAATACCTATATTTACCCGCCTGCATTCTCAATGAAAATTATTTCCGACATCTTTGAGTATACTTCGCAGAAGATGCCTAAGTTCAACTCCATTTCCATTTCCGGTTACCATATGCAGGAGGCAGGTGCTACCGCAGATATCGAGTTGGCTTATACGCTTGCCGACGGTCTTGAATATCTTCGTGCCGGAACTGCCGCCGGTATTGATATCGATGCATTTGCTCCGCGTCTGTCTTTCTTCTGGGCAATCGGTACAAACCACTTTATGGAAATTGCCAAGATGCGTGCCGCACGTATGTTGTGGGCGAAGATTGTGAAACAGTTTAACCCGAAGAATCCGAAATCATTGGCACTGCGTACCCACTCACAGACTTCCGGTTGGTCATTGACCGAACAAGATCCGTTCAATAACGTGGGACGTACTTGTATCGAAGCGATGGCTGCCGCTTTGGGACATACACAGTCTTTGCATACCAATGCGTTGGATGAGGCTATCGCACTTCCGACGGACTTCTCCGCACGTATTGCCCGTAACACTCAGATCTACATTCAGGAAGAAACATACATTTGCAAGAATGTTGACCCGTGGGGTGGTTCTTATTATGTAGAGACTCTGACGAACGAGTTGGCGCATAAGGCTTGGGAGCATATTCAGGAGATTGAAAAACTGGGTGGCATGGCAAAAGCTATCGAAACAGGTATTCCTAAGATGCGTATCGAAGAGGCCGCTGCACGTACACAAGCTCGTATCGACAGTGGTCAGCAGACGATTGTCGGTGTGAACAAGTATCGTCTGGACAAAGAAGCTCCGATCGATATTCTTGAAATTGATAATACGGCGGTTCGTCTTGAACAGATCGAAAACCTGAAACGTCTGAAAGAGGGACGTAACCAGGCTGAGGTAGATAAAGCGTTGGCGGCTATTACCGAGTGTGTGAAGACCGGTAAGGGTAACTTGCTGGAACTGGCAGTGGAAGCAGCGCGCGTCCGTGCCACATTGGGCGAGATTTCATCTGCTTGCGAACAGGTCGTAGGACGTTATAAAGCAATAATTAGAACTATATCAGGCGTGTATTCATCAGAAAGTAAAAACGATAGCGACTTCAAGCGTGCTTGTGAACTGGCAGAGAAGTTTGCGAAAAAAGAGGGACGTCAACCTCGTATCATGGTTGCAAAGATGGGACAGGACGGTCATGACCGTGGTGCCAAGGTAGTAGCAACGGGTTATGCGGACTGTGGTTTCGACGTGGATATGGGACCGTTGTTCCAGACTCCGGCAGAAGCTGCTCGTGAAGCGGTAGAAAACGATGTTCATGTAGTAGGTGTTTCTTCACTGGCTGCCGGTCATAAGACATTGGTTCCGCAGATTATTGAAGAACTGAAGAAACTGGGACGTGAAGACATTGTGGTGATTGCCGGTGGTGTTATTCCTGCACAGGATTATGACTTCCTGTATAAGGCAGGTGTAGCTGCTATCTTTGGTCCGGGTACTCCGGTGGCGAAGGCTGCTTGTCAGATTTTGGAAATTCTGATGGATGAAGAATAACTTCTGAGATTCTTTAGAATCTTATAATATTCCCACCTTTTAGACTTGTTTTGGTTTAAAAGGTGGGATGTTTTTTTTGTTTGCATCCATTGCCTGAAATTAATTTTGCCTATATTTGCCCCGGGTTTCATAGTAAAAGACTCGACAGATGAACGAAACGATAGCAGAATTGGATATCCGTTTTGAGCAGTTTTATGCCGCTAACTTCCCTCGTGTGAAGAACTTTGCGAAGTTGTTGACCAAATCGGAGGAAGATGCGGAAGACATCGCTCAGAATATATTTCTTAAGTTGTGGACACGTCCTGAACTTTGGCAAGATCAGGAAACCATGACTGGTTATCTCTATACTGTGACTCGGAATGAAATATTCAACCTGTTCAAGCATCAGAAGGTAGAGCAGGAATATGAAGATAAGATAATGAAAGCGCAACTAATAGGTGATTTGTGTGATGAAGATACTTCATTGCTCGAAAATCTCTATTATAAAGAAGTGCTCCTCCTCGTCAAGATGGCACTCGACCAATTGCCTCCCAAACGCAGGCAAATATTTGAGATGAGCCGGTTTGAAGGTTTGTCTCACAAAGAAATAGCGGAGAAACTGCAAATCCCTCTGCGCACAGTAGAAGACCACATCTACAAAACATTGACCGAACTTCGTAAAGTGTTAATGTTTGTTATTCTCTTCCGGTTCTTTCCGTAGTTTCTCTTTCTGAATGGTGGTAATTATGTAAACGTTTCTTAGAAACAATAAATATCACCTTATGAAGAATTATATTCGTGACGTTATAGACCGTTATATCAAGCATGACTATCCGGCGGAAGTTGACCGGGATTTTCGTGTATGGCTTATCGATGAAGAACGTGCCGATGAAAAGGATTCCGAATTGAGTCAGCTTTGGGAAGCTACCGAATCCGCAACTACTCCCAATTATCAACATTCGTTGGAGAGGATGAGAGAACTCACCGGAATAAAGACGAGACAAAAAGTACATACCTTACATACGCGGCTGGTTATCTGGAAGATTGCAGCGGCTTTGCTGATTGCCGTATCCGCTGGCTCTATTTATCTGGCTTTACAGAACAGACAGGCGCCGGACTTGTTGCAGGCTTATATACCTACTACCGAGATGCAGAATATTACTTTATCGGATGGCACGCAAGTGATGATCAATTCAGAAAGTACCTTGCTTTATCCTCAACAGTTTACGGGAGACAGTCGTTGTGTCTATCTGGTGGGAGAAGCCAACTTCAAGGTGAGACGTGACGAGGCACATCCGTTTATCGTAAAGTCGGCAGATTTCCAAGTCACGGCATTGGGAACGGAATTTAATGTGTCGGCTTATCCCGAAGAGGAAGAGGTAACGGCAACGTTGATTTCGGGAAAAGTTCTGGTAGAGTACAATGGATTGAAAGAGCAAGAGATACTGAAACCCAACGAACAGTTGGCTTATAATAAACACACCCGTTTGGGTAGTGTGACTTATCCGGATATGCAGGATGTCACAGCCTGGCAACGCGGTGAGATTGTTTTTCGCAGTATGACGATGGAAGAGATCTTCCCCCGTCTCGAACGCAAATATCCTTATACATTCGTGTATAGCTTTCACAGCCTGAAAAGTGACCGTTTTAACCTGACTTTCGGGCAGAACGCTTCCATAGAAGAAGTGATGGATATTATTGCCCGTGTGACGGGTAATCTGGATTATAAGATAGTGGGCGACAAATGTTATCTGACGGTGCGTCATAAATAACGTTCCCGCTACCGGACTATTTGAATAACACCGATTATTAACCTTAAAATATACGAGAAGCCTATGCGGAAAAAATATCCGGGAGAAGCTGCAACCTTCCCCCGGATGTGAAATCGAAATTCTTACTATTAGCGTTACACAAACGCTACTAAATTCGAGAATCTAACTTTATCTGTATAAACTAATACTAAGAAGATGCAGCAAATTTATGAATTTATAGCCAATAAGCAGACAATCAGCCGAGTATTTATGCTTTTTTTGTGCTGTCTGCTCCTTTCTATCCCCACTTTTGCTCAAAACAGCAGTGCCCGGATTACGATCCATAAGAAAAACATATCGGTCATTGAGGCGCTAAAAGAAGTGGAAAAGCAGACGAAACTTTCTGTCGGCTACAACGAATCGCAGTTGAAAAACAAAGCCTCCATCAGTCTGGCTCTGGAAAAAGCGACATTGGAGAACTCTCTCACCGAAATCCTGAAAGGAACAGGATATACTTATCAGTTGAAAGGCAAATATGTCATCATTGTTCCGCAAGAAAAGAAAGAAGTGGAGCAAGTGTCTGCCAAACGTATCACAGGGCAGGTGCTGGATGAACAGGGAGAACCGCTCATCGGTGTGAATGTGCTGGTGGAAGGAACGAGCATAGGAGCTATCACCGATATGGACGGAAACTTCTCGCTGGAAGCTCCGGTAGGCAGTACGTTGAGTATTTCTTACGTAGGCTATACTCCGAAGACATTGAAAGTGGGTGGAGCGAACAAGTACAGCGTGCAACTCGCTTCGGATACGAAACTATTGAATGAAGTCGTAGTGACAGCATTGGGTATCAAGCGTGAGCAAAAGGCATTGAGTTACAATGTGCAGCAGGTGAAATCCGACGAACTGACTCAAATTAAAGACGCCAACTTTGTAAACAGCCTGAATGGTAAAGTAGCGGGTGTTACTATCAATACCAGTTCTTCCGGTGTGGGAGGAGCAAGCAGGGTAGTGATGCGTGGTACAAAGTCCATCGAGCAGAGCAGCAATGCTTTGTATGTCATCGACGGTATTCCAATGTACAATTTCGGTGGCGGAGGCGATACGGAATTTGGTTCAAAAGGAGCTACCGAAGCCATTGCCGACATCAACCCCGAAGACATCGAAAGTATCTCCGTACTGACGGGAGCTGCCGCAGCTGCCATGTATGGTAGTAATGCCGCCAATGGAGCGATTGTGATTACCACTAAAAAGGGACACGTAGGGAAATTGCAGGTCGGTGTCTCTAGTGGCATTGAATGGTTGAAACCTTTCAAAATGCCGGATTTTCAAGGACGCTACGGAACCGGAAGCAACGGCAAAGCTGGTAATTCAAGCATTTATAGCTGGGGGCCGAAGTTGAATGCAGCCGCACAGACCGGATATGAACCGAGCGATTTCTTCGATACCGGCGCGGTGTATTCCAATTCTGTGACTTTATCTACGGGAACGGACAAGAATCAGACATTCTTTTCGGTAGCTACTGTCAATTCAGCAGGTATGGTACCCAACAATAGGTATAATCGGTATAACTTTACTTTCCGCAATACGACAAGTTTCCTGAATGATAAAATGAAACTGGATGTCAGTGCCAGCTACATCCTTCAGAACGACCGGAATATGACCAATCAGGGACAGTATTCCAATCCGTTGGTTTCTGCCTATCTTTTTCCTCGTGGAGATGATTTCTCTGTAATCAAGAACTTCGAGCGTTGGGATGAGGCGCGCAAAATCAGTGTACAGTTCTGGCCGCAGGGTGAGGGGGATTTGCGTATGCAGAACCCTTATTGGATAGCTTACCGCAATCTTCGTCTCAATAATAAGAAGCGTTATATGGCTTCGGCAGGTTTGAGTTATCAGATTCTGGACTGGTTGAATGTGGCAGGCCGTGTCCGCATCGACAATACCCACAGCGAATATGAAGGCAAGCTGTATGCAAGCACTAGTACGACACTGACCGATGGTAGCACGCAAGGGCATTACACCGTGAACAACGGACAAAACTCGCAGACATACGCCGATGTATTGATAAATATCAACAAACGTATTCAGGACTTTACGATTGTTGCCAATATCGGAGCCAGTTATAGCGGTATCACCAGCAAAGAATTGGGATATGCAGGCCCGATACGTGAAACAGGAATTCCCAATCTTTTCAATGTATACGATTTGGATAATGCCAAGAAACGTGCCACACAGACCGGTTGGCGTGAAGCGACGGAATCTATCTTTGCCAGTGCGGAGATTGGTTGGAAGAGTATGCTTTACCTCACTTTGACGGGACGTAACGACTGGGCTTCGCAGTTGACACATTCTCCGCAGGCTTCCTTCTTCTATCCGTCGGTCGGCTTGTCGGTCGTCATTTCGGAGATGGTAAAAATGCCGGAATGGGTGGATTATCTGAAAGTGCGCGGTTCGTTCAGTTCCGTAGGTAATCCCTATCCCCGTTTCCTAACTTATCCTACCTACTCGTATGATGCGACTAACATGGACTGGAAATCTCAAAAGAACTTCCCTATCGGCAAACTGTATCCTGAACGTACTGATTCTTGGGAAATCGGTCTGGACGCTACGCTTTTCAAAGATTTCAAGTTGAGCGGTTCGTTCTATTATGCCAATACGTACAACCAGACGTTCGATCCCGAACTTCCCGTATCCGCGCGTTACGACAAACTCTATGTGCAGACCGGATATGTACGTAACTACGGTTTTGAAGCCATGTTGGCTTATAATCATCGTTGGGGAAATTTTGGTTGGGATACCAGCTTTACTTATTCTACCAATAAGAATGAGATCGTAGAATTGGTGCGCAATTATGTGCATCCGGAAACCGGAGTCATCTATAACGTTGACAAGCTGGAATTGAAAACCAATGAAGGACGTGGTTTCGGTAAAGCGAAGTTTATTTTGAAAGAAGGCGGCACGCTGGGTGATCTTTATACACATGCCGACTTGAAACGTGACATTAACGGCAATGTGCTGATTGATGATGACGGCAATGTGACGGCTGTTGATAACGCAGGTGACATCAAGTTGGGAAGTGTACTTCCGAAGGCCAATCTTGCCTGGAACAATAGCTTCACTTATAAGGGAATCAATGCCGGATTCTTGGTTACCGCTCGTTTGGGAGGTATCGTTTACTCCGCTACCCAAGCTTATCTCGATCTGTACGGAGTGTCCGAGACATCGGCTGCCGCACGTGATGCCGGAGGCGCATGGGTAAATGGCCGTAGTCAGGTGAACCCGCAGAGTTTCTATTCCGTAGTGGCTTCGCAGAGCGGACTTCCTACCTATTATACGTACAGCGCGACGAACGTACGCCTGCAAGAAGCGCATATAGGCTATACCATTCCCCGTCGTTGGCTGGGCAATGTATGCGACATTAACGTTTCCCTTGTGGGACGTAATCTGTGGATGATCTATTGCAAGGCTCCTTTCGATCCGGAAGCAGTGGCTACTACCAACAACTATTATCAGGGAATCGACTATTTCATGATGCCGAGCACCCGGAACATAGGATTCAACGTTAAGATTAACTTCTAAATATTATGACGAACATGAAACGAATATATTACCTTCAGAGAATCATTCTTTCGGTGCTCTTGCTGTTACCCTTGTCCGGTTGTTTCGACAGCGATATAAACCGCAAGATGTATGAAGCGGATGATAGTGAAATGCAACGCGAAAATCATATCGTCGGCGCAACGTTGAGAGTGATGCAAGGACTTGTCAGTCCGACGCGCGAGCATTTGTACCAGTTTATGGATGCTATGGTGGGCGGTGCTTACGGAGGCTATATGGAAGGTATCGTAGATACATGGGTAATGAAGTTCTCTACATTCAACCCCGAACAGGGATGGCTGAAATCCCCGTTTGCCGATCCTATTACCGACCTTTATCCCCAATACCTCAAGATGTTGAGCGTGACGGATGATCCGGTAGCTTTGGCTTTGGGTAAAATCTTGCGTGTCTGCGTCATGCACCGTGTGACGGATATTTACGGACCTATCCCTTACTCGCAGATGTTGAGTAATGACAATCTGGGAGAGAACCTGTCCGTTCCATACGATTCGCAGGAACAGGTATATACGCAGATGTTGAAGGAGCTGGAAGAGGCCGATAAAGTGTTGGAAGAGAATAAAGACCTTTCTTCCGAAGCGTTCCGTAAATTGGAGGATCTGTATTACGGTAACATCTCCAAATGGCGCAAATTCCTTCATTCCATGCAGCTTCGCATAGCGATGCGCATGAGTTATGTGAACCCTACGGAGGCGCAGCGTATTGCAGAAAATGCCGTAGCGGCGGGAGTGATCGAAGCGAATGAAGATAATGCCATGCTCCATGTGGCAGAGAACCGTTCCGAACTGTTGTTCAATAATTGGAGTGATTATCGCATCAGTGCCGATATGGTTTCCGTGATGAAGGGATATGAAGATCCCCGCTTGGACGTTATGTTTGTGAAAGGTACCAATACCGTAGAAGTGGGTGGCGAGAAACAGGAAGTGAACGATTTTTATGGTGTGCGTATCGGTATCTTCACCGAGAAGAAAGACGACATGATTAATTTGTATTCCAAACAAATCATCAGCAGTACCGATCCTTACCTCTGGATGAATGCCGCTGAAGTGACTTTCCTTCGTGCCGAAGGTGCGTTGCGCGGTTGGAATATGGGCGGAGAGCCGCAGGCGTTGTATGAGAAAGCCATCGCTCTCTCGTTCGATGAACGCGGGGCTAAAGGAGCCGATAAATATGTGAAGGATGCAGAAAAGAAGCCGGTGAAGTACGTAGATCCGATGGGTGCTTATAGTGCGGATGCAGTGAGCGAGATTACGATTGCTTGGGAACAGGGGTCTGGAAAGGAAATCTTCGAGAGGAATCTGGAACGCATCATTACGCAAAAATGGATTGCCATTTTCCCGTTAGGTTTGGAAGCATGGGCGGAACATCGTCGTACCGGTTATCCGAGGTTGCTTCCTGCCGTAGAGAATAAAGATCCCAACAATAGCGTGAATGTTGCTATCGGTCCCCGTCGCTTGCCTTATCCGGCAGATGAATACAACTCTAACGGTGCTAATATAGCCAAAGCCGTACAGATGTTGGGTGGTACTGACGCTGCGGGTACGCCTCTTTGGTGGGACGCGAAAGACCATTCGGTTGAGAATAACTAATAGCTCTTTACAAGAACCTTTTTTAATCCATAAGATTATGAAATATAAATCAATATTCAATGTATGTCTGCTGACCGCTTTCCTGTTGACTGCGACCACTTCCTGTGACGATTGGACGGAAATGGAAATTCATGAGACGGATGTCAACGGAGCAAAGGAGCAGAACCCGGAACAATATGCCGTTTATACGCAGAACCTTCGGGCTTATAAGGCAACGAAGCATGCTGTGGTTTATGCCCGGCTTGACAATGCTCCGGACAAGGCTACCAGTGAAAAGTTTTTTCTCCGTTCCTTGCCGGACAGTATTGATATCGTATCCATGCGTAATGCCGACCGACTGACTGATTTTGACCGGGAAGACATGGCAATGGTACGTGCCGATTACGGAACGAGAGTGCTTTATTATGTGGATTGCACGCTGGGAGACAAACTGAATGCCGCCATCGCTTCCGCTGTTGAAGCCGTGCGGGCAGGAACATTTGACGGAGTCACGCTTGCTTCTTCTGCTGCGGTAGATGCGGCAACGTTGAAATCGCTGACTGACGCACTGGGACAAACACCGTGCTTGCTTGTCTTCGAGGGAACTCCTTCCCTGTTGCCGGAAGCGCAACGTAGCCTTTTCAGCTATTTCGTACTTGATATTTCCGAAGCAGCCGATGACTACGACATAGAAACGGAAGTTCTTTTGGCTACCGGATATGGCAAAACTGCTCCCGGACATCTGCTGTTGGCTGTCACTCCCGAAGGCTCGTTGACTGATTATAATGGAGTGACCCGTTCTGCCATTGCAGGAGCTGCTCACAGTGCTCTCCATATGGAGACACCGTTGGGAGGCATTGCCATTTACAATATTTCGGACGATTATTACGATGCTGATATTATTTATAAACAGACTCGTGGAGGCATTCAATTTTTGAATCCCGCTTCGGTTCATTAAACTAAGTAAACTATGAGAATACATAAACTTTATCAGTGCCTTGCAGCCGCAACCCTCCTGTTTTTGCCGGTTGCCTGCGACAATACCGATTATAGCGACCATTCACCGTTTGACAATTCGGCATACTTGAATGTGGCTGCTACTAAAAATGCGGAAACGTTCACTTTCAACCGTAAGGTGACGAACCAGACGAAAACGTTTACAGTGAAACTGTCGTATCCTTCGGGCGATGATGTAAAGGTGAATCTCAAGGTAGACCCTTCATTGATTGCCATATATAATGCGAAGAACGACACGCATTATGAAATGTTGTCTGCCGAACATTATCAATTATCGCAGGAATCCGTTACTATTCCTGCCGGAAAGATAACGTCCGACGAAGTCAGTATCAAATTCCTCAAACTCGATGAATTGGAGATTGACGCTACTTATCTCTGTCCGCTTTCCATCAGTGGAGCCGAAGGAGTGGGAGTGATGGACGGTTCACGTACAATGTATTATCTGGTGCGTCGTTCCAGCGCTATCACTACAGCGATGAATCTGAAGAATGTTTACGTTGCCGTTCCCGGATTTGATAAGGGAAGCCCTACGGCAGATGTGGTGAATAACTTGAGTGCCATTACGATGGAAGCCATCATTCGTGTGAATAGTTTCCAAAAAGAGATATCTTCTATTATGGGTATCGAACAATATTATCTGATGCGTATTGGTGATGCAAATTTTCCAAATCAACAGTTACAAGTACAGTCCACATTTGGTAAATTTCCTGAAGCCAGTAAACAGAAATTACTACTGGCAGGTGAATGGTATCATGTTGCTTTGACATGGGATTTAGCTAATGCCACTATTGCTTTCTATGTGAACGGGCAGTTGCAAAGCATTAGTAACGCTCATGGTAAGAGTGATCTGACTAGCATAAATTTAGGCGATAAGGTACCTGATGATGAATTTGGAAATGGAGGTGATTTTAATTTCTATTTTGGTCGTTCCTATGGTGAATCACACGATATAAGTCGCCAATTTGATGGCGAAATATGTGAAGCTCGCATTTGGAGTGTAGCCCGGACAGCCGAACAAATTTGGCAGAACATGTACGATATACCTAATCCAACGGAAGAACCGAACTTGTGTGCTTACTGGAAGTTTGACGAAGGGACAGGTTTGAAAGTTGTAGATCGTACCGGACATGGGAATGATGCGAAGGTAATTCCTTACTGGAAAGGAAGTGACCACACGGAAGTGTATAGTAAGACTGATGTGGATTTATGGCCAAGTGGCATTGAGGTGCCGAAAGTAAATCAGGAATGAGAGATTATAGATAACTATTAAAATGTATATGATTATGAAACGAATAATACAAAATATCTCTTTGTGCGTATTATTGGCTCTGGTGATGGGGGCTTGTGAAGAGGATGCGACATTGGTGAATCCAGATGTAGTACATGGAAAGTCGACGGTTGCTAAGGAAGAAGTTGCCGAAACGGCTTTTTTGTGGAGCACCTCGTCACCGAAAAATGGTTTTATTATCTATGATTATATAGATGCGGTGAATGATGAAGTGTATGTGGAATTGGCAAAGCCTGCAGAACATGATATGACCTTTACAATACGTGCTATACCTTCTTTAACCGCTGATCAAAAGGCTATGATAGAGAATAAATATTATCATGTGAAGCTCTTTAACGTTTTAGGAGATGTGGGCGAGTTCACTATTGCTGACGGAGGTAAAGTGAAGATATCGGCTGGTGAGAGACTCTCTACACGGGTAGGTTTTACCGCAACGAATCTGTTTACTGAATCTGCAGCAACTGTTATACTACCATTAGTAGCGACAGATGAAACGGGTAATCAATGTTATATCTGTTATTATATCAGCCAAGTGGAGATGGAACGTCAGGACAGATCAAAGAAGCCTTATACAGTGATAACGTATATTGATACCGAAATGATGAATCCTTTAATAGCTGACCAATATACTTCTAAATTACAGTACCTGAAGTCTCGTCGGGATAGAACAACTATTTACGAAAATGTTCCTGTATTTGATGTGGTGAATTTGCGAAAAGCTTTGTTGAAATACGACGAGTCCTCCCGTAGAGCGATTTTGAAATTAACACCGGATGTGGAACACGTGTTGAAAAACTATGCTCAATATATTCAACCATTGAGGCAGAAGGGTATTAAAGTCTGTCTTTCTATTGAAGGAGGAGGGACAGGTATAGGCTTTGCCAATCTGACAGATATGCAAATTGCTGATTTTGTGGCACAAATCAAGGTGGCTGTGAATATGTATCAATTGGATGGTGTTCATTTGCGTGATGAAGGTGCTGGGTACGACAAGACTGGAGCACCGGAAGTAGATGAAGTCTCCTATCCTAAATTAATTAAGGCACTACGTGAAGCGATGCCGGACATCATGTTGACTCTTGCAGATGATGGAGGTACTACGGCAATGATGGACAAAGAACGAGGTGGTATTGTAGTAGGTGATTATATTGATTTGGCATGGAATGTTGTGTGGGATACTGCGGTTAATCCGTGGGCAAATGGGTCGGAACGTAAACCTATAGCAGGAGTTACAAAAGAGCGATATGGGGGCATTTCCTTTTATATAAAGCCGCGAATGAGTGAAGAAAGCGAGTTCTTTGCGAATTTGATAGCTGAATCTAGGGTAATTGCTTTAAATGAGGGGCTAGGAAAAGTAGCCGTTGCGGAAAATATTCCTTATAGAGACTATATACAGGAAGTTGCAAATGTCGAGGGTATTGGGGGGCTTTTAAGTTGTTTTCATGATAATAATAATGACGAATATCCTTATTATCGCGTGCAGGTAATGGAGACGCAGGCGGCAGAGGGTTATTATGCTTTCCGCAAAGATTGGTAAATTGAAAAGTACCCTCTATTTATGTAAGAACTGTTTATAAGAGCAGTTTTATGTTTGAGCAGAGTTGGACTTTATAATTCCAGTATCTATAATTACTAAATAATTTGAATCATGAAGAATGTATTGAAAATCTGGTTAGTCGACAACACTGTAACCGTCGACAATAAAGATGATAAGATCGGTCAGCTCGAATCGTCCGGTAATCTCTCGTTGCAGGACATCCTCGACGAGATGCACAAGGAAGATACAGGGCTTCGCCCCGAAACCATCGAACACGTTGTGAAGCTCTACAACCGTGTGGTAGGCAACCTCATCCTTAGCGGATATAGTGTCAACACCGGTCTTTACCATGCCGTAGCACAACTTCGCGGAGTGATTGATGGCGGACGATGGAATCCCGACAAAAACTCCGTCTACGTCTCCTTTGCCCAAGACAAAGAATTGCGTGAGGCCATTGCGGAAACTTCCATCAGCATATTGGGCGAACGTCAAAGCGTGATGTACGTTGCCGGTTTCTCACCTGCTACCGCCACTGCAGGTCGTCCGTTCACCGTCAACGGTCGTATGCTGAAAATTGCAGGCACGGATTCTTCCGTCGGAATCACTATCACCGACAGTAAAGAACAAACCACACCTGTCGACCTTAATATGCTGGCGGTTAACAACCCGTCGCAACTCACATTCATCGTTCCTGCCGGGCTGGCGGATGGCGAATACACCCTCACCATCACGACACAGTATGCAGGAAGCACTCTTCTGAAAACACCCCGAATCACCATTGCTACTTTTTACGTCGGCACGAAACCCGACACAGGAGGCGGTTCTGGCTCTGGTGGCGACGAAGGTGGCGGAGGAGGAGAGGCTCCCGATCCTGCGGCATAAAATGTACCTGACTGGTGGAGTATTGCTCCCCCCGGTTTCTGCAGAGAGGCTGCATAGTTCTATACATGATGCGTGTATAGGGCTGTGCAGCCTTCGTGCATAGAGGGCCGCAAGGTGCGTATGAAGAAGGTATCGTTTATGCGAATCAGTAGCTGAACAAATATTGGGATATTTATTTTTCATTATCTGCGAAAAAGATTGTAACTTTGTCATAACTTAAAAAAGAAAGCGAAATGGAACAAACGGACAGGTATATTCGTTTCGACTGGGCAATCAAAAGACTGCTTCGTCAGAAAGCTAACTTCAGTGTTTTAGAAGGTTTCCTCACGGTCTTACTTGGCGAAGAGGTGAAAATCATCGAAATACTGGAAAGTGAAGGCAACCAGCAGACTGCCGATGATAAATTCAACCGTGTGGATATCAAAGCCAAAAACGATAAAGACGAAATAATCATCATTGAGGTTCAGAATACACGTGAGCTTTACTATCTGGAGCGCATTCTCTACGGAGTGGCAAAAGCCATCACGGAACATATATCCCTTGGCGAACGCTATTATGAGGTGAAGAAAATTTATTCCATCAGCATCTTATACTTTGATATCGGCAAAGGGAATGACTACTTATACCACGGACAGAACCACTTCGTGGGAGTGCATACGAACGACTGTCTTGAAGTGACTACCAAAGAGAAAGATGCACTGGTGCATAAGCTCCCAGCCGAGGTATTCCCCGAATATTTCCTGATTCGGGTGAATGAATTTAATAAAGTGGCTGTCACTCCTTTAGAAGAATGGGTGGAGTATCTGAAGACAGGCTGCATCCGTCCTGATACGAAAGCGCCGGGACTAAAAGAGGCTCGTGAAAAACTGGTTTATTATAATATGTCCAAAGCCGAACGCCAGGCGTATGATGAACATTTAAGTGCTATCATGATACAGAATGATGTGTTGGATGGAGCGAAATTAGAAGGACGCATGGAAGGACGTATGGAAGGACGTATGGAAGGACGTATGGAAGGACTTGCAGAAGGACTTGAAAAAGGGCTTGAAAAAGGTCGCATAGAAGTTGCCCGTAACATGAAAAAACTGGGAGTTCCTATGGAGGTTATCATACAAAGTACCGGATTATCAGAAAAAGACATAGAAATTCTATAAAGTGAAATACACATTGTGCCTTTACTGAAATAAAAAGCAGAGATTATGGCAAGAATAACGGTCCCTTATGCAGTGGCGGATTTCGAGGATCTTTGCGAACGTGGCTTTTATTATGTGGATAAAACGGATTGTATTCCCGAATTAGAGGATTATAAAGCTCCGGTAGGCTCGTTTTGTTGTGTTTTTATCAGGATAAGATTTGAATTCCATTTGCTGAAGAGCGGCGAATGATATTCCGAATAGTTCATAACGTTTTTGGGTAATCAACGGGTCAAGCCTATTATTTCTTTCTTGTAATCAGGGTATTCTGTAATCAATGAATTTCTATCCGCTAATTCGAAGTCTTCATACTCGAATCCCGGTGCTACGGCACAACTGACCAAAGTAAAACCGCTTGGCTCTTTCAATCGTGCGGCAAACCAGGTTCCCGGTTCTATTGTTATTTGCAATACTCCGTTTTCCTGATCTGATAATTCCCGACATACTAAAGCCCCTTCTTCAAAGGAATATATCAATAGAGGCGCGCCTTTATGAAAGAACCAGCTTTCCGGAGACTTGATGCGATGAAAGGCGGAGAAATCGTCATTCTCCAGTAAATAGTAAATGGTTGTCATTACTTGTCGTTTGGCTTCCCTGCCTTCCATAGACACCTGCTTCTTTGAGCGGTATTCTTCCCGATAGTAGCCCCCTTCAGGATGTGGTGTCATTTTCAAATGATCAATCCAATAGGCTGCATATTGTTTTTCATTGTTCTTCATCTTCAGCAATTCGTCTATATAAAAAAGGATGTGTCAATAATAACTTTATAGTGGATAAGGACTAGGACATTTATATATTCTACTTTGTCTTTTACACCAACATCCATATCTCTGTCTTATTGAATTTTACTACTTTTCTATAGCAAAGATAGTGAATTGAATATAATTTGCAATGAAACAACAGCTACATTTTGATGTAAATAAGGGTTTTATTTATACCTTTGTCTTAATTGAAAGAAAAAACAGAGATTATGGCAAGAATAACAGTTCCTTATGCAGTGGCGGATTTCGAGGATCTTCGCGAACGTGGCTTTTATTATGTGGATAAGACGGATTATATTCCGGGTTTAGAAGATTACAATGCTCCTGTATTTCTACGCCCCCGCCGTTTTGGAAAGAGCTTGCTGATATCTATGCTGGCTTCTTATTATGACCGTACGAAGGTGAATCGTTTTGAAGAACTTTTCGGTGGTACATGGATTGGAGAACATCCTACCAAAGAACATAATCAGTATCTGGTTATTCGCTATGACTTTTCGGCAATGGTGATGGCAGATGATATGCAAGGGCTGGCACAGAACTTCGATAAACTTAACTGCATACCGGTGGAAATAACGCTAGAACATAATCGTGATTTGTTTGGTGACTTTCAGTTTACAACTCGGGGGAATGCGGCACAAATGCTGGAGGAACTTTTGGGCTATGCACGTTCTCACGGATTTCCTAAGGCTTATATTCTAATTGATGAATACGATAACTTCACCAATCAATTGTTGACTTCTTATAATGATCCGCTTTATGAAGAAGTCACTACCAGCGATAGTTTTCTTCGTACCTTTTTCAAGGTGATAAAGAAAGGTATAGGAGAGGGCAGTATCCGTACCTGTTTCTGTACAGGCGTATTACCTGTCACAATGGATGATCTGACTAGTGGATACAATATTGCTGAAATTCTGACGTTGGAACCGAACTTCTTGCACATGCTCGGCTTTACTTACGAGGAAACGAAAACATATTTGCGTTATGTGCTGGATAAATATGATTCCGACGCAAGTGAGGAACGTTTCGAGGAGATATGGCAGCTTATAGTGAGCAACTATGATGGCTATCGTTTCAGTCCTACAGGCAAGCCTCTTTTTAACTCTACTATCCTTACTTATTTTCTTAAGAAATTTGCAGTCAATGGTGGAAGTATTCCTCCTGAGCTGATTGACGAGAATCTACGGACGGATATTAATTGGATTCGCCGACTGACCCTTTCACAGAGTAATGCAAAGGAAATGTTGGATGCATTGGTCATAGACGACGGGTTGCCGTATAATATTACAGATTTGTTCAGCAAATTCAACAAGAAGAAATTCTTTGAGAAAGAATTCTATCCGGTCAGTCTGTTCTATTTGGGTATGACCACTCTGAAAAGTACTTATCGAATGGTACTTCCTAATATGACCATGCGTAGCATTTATATGGATTATTATAACCAGTTGAATAAAATTGAAGGAAATGCCAGCCGTTATGTTCCCGTTTATGAACTTTATGATTCCAACCGGAGTCTTGAACCTCTTGTTCAGAATTACTTTGAACAATACTTGGGACAATTTCCTGCGCAAGTTTTTGATAAGATCAATGAGAACTTCATCCGTTGCTCTTTCTATGAACTTGTTTCCCGTTATTTAAGCAGTTGCTACACTTTTGCCATCGAACAGAATAACTCCGTAGGTCGTTCTGACTTTGAGATGACAGGTATTCCTGGTACGGATTATTATACGGATGACCGTGTTGTGGAGTTCAAATACTATCATGCCAAAGAGGCTGATCACATCCTCTCATTGACCGAACCATTGACTGAACACGTGCAACAGGTGAAAGGCTATGCCGAAGATACG
>OOCZ01001116.1_pt1 | contig 18101 bp, 29 predicted proteins | sample 1671631 | NCBI WGS metagenome assembly OOCZ01 (sample SAMN06348176, study PRJEB24527) | human gut metagenome | reverse complement strand
GTGCTATTCGTTGCCATCGTTCTGGGGCTGCTCTTCGGGATGGCGCTCTACCGCTGGTTCCATTACCGTGATATTTACGAAGTGGGTGAGCTGCTGATCGGCGAGGAAGATTCCCCCGACTGGCCCTACCTGAGCCTGAGCCTGGATGAGGAGGTGAAGAATTTTGAAGGCGACAAGTACATCATGCTGCGGGTGCACAAACTGGACCTGACGCGAGAAAAACATGGTGCTTAATGGAGGAAACTCTAATTACTTTGTAAAGGAGAAAATCAAAATGGAAAACTACGAAAACAAAGAATTGCTGAAGGAAGCGGCAAAGCAATCGCTGGAGAGTCTCAAGGACTTGAAACCGGGTACGGAAGAGTACACGAACACGGCGAAGATGGCATTGCAGCTGTACGACATGCAGCTCAAGAGCGACGAGCAGGAGAGCAACCAGAACCTGAAAGAGGATGAGGAACGGCGGAAGGGCCAGGAGGTCATCAACGATCAGGAGAAGGCTGCGAAGGCACGGCGCATTGAGTGGGCGAAGTTTGGCATCAGCTGCCTGACGTTTCTGGGAACGATTGGCACGACGGTATACTGGTCGATCTGCGAGGCTGGCGGTGTAGCGCCGCTTTCCAGAGCAATGAACGATGGTCTCCATGAGATCAAGAGAGGCTTTACGGACAGAAAGTAAAGGAGGAACCGAGAGGGTTCGTGGCGAAAGCTGCGGACTCTCTTTATTTTTTATGAGATATCACGACATACCGCCAAAAGAGTGGACGAGCTACTACGGGAGCGTTTACCGATGCAATCACCCGGTGTACCGTGTCTGCACGCTCTACCGGGAACAGGGAAAAGGCCTGTGCGTGATCCAGCAGCGTTACAACGAGAAAACCAAGGCTACTTGCTGGAGTGCCATCGACCCCTGGCTGACCGACAAGATCTACCTGCATGAAGGGTTTCGGCAGTATTTTGACAGCCACGCCAAGAAGAAAAACGCAAAGGGCGAGTACCCGACTGTGACCGTACGGCAGATCATGTGGGCACTGCGCATGAAGCCCCTCAAGAAAGAACGCTGGGAGACCGTGTTTGACCGGAGTTTGATCTGAGCGCGTGTAAAGAATCGTAGGCTCTTTTCTTTTGCTCAAACGCGAAAAATTCTCCGTGCTTTATGGGACAAAGGCCCAAGAAAAGGAGAATGTAATATGAACGAATCTATTTTTAAGAAAATTTGGAATTATTCGATTACGGTTGGGCAGATGATCATGACAGCAATTGCAATGGCGATTGTAACCGTTATTGTATGGCTGTTGTGTCGGGCATTCCGGCCGTCGAAAGACTGATATTTGACGATAGACCGGTTGAACACAACTTGAGTTGGGCCGACCCGGAGAAGGGCTTATGCGAAAGCATGGGCTCTTTCTTTTCGGCGCGAAAAATACAGCTTCCTTTATGGAGGTAAGAGGGCTTACATTGAAAGGAGAAATTACTATGATGAAAGCTATTAAGAACTTTATGAACAAACCTATTACTTATGGGGCTTATTTCAAATACTGCACCGTATGTGCAAGCATTAGCTTGGCATTGTGCGGATGGGCGTATTATCAGATGAGCAAACTGAACAATTTGGTTGATACAAAAGACGAAGAGAGCAATCTGGAAGAGGACGAAATCTGAAAGATCACGCCCTCTTATCTTTTTATCAGACCGCGAAAAATTCATGTTCCCTTATGGAGGAGATAGCTCAAATGGTAGAGCGCCACTTCATTGTGGAGGTTATGGGTTCGAGGCCCATTCTCTTTTTTCATTTTTATTTTTGGAGGTTGAACGATTATGGAGGACATTATGCTGATCCGGTCGAGTTTTCTGCGCCGCATCATCTCGCAGGTCATTAACAAGATACTGAAAAAGCAGTTACCCGGTACAGAGGTACAGCTGGGCGAGGTTCAGGTGAACTGGAGCGAGAAGGACCAGAAGATGAAGATCCATCTTGTAGTGGATGCAGAGATGACCAAGCCGCAGCTGATGGATATTCTCAAGAAAGCTGATGTGATCTGACGCGAAAATTTCTCGATGCTTTATGAGATGGTTAGTCTCAGAATTATATTTTGGAGGTACGAAACTATGATCGTTTTGAACATCAAATGCAAAAATCCTGAGGAAATGGCTAAATTTCGTGATCGCATGTGCGAGGCACTGGTTGGCTCACCTGCATTCAAAAATAATGAAATTGCAGTGTGCGACTTTACCGACCTTGATAAGGCGTTTTCGATATTTATCGGCAATTCCAACGACCATGATGTGGAATATGATTTAATAGATACGGACTTTATGGAACGTTAATACGAGCTAATCATTAAAGCTAGAGCCGTGGAGAAATCCGCGGCTCTTAATTTTTATGGAGGTTGAAAAATGAAACTGACGAAAACATGCGCGAAATTCCTGCGCAAACACGGCGGAACCATCCTGGCAGTGGCGGCATCTGTTGGTGTGGTAGCAACGGCCATTGAAACCGGGCGGGCAACCACGAAGGCACAGCACATACTTGAAGTTGACAAGGAGCTGACAAAGTTCAACGAAGACGAGTTTGGCGTGACAGAAGAGCCTCCGACAAAGAAACAAATTGTTCTGATGTGCTGGAAAGCATACGTTCCGGCTGCGATTCTTGGCGGCGGTACCATTGCCTGCATCCTGGGCTCAAACGCGCTGAACAAAAAGCAGATCGCGAGCCTGACCGCGGCATACATGGCACTGGGAAAGACCTATCAGACCTACCGGCAGAAGGTGATTGAGAACATCGGGCTGGAAAAAGAAGCAGAAATTCAGGAGCAGATCAGCGAAGAAAAGCTGCCTGAAGTTCGTGACAAGATGGCAGAGGAAAAACTGCTCTGCTACGAGCCTATCTCAAAAAGATATTTCCATGCCACAGAGGTGGAATTGACAGATGCGTTCTACCATATGAACCGCGACTTTGCATTGGATGGCGAGGCATCCATGAACAGCCTTTATAATTACCTCGGACTGGATTATCTGCCGGAAGGGGACACAATTGGTTGGTCGGCGGATTATCTGGCAAATGAATGGGAATATTATTGGATCGACTTCCGGTATTACAAGCAGACAACAGACGACGGCCTTGAAGTCTATTACGTGGATGCTTTCCAGCCGCCCATTGAGAATTATATCAACTACGATCCCTATGCGGATTACTGCGAGAAAAAAGGAGAATGAATATGAAGAAGATCAATTGGTGGAAAGTTGCATCCGTAGCCATGATGGCTGCAAGCGCGATCCTGAGCTTTGGCCACGACCTGATTGAGGAGCAGCGCAGCGAAGAGGAAATGCAGGACATGGTGCGGGAGGAAGTTCAGCGTCAGCTTGCAGAAAAGAACCTGTAAACGCGAAAAATACAGTCTCCCTTATGGAAGAGATATCCAAACTGACAAACAAAGGAGATTGATATTTATGTACGATCACGACTATTATGCAAAGATGGACAAGGCAATGGTACGCGTACTGAAGGCAGTTGCACGTTCAGTGGGATACGGCTTTACAGGGCTGTATCACTATCTGAAGAAGCAGCCGACCAGACTGTACGAGTATATCCGTTACCAGATCCAACTGGAGTGCGATGATCAGCGTGAAACAGAAATTCGCTTCGAGAATTTGAAGCAGCACGGACATATCTGAAAGGCGAGAGCTTACGAGAAATCGTAGGCTCTTTCTTTTTATAAATTTTTGGAGGTACGAAGATGAACCTGAAAACATTTGCAAAGGCAGTGCGCAGGAGCGCAGGCAAGAACGCATCCAAGATCCTGGGAGGACTGGCAATCACGGGAAGCATTACGGCGGTCTATTTCGCTGTGACCGCGACCCCCAAGGCTATGATCCTGCTGGACGAGAAAAAGCAGGAGCTGGGCGTGGAAAAGCTGGACGTGAAGACCATTGTCAAGACGGCAGGCCCGGTGTACGTGCCGACTGCGCTGAGCATGGTGCTGTCTGCGGGCTGCGTCATTGGTGCAGTCCATGTGGACGAGCGGCGGAATGCTGCACTGGCCGCGGCGTGCACCCTTTCTGAGAGCGCACTCAAGACCTATCAGGATAAGGTGCTGGAGGCCATCGGTCCCGAGAAGGAACAGGAGATCCGGGAGACCATTGCACTGGAAAAGATGGCCAAGTGCCCCGAACCGGCAACCATCCAGCCTGCCAAGAACCTTGCCACGACCGATGTTTCCTACGACCAGCGGGTGAAGTGCTGGGAAAGCCTGACCAACACCTACTTCTGGACGACCAAGGCCATGATCGAAAAGGCCGTCAATGGGGTCAACAAACAGCTGCTCAGTGACTTCCGGGTGAGCGAGAATGATTTGTTCGACTATCTGGGCATCGACCACTGCGTCAACGGTGACCTGCTGGGTTGGGACACGGATTCGGGGCTTAACGTTGATATTTTCTATGCGTCCCGGCTGGACGAGGATGGAATGCCCTGCCTGACGCTGGAGTATCACACGCCTCCGAAGTGGCTGGGCGGCTATTGATATTTGACCAGGCGCGAAAAATTCAGCTTCCTTTATGGAGGTAATACTCCGACATTATAAACTTATATTTAAGAAAGAGGTAACAAAAATGGACGAAATGATGAACATGAACGAAACTACTATGGAGAACGAGACTTCTGTTGAGGTCGTTCCGGAGGAGAATGTTCAGATGATCGATAACGAGGAAACTTCGAGCAACGGCTCGGGCATTGGTCTCGCTGTTGGCGCTGTGGGTCTGGTTGCAGCCGTGGGATACGGACTGTACCGGAAGCACAAGGCCAAGAAGCAGAACAAGGACGAGGAGAAGCCGAAGACCAAGAAGAAGATCGTCTGGCAGAAGCCCTGGAAGATCGAGAATGTCGATTCTGCACAGGTGGACGTTCCTGACGAGGACGTTGAGGAAACTTCTGAAGAGAAGTAATGTTAGGTAAGGTGAGAGCCGTGGAGAAATCTGCGGCTCTTACTTTTTTGTTTTTTTGAAAGGATGACAACATGGCACAAGTAAACATGCCGAAGAGCAGCATCGGACAGCAGCCTGCCACAGAGCCTCAGAAGAAGTTCCAGAAGGTCGTCAAGGGAAAAGTGACCCTCAAGGAGCAGAACGATATCCAGAAGATCGCCAACGAGTTCCTGGCCGAGGACCTCAAGACCGTGAAGAACCGCATCGTGGTGGACTATCTGCTGCCCATGCTGAAGAACGGTCTGTGGAGTATTTTTAACTCTGCGGTCAGCATTGCACTGTTTGGCGAGGACCGTTCCCGCGGCTCTTCGAGCAACTACTCCGGCTCCCGCACGCAGCGAAACAGCTATGACACCTACTATCAGGGAGGCTCCGGCAACCGGCAGGGAAATCCGAACCGGGCCGTAGGACGCAGCTTGCAGAACCTGGACTTTGAGTTCCGTGCGGATGCAGACGACACACTTTCCCAGATGTATGATGCGATTCGCCAGTACGGTCAGGTTTCTGTGGGTGACCTGTGGGATCTGATGGGCGTTTCCAACGAGAGCACCGATTACAATTACGGCTGGTACAACCTTGACGGGGCGTTCATCAAGGGTATCCCGGGCGGATATCGCCTGATGCTGCCTCGCCCTGTACCGCTGCGCTGAACAATAAGAAAGGATTGATATTTATGAAGTTCCTGAAAAAGATCGACAAAACCGAAATCGTGGAAACGATGACCCGTGCTGCATCTAAGTGTGGCTACAAACTGAAGAAGGCAAGCCCCACCATTATGATCGTTGGCGCTGCCATTGGTGGCGTGACCGCTACCGTGCTGGCCTGCAAGGCGACCATCAAGGCACAGGATATTATGACCGAGCACTATGCTCAGGTTGAGAGCATCCACACGGCCAAGAAGCAGATCGAGGATGGCACGGTCCAGCTGAGCGAGGGCGAGACCTACACCGAGAAGGATTACAAGAGCGATATTACGACCACCTACGTCCAGACCGGCCTGAAGCTGGCAAAGGTGTATGCGCCTGCGGTCACCCTGGGTGCGGTATCTCTGGGCTGCATGTTCGGTTCCCACCACATCATGTCCAAGCGCAATGCGAGCCTGACCGCGGCTTATATTGCGCTGGACAAGGCCTTTGAGGAATACAAGAGCCGTGTATCCGACCGCTTTGGCAGCCGTGTGCAGGAGGAGCTGGAGCACAATATCAAGGCTGTGGAGATCGAGAGCAAGAGCACCAACGAGCAGGGCGTGGAGGAGACCATCAAGGAATACAAGGACATCGCCATGCAGCACACCAGCCCCTATACCTGCATCTTTGACGAGACCGTGGACACATGGCAGCCCGACAACATGCTGAACCGCAACTACCTGTTCCTGATGGAGCAGGCAGCAAACAAGCGTCTGCGTATCCAGGGGCACCTGTTCCTGAATGACGTTCTGGCATCTCTGGGCACCCACGGAGGTGTGACCATGAAGACCCCGGAAGGCCAGATCGTGGGCTGGATCTATGACCCGAACGATCCGACCCGGCAGAGCCACGTGGATTTTGGTGTGACCAATTACGTCGAGGGCGACGAGGCACTGAACAGCTTTATCAACGGCGGGGAGCGCTCGGTGATGCTGCGGTTCAACTGTGACGGGCCCATCATCGACAAGATCTGAGCCTGATATTTTGGAGGAATACGCTATGACCAGATTCGTTAAGAGACTGTCTTACCTGTTTGCTGCCATGGCCGGAGTCTGCTTTGTCTCTGGTCTGGCGGTTCTTTCTGAGTGAGGTGGAACGATGGAAACTTTGGAAAGCACTTTCCTGTTTCTGGACTATCTGACCGATACCAAACGCAAGCGCCACATGGTGGGAGGCATTCTGATGAGTGTCTCCCTTTTCTTTGGCGGATTGGCGTTTACCATGATGACGATCAAAGGAGACATCGACAATGAACAAGACCGTGCGTGATATTCTGCTCTTTGCAGCAGGCTTTGGGGCAGGTGCCCTTGTGATGCACACCGTTTTCGAGAAGAAATACGAGACCTATTACGGCAAAAAGTACGAGGCCGAGCGTGAGAATCTGCGGCAGAAGGAAGCCGATATGGACAAGGCCATCGAAGAAAGGGCGACCCAGAAGAGCTTTGAACAGCTGGCCGGGAAGTACCGTACCGAATCTGACCCGGAAGATGTGGTGGCACATGAGGCCATCGAAGTCATTGAGCCGGATCAGTTTGGTGAGCTGGACGACTACGAGACTTCCTTCCTGACTTACTATGCGGACGGAAAGCTGGTGTTCGATACGGAGGATCAGCCCGTGGACGACGATGATATTCCGAAGATCATCGGCAACGAGGCGCTGGACCGCATTGGAGAGTTCGCACCGAGCGCTGTTCATGTCCGCAACCACAACTATCACAAGGATTACGAGATTCTCCGGGTTCGGGAGAACTGGCCCGGCAACCACGACGATGAGGAGGATGAATGAACTTTATGAGGGAGACGGAGCAGTATTATGACTGGCTCTACAAGATCGTCTGCGGCGAATGGGAACCCCGGAACCTCAGCTTTCACCGCTTGCTGATGTATCTTTTTAACCGGGATTATATTCCGGCGTGCGAAATGGATGTCTGCCGGGCAACGGACGGCATCAACCTGCGGTACCGCTTTGCATCGGAGAATAATATTCCGTACGGGAAGATCGATGCGGTATTTCAGGGCGTACCCTGCTCTATGCTGGAGATGATGGTTGCGCTGGCGATTCGCATCGAGGAGCACATCATGGAAGACCGCAGCATGGGCAACCGTGTAGGGCAGTGGTTCTGGAGCATGGTCGTCAGCCTGGGTCTGGCCGCCATGGACGACACCCGTTTCAGCGAAGAGCGCGCGGAACCGATCCTGGCCCGGTTTATGGATCGGGACTATCAGCCGAACGGGGCTGGTGGTCTCTTTACGATTACCCGTACGTCCATCGACATGCGTACCATTGATATTTGGTACCAGTTGATGAGCTGGTTGAATGAGAATGAGTTTTGATGACATATGAATCAAAAATCTGCATCCCTATGGAAGGATTCGTTGAGAAGATACTCGACGAATCCCATGTGATGCTGCGAATCACGGCGTGTCGAGACGAGAATAACATTGGTCGGCTGATCCTGGCTGACCCGAATTACTGGAGGAAAATTGACAATGGAACTGACTGATATTTTGATCGACCTGAGCAACAGCAAGGCTGCACTGGAGGTGGCCAATCACACCATCCGCCGCATGAAGGGCAAGTGCATCCGGAAGAACATTCTCATCGCTGGTCTGCTGTGGTTCGGCTTTGTTTCCTGCAAGATGGTGAACGAGGCGGAAAAGCAGCGCAAGGAAGCCGATGAGCGTGCCCGCGAGGCAGAGGCAATGCTGGCACAGATGACCCTCCAGAAAGAGAAAGACGTATAAAAACCTCGGAGAAAGGAGGAAGTCAGTTACAAATGATTGATTTCCTGATGATTGCAACGCGGACGGGAAAACGCGGGACAATCGAAATTTATCCCAAATTCATCATCAAGAAGTCGAAAGACCTGATGATCCGGGGTTCTGATTTTTACGCGGTCTGGATGGAAGAGCGGGGGCTTTGGAGCACGGACGAACAGGATGCGCTCCAGATGATCGACCGCGCGCTGGATATTTACGCGGAGGAACACAAGCAGGTCTTCAATGACAGCTACCGTGTTCTGCACATGTGGGACGCGGAGAGCGGGATGATCGACAACTGGCACAAATACTGTCAGCGTCAGATGCGGGACAACTACCACACCCTTGACGATACATTGATATTTGCGAACACCCCGGTCAAGAAGGAAAGCTATGCGTCGAAGCGGTTGCCATATCTTCTGGAGGAGGGGAACATCAGCGCCTACGACGAACTGATGACTACCCTATATTCTCCCGAGGAGCGAAAGAAGATCGAATGGGCGGTTGGCGCGATCGTGAACGGCGATTCCCGCAAGATCCAGAAGTTCCTCGTGCTCTATGGTCCACCCGGCAGCGGCAAATCGACCGTGTTGAACATCGTCCAGAAGCTTTTCGACGGGTACTGGTCGGTGTTCGACTCCAAGGTGCTGGGGTCATCGTCCAATGCGTTTGCGCTGGAGGCGTTCAAATCGAACCCGCTGATCGCGATCCAGCACGACGGTGACCTTTCCCGCATCGAGGACAACACCCGGTTGAACTCGCTGGTATCCCACGAGACCATGCTGGTAAACGAGAAGTTCCGCAGCCAGTATTCCAGCCAGTTCAAGTGTTTCATGTTTCTGGGCACCAACAAGCCCGTTAAGATCACGGATGCAAAATCGGGTCTGATCCGACGACTGATCGATGTAGAACCTACCGGCGAAAAGATCCCTGCAAAAAAGTACCGTGACCTTGTAGCGAAGGTGGACTTTGAGCTGGGCGGCATCGCATGGCACTGCAAGGAGGTATACGAGCAGAACAAACATCTCTACGATGATTATATTCCGACCCGTATGCTTGGCGCATCCAACGACTTTTACAACTTCATGCTGGATTCCTTTTATATTTTCAAGAAGGAGGACGGTGTATCCCTGAAGCGGGCCTGGGCGATGTACAACACCTACAATGACGAAGCAAAGGTAGCGTACCCATATTCGCGCCGTGCATTCCGGGAAGAGCTGATGAACTACTTCGAGGAGTACAAGGAACGTGCGGAGACCGTGAATGGCGAGCGGGTGCGGAGTTACTACAGCGGCTTCAAAGCGGAGAAATTCAAAGAGTTCCTTGACGAACCTGTGAAGGCAGAAGAACCCACTGCCGAGCCGGAAACGTCATGGATCGAGTTCAAGGAGCAGCATTCTCTCTTCAATGATATTTGCAAGGACTGCCCTGCACAATATGCGACAGACGATGGCATTCCGATGCGAAAATGGGAGAATGTCGAGTCAAAATTGGCCGAACTGGATGCTTCGAGACTGCACTACGTGAAAGTTCCGGAGAATCACATTGTCATCGACTTTGATATTCCCGGGCCGGATGGAAAAAAGAGCTTCGAGCGCAACCTGGAAGCTGCCTCCAAATGGCCCCAGACCTATGCGGAGCTGAGCAAATCTGGTGCGGGCATCCACCTGCATTATATTTACACCGGCGATGCAACGAAGCTGAGCAGGATCTACGACGAGAACATCGAGGTCAAGGTGTTCACGGGGAAGTCCTCTCTGCGGAGAAAACTGTCGAAATGCAATGATATTCCGGTTGCGACCATCAGCAGCGGCCTGCCACTGAAGGGAGAAACAAAAATGGTTGATACAAAGCAGATCCAGGATGAGCGGCACCTGCGTATCCTCATCAAGAAAGCCCTTGCCAAAGAGATCAGCCCCTATACGAAGCCAAGCATTGACTTTATTGCACACATCATGGACGAAGCCTACGAGGGCAATGTCGTTTACAACGTGGACGACATGCGGAATGCGATCCTGGGCTTTGCCGCCAGCAGCACGAACCAGGCGGACACCTGCCTGAAGATCGTGGCGAAGATGCACTTCAAGTCGAAGGACGATATTCAGCGGGAGGCCCCTGCGGGGGAGGAAACGCCATTGATATTTTTCGACGTGGAGGTGTTCCCGAATCTGCTGCTCGTGAACTGGAAGTTCGCCAAGCAGGAGCCTGTGCACCGCATGGTGAATCCTACACCGGAGGAGATCGAGACCCTGACAAAGTATCGGCTGGTCGGCTTCAACAACCGCAAGTACGATAACCATATCCTCTGGGCCCGCATGATCGGGATGTCGGTGGAGCAGATCTATGCGCTGTCCAACCGGATCATCAACGAGCACACGGGCTTCTTTGGTGAGGCGTACAACCTGTCTTACACTGATATTTACGACTTCTCGTCGAAAAAACAGAGCCTTAAGAAGTTTGAAATCGAGTTAGGGATCCACCATCAGGAGCTGGGGCTTCCGTGGGATCAGCCGGTGCCGAAGAGCCTGTGGGACAAGGTGGCCGAGTATTGCGACAACGACGTGATTGCGACCGAGACCCTGTTCTACTCGAAAAAGCGTCAGGCAGACTTTGTGGCGCGAGAGATTCTGGCAGACCTTGCCGGCATGACGGTGAATGACACGACAAACTCGCTGACAACACGCATTATTTTCGGCAAAGAAAAGCACCCCCGGCTGGTCTACACCGACCTTGCTACGGGAAAATCCGATGCGATCGTGGAAGTCGAGCCTGATATTTTGACGGACTGCAACATCATCAATGCCTTTCCCGGTTACGAGTGGGCCAAGGGCGAGGACGGCAAGTACCACAACATGTTCCGGGGTACAGACCTGGGCATGGGTGGTTATGTCTACGCTGAGCCCGGGATGTACACGAACGTAGCCCTGCTGGACGTTGCGTCGCTGCATCCGCATTCGGCTGTTGCCATGAACTACTTTGGCGAGTACACCAAGCATTTCAACGACCTGATGGATGTACGAATCTACGTCAAGCACGGCGAGTACGAGAAGGCAAAGGGGCTCTTTGGCGGCAAACTGGCAAAGTACCTCGATGATCCGCAGCAGGCGAAGGCTCTTGCGCAGGCGTTAAAGATCGCAATCAACTCAGTTTACGGGTTGACCAGTGCAAGCTTCGACAACCCGTTCCGCAACCCCAAGAACGTCAACAACATTGTGGCGCTTCGAGGGGCTTTATTTATGCGCACTTTGCAGGATGAAGTGCAGCAGCGCGGCTTTAAGGTCGCGCATATCAAGACGGATTCGATCAAGATTCCCGATGCTACCCCGGAAATCATTGCGTACTGCATGGATTTTGCAAAAAAGTACGGCTATACGTTCGAGCATGAGGCAACCTACGAGCGGATGTGCCTGGTAAACAATGCCGTTTATATTGCGAAATACATGACTGCGGACCGCTGTGAGGCGCTTTACGGCTATACACCAGGCGACTGCAAGGACGAAGGCGGCGAATGGACTGCGACGGGCACCCAGTTCCAGGTGCCGTATGTGTTCAAGACCCTGTTCTCCAAGGAGAAGATCGAGTTCACTGACCTCTGCGAGACAAAGACCGTTTCCAAGGGCGCTATCTATCTCGACAAGAACGAGGATCTGCCCGAAGGCGAACACAATTATATTTTTGTGGGACGCGTGGGTCAGTTCTGCCCGATCATGCCGGGAAAGGGTGGTGCTCTGCTACTGCGGGAAGCGGGCCTGACGGATACCGGCGAACGGAAATATGCTTCTGTGACCGGAGCAAAGGATTACCGCTGGCTGGAAAGCGAGGCGGTCTATCAGCTCCAGATGCAGGAGGATATCGACAAAAGATATTTCAACCGGGAAGTCGATGAGGCAGTTGAGGAAATCTCCAAATACGGTGACTTCAACTGGTTCGTTGGCGACGACGGTATTGCTCCCTGGACTGCGCCGGATCTTCCCTGGAGTGATGCACAGGAAGAAGCAGCAAGAAATTTTGACGTGAGGTGATATTTTATGACGAACAAACTGTACGATTCCAAAGGACAGCTGATTGGCTATATCAGAACCGTTGAGAAGAATCAGCACGACGACCTGATGAAGGTGATTCTTTCCACTGGTCACGAACTCGTATTTGGCCCGTGTGATCTGACCTCTGATCGAGACGGCAATTGGCGTATCCGTTCTGGTGCGCTCTATCCTCGGTGTGAGGGTAAGAAGACGGATTCTGCTACGAACACAGCTACTATCAAGGACGTTATCTTTGCTCCTCCGGCCACGATCGTTTACTGGTCGGATGGTTCCAAGACCGTTGTGAAGTGCAGCGAGAAGGATGTTTTCGACCCGGAGAAGGGGCTGGCCATGGCGATCGCAAAGCGTTGCGGCGGCAACAAGGGCGGCTATTACAAGGAGATCCAGAATTGGGTCGAGAAGAGCGGGAAGAAGTATCCCGGGAAGCCTGCTGGCGGCAAAGCTGTAGATCTGGATGTGCTGAAAAAGTACAGTTCTGAGGCAAATAAGGATTTTGAGAAGTTTCTCAGCGCGGCCATGAGCAACAATCAGTCTGGTACACTTCTCCACCTGACAGCACTCGTGGCAGATCTGAAAATTCTGGAAAATGAAATCAACAAGTAAAAAGGAGACTGATATTTATGTACACCAAGCGCCAGAAAGTCAATATTGACGATACCCGTTTCATCTTCACCACCAACTTCAGCGGTGATCCCAGCCGTGATCGCTTTGGCTCGGACAAGCGCCGCGTCAACGTTGTCATTCCCACCATGGAGCTGGTGAATCACCTCATGGATCTCGGCGTGAAGGTTCGTCAGACCAATCCGAATCCCGAGCGTACCTACGACGAGCCGTTCGTTCCGACCTACTTCGTGCCGGTGACGATCAACATGGATTCCAAGTGGCCCCCGCATATCTACTGGGTCACCACTTCCGGCAAGCGCCTGCTCTGCAACATGGACACGATCAGTCAGCTGGACTTTATCCGGGTCAAAAACGTCTGTCTCCAGGCAAACCTTGTCGAGAAGCGGAATGCACCCGGCGAGTACAGCCTGTATGCGGATGTGATGTATGTTGAGCAGGATGCGGATGCTGATCCGTATGCAGAGCGCTATGCCCGGTTTGCAGCTCCTGAAGCAGACATGGCAGAGCCGAGCGACCACACCGAAATTCCGTTCTGAGGTGAAGCATATGAAGAAACTGTTTATCAGCGCACCGATGAAAGGCCGCACTGAAACGCAGATCCGGGCAACCATGGAGCAGATGCACCATATTGCTGAGGCTGTGTTTGGCGAGGAGCTGGAGGTGATCCAGACCTATATTCCTGATCCTCCGAGTGGCATGAACCAGGCACTTTGGTGTCTCGGCGAAAGCATTAAGATGCTGTCGGAGGCCGATTACTTTATCGGGATCTACGATGAAGAGAAAGCGTACCGTGGTTGTGCAATCGAGAACCAGGCCGCAAAGACTTACGGCATTCCCAGTTACACCATCAACCTGAACTATGTGGCTCGGGATGTCGTCGAAGCACGGGCGAAAGAGGCTCGTAAGTATAGCTGCTTTGGTTACTAATCAATGATATTTCGAGTGCCGGGGTCAGTCCCTGGTCGAATGCCCAGTCGGTGAGTGCCCACGTCGCAAATGGCGGCTCTAAGGAAACAGCTCGATTTATATTTTTGATGTGCAATTTGGGAGGTTGACAGTATGAAAGTTCTGAGGGTTCGCCCAAAGCATTACCCTGAAGTGATCGACATTGACTGCTCTCTGGAATCGCTCCAGAAAGAGGTGGAAGGCTCGATTCAGGCTATTTACCCGTGGGACGATGAGGTGGCATTGATTTGCAACGAAGAAGGAAAGCTGCATGATGATTGCATGGAGAAACTCAACCGGACGCTCGACGGCCCTTATGGTATCCCCATTGATATTATCGTTGGAACATTCCTGATTGTAGGCCTCACGGAGGATGATTTCGGTGAGCTTTTGCCGGAGTTCGTCGAGAAGTACGAGAAGATGTTCCATCAGCCGAGAAAGTTCGTCACCTACACGGATAGCGAAGGCAAAGCACATCTCGACGTTGATTATTGTACACCTGAAGAATAAGCACATGAGAGCCCTGGAGAAATCTGGGGCTCTTTTATTTGAGTCATTAGCATGGGCTGTACGGTGGGTTCGATTCCCGCATGACTCACAACCGGGCCAGAGAGCCTGATAATTGAACAACAGAAGGAGTAAGGATTATGAGCAGAGAAAAAGTAAAAGAGATCGTCGATTACATGGTTTCGGAGGGTACACAGAACACCAACTATGGCTGCTGGGCCTTTGATATTCCGGAACTGTGCGACAAGTTCGGCCTTCCGCTGGAATGGTTCTATGAGCACAACGATGATATTTGCCGCGAACTCGACGAGCGTGATGAGGTTGCTGATTACGAGCAGAACTACGACTGGAACAACCATCCGCTGGATTACGACCTGGTTTACTACACGGACTTCTGCCATTTTGAGGAGGCGTGATATTTATGGGTGGACTTCGCAGAGTAGATAAGGCTTGCAAAAAATGCGGCGCTATGATGTATCAGGTTCCGTCAAAAAGATTGTACTGCGATAAATGTCGAGACACCGTACCGCGTAACATGTCAAAGACGGAAGAAAAACCTAAAAAGCTCACACTGTCAGAAATCATGCGCGAAGCAGACAAGGAGGGCTTGCAATATGCGTCCTACTGCAAAAAGCACGGACTTTACTAAGAAAAAAGAGCTCTGGAAGGTGTTCAGAAAGCACCGGAAAGAGCTCTTTGCTTATACCGTCAGAGGGGAGGGCGAAGATGAGGAAGAGGCGACGATCTCGCTTCTGGCCTACGAGAATCACTGCAAGAAAAGTGCCATTTATGTGACGTTGGAAATGAGGTGAGCGACCTGATGGCAGGTGTAACGCTCTACGACTACCAATTGGATGCGATCAACCGTATGAAAATCGGCTGCATCTTATGCGGAGGCGTAGGAAGCGGAAAATCAAGAACGAGTTTGGCGTTCTATTACAAACTTTACGATGGGGAGGTGAACACGGAAAATTATGTTCGTATGACAGAGCCCCCGGATCTTTACATCATCACGACTGCCCGGAAACGGGATACGGGAGAGTGGGACGAAGAACTGGCCCATTTCTATATGTCTACAGATCCAGAGCATGATATTTACGAGCACAAGGTCGTGGTGGATTCCTGGAACAATATCGGAAAGTACGTTGGCGTAAAGAATGCGTTCTTTATATTTGACGAGCAGCGAGTCGTTGGAAAGGGCGCATGGGTGAAATCTTTCTACAAAATTACGCAAAATAACGAGTGGATTCTGCTCAGCGCCACCCCTGGGGACTGCTGGACGGATTATATCCCGGTGTTCATCGCCAATGGATTCTATCGAAACAGAACGGACTTCAACAACCAGCATGTGGTATACAGCCAATTCTGCACGAAATACCCGAAGATCGACCGGTATCTGAATACCCAGCGCTTGGTACGGTTGCGGGAACGGATTCTGGTTGACATGGACTTCGAGCGGCCGACGGTATCGCACCATGAGAATGTATTTGTGGAGTATGACAAGGTGAAGTATCTGTCGATCTGCAAGAACCGGTGGAACCTCTGGGAGAACAAACCAATCGAGACCGCCAGCGAGTTCTGCTATCTGCTGCGGAAGTTGGTGAACGCTGATGCAAGCCGACAAGAAAAAGTGCTGGATATTTGCAAAGGCAGACCTAGGGTCATTATCTTCTATAATTTCGATTATGAGCTTGATATTCTGATGGGTCTGGACTACGGCAAGGATACAGAGGTAGCACAATGGAACGGACACAAGCATCAGCCGCTTCCTGAAGGCGATAGGTGGGTGTATCTGGTGCAGTACAATGCCGGTGCTGAAGGCTGGAACTGCATCAAGACGGACACCATTATATTTTACAGCCAGAACTACTCATATAAGATCATGGAGCAAGCCTCGGGGCGTATCGACCGACTGAATACACCGTACAAGGATCTGTACTACTACCATCTGAAGAGTAGAAGTGGTATTGATCTTGCGATTTCGAGAGCCCTGAACTCGAAGAAAGCGTTTAATGAGAGGAAATTTTATGGAGGACAGTGATGATCGAAACAATCCATGACGTAGGCGAATGCACGAGCATCGAAGAGTTGCAAAACCAGATTGATAATTACAACCAAGTGATTGCAGAATACAAAAGAGAAAATCCAATTTGTGCTGCAATCATTCTCAAGATGCACACCGATGAGAATTTCGCTCATTTCATGGGCCTATTATCAACGGTTGGTGCACTTGGGGCTCGCATCAAAGAATTGGAAGAGGCAAACAAATGATTAAGGATTCTGGAGATCGCACCGAATTTGAAACTGGTGCAAAGCGTGATATGCACGCAGGGAAGGGGCGGATGGATCTTCTGCCTTGGTATGGCATCATGGAAGTCAGCAAGCACTGCGAGGAGGGCGCACTGAAGTATGGTGAGCACAACGTAGACAAGGGTATTCCGCTGCATTCGCTGCTGGACAGCGCTTCTCGGCATCTGGCAAAGTACATGGTTGGCATGGACGATGAGGATCACCTGCGCGCGGCCTGCTGGAACCTGCTGTGGGCTCTTAACCAGCGCATGACCCATCCGGAGTTGGATGATAGGTTCTCCGTTAAGCAGGAGAAGGCTGAGAAAAAACGTCCCTGGATATCGGTTGAGTGTACCAATTGCAATAAACGCCATCCTGTTGCCCCTGAGGTGTGGTCATATAATGCGGACGGAGTTTCTGTCTATAAGAAATTTTTGAGATGCCCATTTTGTAAAGCAGATGAGGTGCACAGATATATCGGCGACCTTGACGGATATGCAGATCCTGACGAAAAGCTCATTGCCGTTAAATGTGGTGGCTGTAATGCTCATTTTGGGATTCCTACATCTAACTGGAACAGTATGAAGGAGTGCACAATCCATAACGGTGAGGTTCTGGCACGTTGCCCTCGCTGCGGAAAGGACACTTTTATTTCGGAGGTAAGCGCTGATGAATAACTGGATGCGCGAAGTGGACTATGCGACCTACTGTCCGAAGTGCAAGAGCTTCAAGGTGCTGGAGACGGATGAACCCTGCCACGAGTGCCTGACGGAGTGTGCGCGGGAGGGTACGGTGAAGCCTCTGAACTTCAAGGATAAGATGGAGAAGGCGAAGTAAGGCGCGAAAAAAACTCTGCATATTATGGAGGTGATTAACCATGGAACCTAATAGAGTCAATAAAATTGCAGAATTGGCGAATAAGGCATCTAAAGCTCGTAAGAATTTTCTGGAGATGAATTTGCATGATAGCAAAGCTAACGAGTTTATTGACACTTATAACGATTCGTGCAAGGAAATTTGGCTGATAGTCAAGTCATGGGAAGAATCTTGATAGGCGAGAGTCGTGGAGAAATCTGCGGCTCTTTATTTTTTGACGCGAAAATAACAGGCTCCTTTATGAGGTAAACTCATATTTGAAAGGAGATACTTATTATGAAAAAAGCGTGGAAAATTGGTATTAGCACTATTACTGGTATTGTTGGGGCGTGTGTGTTGATTCGTATTCACAATGCAGAGGTTTGCAAAGTATATTGTGAACGCTATG
>OOCZ01001105.1_pt1 | contig 18184 bp, 13 predicted proteins | sample 1671631 | NCBI WGS metagenome assembly OOCZ01 (sample SAMN06348176, study PRJEB24527) | human gut metagenome | reverse complement strand
TATAAGCGAGATGGTACAGGTCGGAAGGCAAAATCTGCCATATATAGGGCAGATATGGGCAGATATGGGCAGATATGGGCAGATATGGGCAGATATGGGCAGGGGAGAGGCAGATAGGGTTTGGCGTACGGTAAGAGACAGACTGGTCTAGAAAATACGAAGACGGTCTGTGTCGTGATGGGAATCACGACACAGACCGTCTTGTTGCGTTTGAGTTTGCTATCGCCGCTACTGACGGCGCACTGCGCTATTTCAGCATTGCATGCGACGCTCGCGGACGCTATCGCCGCTCGCTGCCATTAATAGCGCACTGCGCTATTAATCATCTCCAAGCGTGACGTGGATGCCACCGACGAGGGTGCTCACCACGTTGTACAGCAGCGTGAAAATCACCACGAGCACGGTGATCAGCACCACTTCCACAATGGAGAAGATGGTGACGGCGCTCAGCACAGTGCCCAACGAGAACACGTTGGTCAGGTCGAATCCGCCAGCGTCCAAGCCAGTGGAAGACACAATCTGCGTAACTTGGTCAAACACGCCGACCACGTTCAGCATGCCCCACAGCAAAGCCACCGCGACAATCTGAATGATGCCTCCCGCGATGGAAAGCATGAACGCCACCTTGGCGGCCGACCATGCATCGATACGCGTCAGAGACAGGCTCATACGGCGTGCACGCGGAGCGCCGCCGCGACGCTTCTCACGGACCTTCACACCGCCGGAAGCGGAGGAGGCACCCTCGTGCGCCTGAACCTGATCCGCACCAATCAGCGGCTGGCTGGAAGCGGAACGTGCCACGCGCGGTGCCTGCCCAACCTCCGGCATTTGCTGTCCTTCGATGTTCTCGCTCATCGTTGCTCCTTGCAAGATTGTGCCCAGTTCTTAGCTGAGGCTACCAGTTTTCGCAGACGATTGCCTGTCTTGTCTTCATGCCTCTACATTCTCGCCATCGCCGTTGCCAGCGTTGGCTTCAGTAGCGGCTTCAGACGATGCCGAAGCACCCTCGTTCACGGTTGCGTTCGTCCCATGTTCCGCGGATTCCGTTTTTTCCGCAGATTCGCCAGATTCCGCGGATTCGTCATCCTTCTCCTCGTTGCGTGCGATGGAGATGATCTCGTCGTTCTTGTCCGGCTTGGCGAACGTCACACCTTGGGTGGTGCGGCCGGTGCGCTTGACCTCGTCGACGTTGGAACGGATGACCTTGCCGGACTTCATGATGGCCATGATCTGGTCATCTTCCTCAACGATCACCGCGCCCACGAGGGAGCCACGGCCTTCGGCGAGCTGCACGGCCTTGACGCCAAAGCCGTTACGGCCTTGCAAACGGTATTCGCTGATGGCGGTGCGCTTGGCGAAGCCCTCGTTGGTGACCACGAACAGATCCTTGTCGGAATCGCCCCAGACCACGTCCATGGCCAGCAGCTCGTCGCCTTCGCGGAACTTCATGCCCTGCACGCCTGCGGTCTGACGGCCCATCGGGCGCAGCTGCTCGTCGTTGGCCTGGAACTTCAGGCTCATGCCCAGCTTCGACACAAGAATGATGTCATCCTCGGCGTTGCACAGTGCGGCACCGATCAGCTCGTCGGCGTTCTCGCCGTTCTCGCCGGTCATAAGGCGCACTGCGATCAGGCCGCCCTGACGCGGGGAATCGTATTCGGCGAGCGCGGTCTTCTTGACCTTGCCGGAACGGGTGGCGAGCACCAGATACTTGGCCACTTCGTAGTTCGGAATCGACAGCACGGTCTGGATCGTCTCGTCCGGGCCGAACTGCAGCAGGTTCGCCACGTGCTGTCCCTTGGAATCGCGGGAGCCTTCCGGCAGCTCGTATGCCTTCAGACGGTACACGCGGCCCTTGTTGGTGAAGAACAGCAGCCAGTTGTGCGTGCTGGTGAGGAAGAAGTGGTCCACCACGTCGTCCTCGCGCAGCTTGGCGCCCTTGATGCCCTTGCCGCCGCGATGCTGCGCACGGTATTCGTCGGCCTTGGTGCGCTTGATGAAACCGGAGTGGGTCACGGTGACGACCACGTTTTCTTCGGCGATCAGGTCTTCGACGTTCATCTCGCCGGAGTACGGCAGAATCTTGGTACGGCGTTCGTCGCCATACTTGGCGACGATTTCGTCCAGCTCGTCGCCGACGATCTTGCGCTGGCGTTCCGGCTTGGCGAGGATGTCGTTGTAGTCGGCGATCTTGCGCATGAGCTCGTTGTGCTCGTCGAGGATCTTCTGACGTTCCAATGCGGCCAGTCGGCGCAGCTGCATGGCCAGAATGGCGTCGGCCTGCACTTCATCCACGTCCAGCAGGTCCATAAGGCCCGTGCGCGCGGTTTCCGCGGATTCGGAAGCACGAATGAGCGCGATGACCTCGTCGATCATGTCGAGGGCCTTCAGATAGCCCTGCAGAATGTGGTCGCGTTCCTCCGCCTCACGCTTGAGGTATGCGGTACGGCGTGCGATGACTTCCAGCTGGTGGCCCACCCAATGGCGGATGAAGGCATCCAAAGACAGCGTGCGCGGCACACCGTCGACCAGCGCCAGCATGTTGGCGCCGAAGGTCTGCTGCAGCTGGGAGTGCTTGTACAGGTTGTTGAGCACGACCTTCGGCACGGCGTCGCGCTTGAGCACGAGCACGAGGCGCTGGCCAGTACGGCCGGAGGTTTCGTCGCGCATATCGGCGATGCCTTGGATCTTGCCGTCGCGCACCGCTTCGCGGATGGACACGACCAGACGATCCGGGTTGACCTGGTACGGCAGTTCGGTGATCACGAGGCACATGCGGCCCTTGATCTCCTCGGTGTTCACCACGGCTCGCATGGTGATGAGGCCACGGCCGGTACGGTACGCCTGTTCGATGCCCTTATGGCCGAGAATCGTGGCGCCGGTAGGGAAGTCCGGTCCCTTGATGATGCGGATCAGGTTGTCGAGCAGTTCCTCACGGCTCGCGTCCGGATGGTCGAGCGCCCAATGCACGCCTTCTGCCACCTCGCGCATGTTGTGCGGAGGAATGTTGGTGGCCATACCGACGGCGATACCGGACGAACCGTTGCACAACAGGTTCGGGAATCGTGCCGGAAGCACGGTCGGCTCCTGTGTCTTGCCATCGTAGTTCGGCAGGAAATCGACGGTGTCTTTGTCGATGTCGCGAACCATTTCCATGGCGAGCGGAGCCATACGGCATTCGGTGTAACGCATTGCCGCGGCCGGATCGTCGCCGGGGGAGCCGAAGTTGCCCTGGCCGTCGACGAGCGTGTATCGCATCGACCACGACTGCGCCATACGCACCAACGTGTCGTAGATGGCGGAATCGCCGTGCGGATGGTACTTACCCATCACTTCGCCGACCACGCGGGCGCACTTGGAGTAGCCGCGGTCGGGGCGGTAGCCGCCGTCGTACATCGCGTAGATCACGCGGCGGTGCACCGGCTTCATGCCGTCTCGCACGTCCGGAAGGGCACGATCGACGATGACGGACATGGCGTACGCCAGGTAGGATTCGCGCATTTCCTGCTGCAGATCCTTCTTCTGGACGCGTTCGCCGACCATCAGGCCATAATCGGTGTTGTCGGCCTCCTGCGGGCTCAACGGTTCCATGGAGCCGTCAGGCACGAACTGGCCGTCTTCGTTGCTGTTGTTTTCGTCTGCCAATTTCTAATCCTTGCTTTGAAGTCCTGCGAAACCCTACGCGTTTACGCGTCGATCCAGCTGACGTTGCGTGCGTTGCGCTGGATGAACAGACGACGTGGTTCGACTTCGTCGCCCATGAGCATGGAGAAGGTCTCGTCGGCCGCGGCCGCGTCTTCGATCTGCACCTGCTTCAGAATGCGATGGTCAGGATCCATGGTGGTCTCCCACAGTTCCTGGTAGCTCATCTCGCCCAGACCCTTGTAGCGCTGGATGCCTTCGCCCTTCGGCAGCTGGCGGCCGGCGGCCTTGCCTTCGGCGAGCACGCGGTCGCGTTCGGCGTCGGTGTACACGAAGTCGTGCGGGCCCTTGGTCCACTTGAGGCGGTACAGCGGCGGCATGGCCACGTACACGTAGCCGGCGGTGATCATCGGGCGCATGTAGCGGAAGAACAGCGTCAGGTTCAGGGTTGCGATATGCGCGCCGTCCACATCTGCATCGGCCATGATGATGACCTTGTGGTAGCGCACCTTGTTGAGGTCGAAGTCCTCGCCGTAGCCGCCGCCGACGGCGGTGATCAGCGATTCGATGGTGTCCGACTTCATCATGCGGTCCAGGCTTGCGCGCTCGGTGTTGAGGATCTTGCCTCGCAGAGGCAGGATGGCCTGCGTGATCGGGTTGCGTCCCTGGATGGCGGAGCCGCCTGCGGAATCACCCTCCACGATGAACAGCTCGCATTCCTCCGGATTGTTGGACTGGCAGTCCTTGAGCTTGTCCGGCATGCCGGCCGATTCGAAGATCGACTTGCGGCGGGTGTTCTCACGTGCCTTCTTGGCGGCCAGACGCGCACGGGAGGCCTCGATGGCCTTCTGGATGATGTTCTTGGCCTCGTTCGGGTGGGCGTCGAACCAGTCGCCGAGCTTGTCGGTCATGACGCGCTGCACGAAGGTCTTCGCCTCGGAATTGCCGAGCTTGGTCTTGGTCTGGCCTTCGAACTGCGGGGTGGTGAGTTTCACCGACACCACTGCGGTCAGGCCTTCACGCACGTCGTCGCCGGAGAGGTTCTCATCCTTGTCTTTGAGGATGTTCTTTTCACGTGCGTAACGGTTGACGAGCGAGGTCAGCGCGGCGCGGAAGCCTTCTTCGTGGGTACCGCCTTCGGTGGTGGAGATGGTGTTGGCGAAGGTGTGCACCGCTTCGGAGTATGCGGTGGTCCATTGCATGGCGATTTCCGCGGAAATGCCGATTTTCAGGTCTTCCGCTTCGAAATCGATCACGTCCGGTTCGACGGGGGTTGCCTTGCGGGACTTCACCAAGTAATCGACATAATCCTTGATGCCGTCGTTGTATTGGTAGGTGACCGTCTGATGCTTCGGTTCGGCATTGTCGTCGCTTTCGCCCGCGACTTCGTCTCCGGCCTGATCCGGTTCGCGCAAATCGGTCAGGGACAGTTTCAGCCCCTTGTTGAGGAACGCCATCTGCTGGAAGCGGTTGCGCAGGGTCTCGAAATCGTAGGTGGTGGTTTCGAAGATCTTGCCGTCGGCCCAGAAGGTCACGGAAGTGCCGGTGGACTCGCCTTCCTCCATCGGCTTGCCCTTGAGCAGACGCGCGGTCGGCTTCTGGTCGATGTAGGTCTGGGTCCAGTGGAAGCCCTGTCGACGCACTTCGATGTCGACGCGGGTCGACAGCGCGTTCACCACGGAGATGCCCACGCCGTGCAGACCGCCGGAAACCGCATAGCCGCCGCCACCGAACTTGCCGCCGGCATGCAGCTTGGTCATCACGGTTTCCACGCCGGAAACGCCTTCGCCCGGCACTTCGTCGACCGGGATGCCTCGGCCGTCGTCCACCACGCGCACGCCGCCGTCCGGCAGAATCGTCACTTCGATGTGCGACGCGTAGCCGGCAAGCGCCTCGTCGACGGAGTTGTCGACGATCTCATACACCAGATGGTGCAGGCCGCGAGGGCCGGTGGAGCCGATATACATGCCAGGGCGGATACGCACCGCCTCAAGGCCTTCCAGCACCCTCAGATCGGACGCGTCGTAGTGTTCCGGAGACAGCGAATCGTCAAGTTGCGCATCTTCGAGCTGGTCGTTCTGGATCTGATCCTGAATCTGATCTTCCTGCGTGTTTTCAGCTGATTCGTTCAGCGAATCCGCATCAAGGTCTGCCACAGAGATTCCTTCCTGCATTTTTCCCGCCAATGAGGGTCATTCACGCAGGTGATACCACCTAGAACGCAAATAAAGGCCCCTTCTAGGCGTTTACATACACTGCTGGATATTCTACTCATGGAGGGGGACAGCGCGCTATAGACATTTGTCCTTGGAATTCAACGGTTTCCAACGGCTTCGGCATGGTTCCGAACGCGTCCGACAAGCCGGAAAACCTCCGTAAACCCCGTCGCAACGGCCTGTTTCACGCGCGCCACAATCGATCTCTCCTGTCAGAGAGGTCGATTGTAAGTCGACTTCGCAATAGCCCTCAGTAGCGAATCTTCCTTGAGATACGCCCACGGCTGAACCCTTGGCTCTGCGGGCCGGTGACCCTCACCTCATTGATGGTTAGACCTTCGAGTTTCCTGCGGATGGTGTCCGTCAGCAACGGCGTCATATACGACAGGGTGGTGGTCCAGGCCGGGCTGTCGCAACGTATCGTCAGCACGCCGTCTCGCAGGCTGGCGGGGTAGGAGTGCTTCGCGTTCTCCACGCCCACCACCTGGTCCCAATGGTCGCGCATCTGCGCCATTTTGAGGTGGGGTATCCATGCGCCGTTCGATGCCAGCAGATTGAACAGGCTGCCGACGGTTTCCGGATCGCGTCCGGGTTTGCCGAAGCTTTCCCACGCCTTGCGCGCGCGTTCCTCGCGTTCCTTGAGCCGCCCGGCACGGTCGCTGATGCGGTCGAACACTTCGGCCGGCAGTTTGCGTTGGTCGAGGTTCAGCAGTTCGCAGATTGGTGGTTTCGGCATTAGGATTCGGCCTCGATTCCTTGCGATTGCGTGCCACGTCCGGCGGCAAGCATGGCCGCCATCGCCGCGATATCGCCGTCCGTCTCCTGCGATTGCGCACGCAGCGCGGCAACGTCGATGACATGCGCCTCGCCTTGCGGAATATCGCTTGCCGCGGCGACGGTGATCAGCACCTGGTCCTGCCGTCGCGCGAAGTCGAGGATCTGCCCGCGACGGGACTCGTCGAGCTGGGCGAACACATCGTCGAGGATCACGATCGGCTTGACGTCGCGCTGCGCCGAAACCACTTCGTACAGCGCCATTTTCAGGGCCAACGCCATCGTCCACATCTCGCCGTTCGAAGCGAATTCGCGGGCTGGCATGTCGTTGAGCCGCAATGTCAGATCATCGCGCTGCGGTCCGATCAGATTCTGCCCACGGGCCACTTCGCCGGGGTAGATGCGTTGGAAATGACGGCTGATTTCCGCGGCCGGCTCGTCGAACAGAAGCACCTCGTCGAAGGACGGCTCATACACCAGGTCGGCCTGTTCCTCTTCGCCCGCCAACGAAGCATAGATGCGGGTGAACGGCTCGCGCAGCAGTCCGATCACATCGTTCCGGTCCTTGGTCAATTGCACGCCGAGGGCGATGAATTGGCCGGTCCACACTTCCAGACCGCTCAGCACGGCCTGACGCCCGTATTCGGGATCGATGCCGGAGCCGTCAGACAGCTGTTTGAGCAATGCGGCACGCTGTTTGGCAACGTGCGTGAACTGTTGCAACGACTGCGCATAACGGGGCAACAGCAGCGAAGCCGCCTGGTTGAGGAAGTTCCGTCGGGTGGCCGGATCGCCAGACACCAACCGCTGGTCTTCAGGGGTAAAGGACACGGAGGGGACCAAACCCACGATATCCCTCATATATTGCGATTTTCCGCCGTCCACGCGCGCCCTGTTGGCGCCTCGCGCGGCGATGGTGATCTCATATGTGCGCTGTTCGCCCGAATCTTCGACGTTGGCCCGGACAGTGGCGGAAGGGTGGCCTTTTTCGACCAGCGGCAGCGATGACGAGGTGCGGTGGCTGGAGCCGGTGGACAGCACTTCCACGGCTTCCACGATATTGGTTTTCCCTAGGCCGTTCGAGCCTTGGAGAATGTTGATTCCCGGTTCGAAATCAAGCACGCAATGGTCCCATGACCGGTAATGGTCGAGCGCGAGACGGGAGATATGCATGAAAACCGGAATTCCTTGAAGGCGATGGCATGGTGGCCCGGACGGGAACTTGCCGTCCGGGCCACAGGTGGAACGAAATCAGTTGTTGAAGCGCATCGGAACGAGCAGGTAACGGTAGTCCATGGATTCGTCGGAATCCGCTTCCTGCTGGCCGTTGAATTCCACGGGCTTGACCGCGGTGGTCATCTTCATGCGCACGAACGGCTCGCTGATGGCGCTCAGGCCGTCGACCAGATAGGAGGGGTTGAACGCCACGGTGATGTCCTCGCCGTCCATGTCGATGTCGAGAATCTCCTTCGCCTGTGCTTCGTCGGCGGTGCCGGCCGACAGCGTCAGCTCCTGGCCGGAGAAGACCATACGGATCGGGGCGTTGCGTTCGGCGACCAGCGAAACGCGCTTGATGGCGTCGATGAGGGCCTGCTTGTTGATGACGGCATGAATCGGGTATTCATCGGCATACAGGCGGTCAACGGCCGGGAATTCGCCATCGATGAGCTGGGAGGTGGACACGCGGCCGGCGTTCTCGAAGCCCAGCAGGGACGGGTTGTCCGCATCGAAATCGATGGTGACGTTCTGATGCTCGTCCAGCGAACGCGCCATGTCGCGCAGCAGCGAGCCACGGACCAAAGCGGTGGTGCTGATGGTCGCATCCTCCGGCGTCCAGGTGAAGCTGGAACGGGCCAGACGGAAACGGTCGGTGGAGCTCATGATGACCTTGTCGCCCTGGAACTGGACGCGGATGCCGGTGAGCACCGGACGGTTCTCCTCACGGGAAACCGCGACGGACGCCTGGTTGACGGCCTGAGCGAAGGTGGGGGAGTCCACCTGACCCAGTTTCGTCGGCACCACGGGCAGATCCGGATATTCGCTTTCCGGCATGAGCTGCATGGTGAAGGTCGACTTGCCCGACGTGATGGTCATCGTGGAACCATCAGTGGAAAGATAGGTTTTCGCAGCGGGCAGCGACTTGGTGATGTCGGCAAGCAGTTTGCCCAGCACCAGAACGCTACCGGCCTCGTCCACGCCGGCTTCGATGTGGTGGCGTGCGGAAATGGCGTAGTTGAAGGCGGAAAGCTGGAGTGTGCCGTCAATGGCTTCCAGACGGATGCCCGCCAGAATCGGGGTTGCGGGACGTGCGTCGATGACACGTGTGGTCCATGCCACGGCATCGGCAAGAGCTTGGGAATTGACTTCGACTTTCATGGGGTATTCCTCGTTTCGTTCGATCCACATGCCATTCTAGCGATAAGAGCAGCGACGACGAAAGCGTGGGGAATTCCCCGCATTACGAGAATGACGATGAAAGTAAGAAAAATGTACTTTCGTAATAATAAGCCCTGTGGATAGTGTGGATAAGCTCGTTCAGCCCAAGCACAGCAACGCTTCAGTACGAGACGTCACCTGTGGATAACTTCTGAGTCGAATGTGGATAAGAGCATGGGTTATCCACAGGCTCATGGCCGCGCAAAACTTATCCACAATTCACTGTGAATAATCCACGAGCCATCCACTGCCGTTTTCCGTGTTTCCAACGGCTTTTCCACAGACCTTTCCCCGAAATGTGGATATGTATGTGGAAAACTCGATGTACAAGAAATTATGTCCGGGCGTGTCACGCGGATAGTAAAAAGGCTGGTAAATAATTTACCAGCCTAAGGAAAACCGTTGGAAATACGCCGTTTGCTGCGGTTGCTTCCGTTACTTGTCGTTGGAACGCTGCTTGAGCTGCAGAGTCAACTCGGTCACGTAGTTGTAGATCTCCTGCTTCTCCTGCATCTCGTCGTTGATGCGCGTATACGCGTGCATCACGGTGGTGTGGTCCTTGCCGCCGAAGACCAGGCCGATGTCGTTGAGGCTCATGCTGGTCAGCTCGCGTACCAGATACATGGCGATCTGGCGTGCCAGCGCGATCTTCTTGGTACGCGAACGGCCGACGATGTCGTCGAACGTCAAATAGAAGTACTTGGCCACCTGCGTGATGATGTCCGCGGGCTTGATTTCCACGTCAGTGGTGAAGAAGTCCTGCAAAGTCTGCTCCGCAAGGGCTTTGGTGACCGGCTGGTTGCTCAGCGACGCCATGGCGGTCACACGGTTCAGCGCGCCTTCCAGCTCGCGGATGTTCTCGGTGAACCGTTCCGCGATCAGGTTGAACACGTCGTTGGGAATATTGGAGCCGTTCATGGTGGCGATCATGCGCAGAATGGCGATTCGCGTCTCCAGATCCGGCGGTTTGACGTCCACGGTCAGGCCCGATTCGAAGCGGGAGATCAGACGTTCGTTGAAGCCCTGCAGGTCCTTCGGCGGCACATCGGAGGCGATCACGATGCGCTTGTTGGCCTGATGCAGGGTGTTGAACGTGTGGAAGAACTGCTCAAGGGTCGCGTCCTTGCCGCTCAGGAACTGGATATCGTCGATGAGCAGCACGTCGACCTCGCGGTAGCGGCGGTTGAATTCCTTGATCTGGCCGGAACTTTGGTTCGTATCGGCCAGAGCCTCGATGAATTCGTTGGTGAATTCCTCACTGGTGACGTAGCGGACCTTCAGATTGGGGTCCTTGACCAGCGCGTAGTTGCCGATGGCGTTCAGCAAATGGGTTTTGCCCAGGCCGGAGCCTCCGTAGATACACAACGGATTGAAATCATGGCCGGAACCCTCCGCCACGGCCAGCGCCACGGTACGTGCGAAACGGTTGGAATCGCCGGGCACGAAGGTGTCGAAGGTGGCGTTCTTGTTCAAATGCGTTTCGGGGTCGAGCAGCGGCCTGTTCTGGCCGCTCTGGAAATGGTCCTGTTCCGGCGGCATCGTCGCGGGAATCGGCAACTGGCCTTGCATCGTCTCGTTCGCAGGGGATTTCGCCGGCGATTTCGCGGGGGAGAAGCGCGGATAGGTTTCCTCCGGCTGTTCCTCCGTTTTCGGCTTCATTTCAACGATTTTGAAGGCGGGGAAGATGTCCTGTTCGGCGGATTCGCGCAACGCCTCCATCAACGGCTTGTTCAATTCGGTCTGCAAAGCCTGCTGAGCCGCCTCACTGGGCACGCACAGCATGATGGTCGGACCCCACATGCCTTCGGGATAGACGTTCTCCAGCCAGCTTTTGTCGCGTACGGACAGCGACGGATTCTGGTGCAGCAGGGCCAAAGCGTCGGACCACACCCCACGAGCCTGCTCGAGAGGATCTGTTGTCGTGTTATCAGCCACGGATAATCCTTTCTCGACAGACGTACCACTGATGTGCAACTGTATATTTGTACTCTCTTTTCCCCGAGTTATCCACCGGCATGCGTGTTGAAAAGATTGAAATGTGAATAACATTGTTGTAGTTTGTGGATAACTTTTGTGGGGAATTCGGCGGAATCGCAACGATTATGTGGATTGTTTTATGCGGGGAATCCCCATGAAAATGTGAAGAAAAATGGACGACGCGACAATCTGTTCAGGGGTCAGAGTAATTTAGTAGAGCTTGACTCATGAGGAGCCGTGCCTTGGCATGGCTAAAAACACCGGGAGCATTAATTATGAAGAGGACATTCCAGCCGAACAACCGCCGTCGCCACATGAAGCACGGTTTCCGTCAGCGCATGCGCACCCGCGCAGGCCGCGCTCTGATCAACCGTCGCCGCGCCAAGGGCCGCAAGTCCCTCGCTGCCTGATTTAACGGCATAGAGCGGTGGAACGGCTGAAAAGCCATCGCGATTTTGTTGCGGTGCTCAAACGCCGTCGTAGGGTATCGCGAGAAGACATCGTCGTGCATTATCTGATGCACGACGATGTCGTAACGGGCGATACAGCGACGGTGCAAGGCCGCCGTGTCGGCTTGGCCGTTTCCAAAGCTGTTGGCAACGCGGTCACGCGCAACGCCGTGAAAAGGCGTTTCCGTGTGCTTGCACGAAAGTACGAATCACTATTACCTGAATCCTGCGATATCGTGTTGCGTGCCAAGCCAAGTGCCGCACGTGCCGATTTCCTGTCGCTTGAGCAGCAGATGGCATCGTGTTTCGAAGCGGTGAAACGTAAAACCGCTTCCCGGCAATGAGCAAGGGGCATCATCGCAATTGGATGGTGCGGCTCATCCGCTGGTATCAGAAACATATTTCCGCCCATACCGCACCTCGGTGCCGGTATTATCCCAGCTGCTCCAATTATGCGATTCAGGCGATTGAACGATTTGGCTGCCTTAAAGGTGGCCTTCTTGCGTTATTACGCCTTCTTCGTTGCAACCAGTGGAACCGTGGAGGAATCGACGACGTTCCACAGCTCTATTCCTTGTTTTACAGATGTTCGTGGTCGAAGGCACATGAGGAGCCTCGTCTCACGCCTCTGGATGTAGATGAACCTATAGGCGATAAGGAGAATGGCCTGTAATGAATCAAGATCAATTCCTCCTCGATAGTGGTTTCTGGGGCTGGCTGTACAAGCTCCTGTACCCCGTCGAGTGGCTCATGACGCAGATTATGGCCGGATTCCACCGATTCATGGTGATGCTGGGCATGAACGAGATCGGTTTCTCGTGGGTCATGTCCATCGTGTTCCTGGTGATTGTGGTCCAGGCGTGCGTGTTCCCGCTGTTCTACAAGTCCATGAAGGGCATGCGCAAGATGCAGGCCCAGATGGCCGTTTTGCAGCCCAAGATGCAGCGCATCCAAAACAAGTACAAGGGCAAGAACGATCCCGCCAGCAAAGAGGCTTTGCAACGCGAGATGATGAAGCTCTACCAGGACAACGACGCGAACCCGATGGGCGGCTGCACGTCGATGCTGCCTATGTTCGTGCAGGGTCCTGTGTTCATGTGCATGTTCTACACCCTGTCGGCCATTCCATACATCGCCCGTGGCAAGTTCAGGAACGGTTCCGGCCTCGGCGCCTTCGACATCGCCACCGCCAAGCAGTTCACCTCCACCAACGTGTTCGGCGTGAACGTGGCCGAGAACTTCACCACTGCCGACATCCACGGCAAGATCATCATCGGCATCTTCGTGGCGTTGATGTGCTTCTGCCTGTGGCTCATGCAGTACAACAGCATGAAGCGCAACATGGCCCAGAGCGCTGCGAACAAGCAGACTGAAATGATGCAGAAGATGATGCTGTGGATGTTCCCGATCATGTACATCTTCTCCGGCGTCGCCATGCCGTTCGCAGTGCTGGTGTACTGGCTGACCAACAACATCTGCAACCTGCTGCGTTCCGTCTGGCAGATCCACGTCTTCCCGACTCCGGGATCCCCGGCCGCCGAAGCGAAGGAAAAGCGCGACCACGCCCACGAGAACGCCCGCCGCGCCAAGGCCGGTCTGCCGTCCCTCGAAGAGGAGGAGCTGCAGAAAGCCAAGAAGGCCGCGGAGGCGAAGGAAAAGAACGGCTTCCAGCGTCAGCAGCCAAGCCGCAAAAAGAAGAAGAAGAAATAACATCAAGTGTGTGTCCTGTGTTTCACGTGAAACGCAGGACACACCGCTTTTGTATCGGGCGAATCGCCCATATGATACAACCCAATCAGTAGACTTTCAGTAGACTTGAAATAATACGAACCCCGCTCAAAGGAGTAAAACACCATGGCGCAGGATGCTGAGAAAACCATCGATCAGCTCAATGACGAAGCTGACATCGCTGCCGATTACCTTGAAGGATTGCTTGACATCGTCGACTACGAGGGCGATATCGAAATGGGCGTGCGCAACAACCGTCCAACCGTGCAGATCGTTGCCGACGACGACACCGACATCAAACATCTGATCGGACGCAACGGCGAAGTCGTGGACGCCCTGCAGCAGCTCACCCGACTCGCCGTACAACAGAAGACCGGCGAGCGGTCCCACCTCATCGTGGACGTGGACGGCTATCTGAAGCGCAAGCGCCAGCGCCTGCACGACCTTGCGCTGGATGCCATCGACGAGGCGCGCGAGACTGGCGAGCCGGTGGACCTGAAGCCGATGAACTCCTTCGAACGCAAGATCATCCATGATGTGGTGCGCGAGGAAGGCATGAAGTCTCGGTCCCATGGCGAAGAACCGCATCGTTACGTCACGGTGTACGTCAAGGCTTCCGCAGCCGATGACGCCGACGAGATCGACGAAGCCTGAAATAGTTTCACGTGAAACATGAAGCGTCGCGAGTTTCTCGCGGCGCTTTTTGATGCCTGTAGATTAGGATGGTGTGCATGAGTGATGTGAATGACGAATTGGATGGGTCGCCGATTCTTGAGGAAGTGCTTGGCGATGCATTGGGCAAGTTGAAGGTGTTTCACGTGAAACTTGCTGCGGAAGGAGAGCCGCGCGGGCTGATAGGGCCACGCGATGTCGGTATTATTTGGGAACGGCATATTCTGAACTCCGCGGCCATCGTACCGTTCATCCGTGAAGCAACGGCCAAGAGGCAATTCAAGACGGTGGCGGATATCGGCAGTGGTGGAGGATTCCCCGGTATCGTGGCGGCCGCCTGCCTGCCGGACCACCAGTTCACCTTGGTGGAACCGATGGAACGCCGTATCGAATGGCTTCATGAGTGCGTTGACGAAATGGGATTGGACAATGTCTCGATAGTGCGCTCCCGAGCCAACGCCGTAATCGAAGCCGTCCGCGGTTCGAACGGTGGCCGGAAGGGCAGGGGAGAGGATGCCGTCGATCTCGACGGAAATCCCATCCCGGTCAAGCATCCGTTTGCCGTGGTGACCTGCCGTGCGGTCGCGCCGATGGCCAAACTATCCGGATGGACGCTGCCGTTGCTGGACAAAGGCGGACGGCTGGTTGCCCTGAAAGGACGATCCGCGCAGGAGGAAATCGTCAAGGCCACCAAAGAGATCTCCAAAAACGGCGGTATCCATCCCCGCGTGGTGGAGGCCGAGGTCGGTCCGGGTCTGGAACCGACGCATGTGCTGATGGTGGACAAGCGATAAGTTATCCACAAAATCGCGTGAGTTATCCACAGTATCCACAATCGCGGAAATGTGTTACGAAGCATCTTGAAGAAGCTTGGAATTGCAACGATTGTTCTGTGGATAACTTTTGGGTGGTCGGATGAGTTATCCACCAACTATCCACCGTTGTTCACAATGGTGCACATGGCCGTGAACAGGTGAAAATCTGTCCACCCAAATGATGAAACTTGATTGTTGAATATGTATAGGAAGGCTAGTTCATGACTGGACCTGAAGAACCAGACAATTTGACGTCGATGGAATCCGCCACGGAAACCATCAAGCGAATCTTCGAAGGCTCGACATCCCCCGTAGGCGCGCAAATCGCTGATGAATCGACGCGATACAAGGCATTGGAGCATGCGGTCTGCCCGAAGCCGGCCGAAACACGCCTGATCGCAGTCGCCAACCAGAAAGGTGGCGTCGGCAAAACCACATCCGCGGTGAACCTGTCCGCGGCCTTGGCCCGTTTCGGATGCAAGGTCCTGCTTATTGATATGGATCCGCAGGGCAACGCCTCCACGGCATTGGGTGCCCCGCACGCCTCCGGTCAGCCTTCGGTGTATGACGTCATCGAAGGACGCAAGCGCATCGCGGAAGTCAAGTGCACGTGCCCTGATTTCGACAACCTCGACGTGGTCCCCGCATCCATCGATTTGAGTGGCGCCGAACTTGAGGTCGCCGACATGGCGGATCGCAACTCGCTGCTGAAGAACGCGGTGGACGAGTTCCTCGCCACCAGCGAAGAGCATTACGATTACGTGATCATCGACTGCCCGCCGAGCCTGGGTCTGCTGGTGATCAACGCCATGTGCGCCGTGCACGAAATGCTGATTCCGATTCAGGCCGAGTATTACGCCTTGGAAGGTTTGGGCCAGCTCATCAACACCATCGGACTGGTGCAGGAACATTACAATCCGTCACTGCTGGTCTCCACGATGCTCATCACCATGTACGACAAGCGCACGCTGCTGAGCCGCGAAGTGCATGGGGAAGTGAAGAAGCACTATCCGACAATCGTGCTCGACACCACCATTCCGCGCACGGTGAAGATTTCCGAAGCGCCAAGCTTCAACCAAAGCGTGATCGCATACGACCCCAAGGGCATGGGTGCGATCGCGTACTGCGAAGCCGCGCTGGAACTTTCGCGTCGTTCCGATACGGTGCTGCAGGCAATCGATGCAAGAAGGAATGAGAACTGATCATGGCAACTAAGTCGCGTTTGGGTAAAGGTCTTGGCGCACTGTTTCCTTCTCTTCCGGGGGAGCCGCAGCATCAGGAGCATGCGGCGCCTGCCGCTGCCGCCAAAGAAGTCAAGGCTTCCAAGACTGATGGGCATGTGGAATCCAAGAGCGCGTCCGCTACCGCACAGGCATCGGTGAACGCCGTGCAGGGGATGAAGCATGCTGTTTCACGTGAAACAACCAAGAAAAACCAGCATCGTCGTGCCAGCATGCCGGCGATTTCGTTGAACGAAAGCGCGCATCCCGCGGACATGTTCTTCGGCTCCACCGCTCAGCCAGCTTCCGAACAGGGCGAGCAGCAGGGGAGTGTTTCACGTGAAACCACGCCGACCGAACATAAGAAGGACGAACCGGAACTGCTTCCCGTGCAGGGTGGATATCTGGTTGAACTGCGTTTGAGCGACGTCGGTCCCAATCTGCATCAGCCACGTACCATTTTCGATGAAGACGACCTGCGCGAGCTAGCCGAATCCATCAAGGAAGTCGGCGTACTGCAGCCAATCGTCGTACGCAAGCGTCCGCAATCGCAAATCGAAGCCGCCCGCAGGGAAGCCGCAGCCAAACCGGCCGAACCGCACAACATGTTCGACGGACGCATGGATAGCATGTACGAGCTCATCATGGGCGAACGTCGTTGGCGCGCATCGCAGATCGCCGGCCTGAAAACGATTCCGGCCATCGTCAAAACCACCGCCGATGACGACATGCTACGTGACGCACTGCTGGAAAACCTGCATCGCGTCGCGCTGAATCCACTGGAAGAGGCGGCTGCCTACCAGCAGATGATCGACGATTTCGGCTTGACGCAGGCCCAACTGTCCAAGTCGGTGTCGAAATCCCGTCCGCAAATCGCCAACACCTTGCGATTGCTCAACCTGCCGGCCGCCGTGCAAAAGAAGGTCGCATCCGGACTGCTGTCCGCGGGCCACGCGCGTGCGCTGCTGGGACTGCCGACGGAAGCGGATATGGAACAGCTGGCCACGCGCATCATCGCCGAGGGGCTGTCCGTACGTAGCACCGAGGAAATCGTGTCGATGAAGGCCGCCGAAAGCGACCAGCCCAAGAAGCCGAAGGCCAGCAAGCTCAATCCGTGGGCTGGTACCCCCGTTCAGGTTGGTCTGGAGCAGCGTTTCGGCACCAAGGTCTCCATCAAGGGATCGAAGAAGCACGGGCGAATCGAAATCGTGTTCAAATCGGAAGACGATATGAAACGCATCGTCGACCTGCTTATGCAGCAGCAGAGCTGAACGAACCGAGCCAATCGAGCTCGGCGAGCGATAATGATTTGAACGATTTGAGCCTTACTTGAGCGAATCGAGATAAGCCTGCGCATCCAGCGCGGCGCGGCACCCCATGCCCGCCGCGCTGATGGCCTGCCGATAGACGCTATCCACGCAGTCTCCCGCGGCGAAAACGCCGGGTTCGCTGGTACGCGTGCTGGCACCATCGACCGTGATATAACCAGCTGAATCGACGTCTACAAGCCCGTTAAGAAAAGCAGTGGCAGGAGTGTGCCCAATCGCCATGAAAACGCCGTTAGCGGGGATTACAGAGGTCTTTTCGGTGGCGGTGTTGCGCACCTCCACCTCCTGTACGCCGTTCTCGTCGCCGCGAATCTCCTGCACCACAGCGTCAAGCATGAAATCGATTTTCGGATTGCGTTGCGCACGCTCCACCATGATGCGGGAAGCACGGAACGTGGAACGCCTATGAATAAGGGTGACGGACGAGCCGAAACGGGACAGGAAATCAGCTTCTTCGAAAGCGCTGTCGCCGCCGCCGACCACCACAATCGGCTTGTTGCGGAAGAAGAAACCATCGCAGGTGGCGCAGTAGGAGACACCTTTGCCTGCGTATTCCGTCTCGCCTGGCACGCCCAGCTTACGATAGTTTGAGCCTGTTGCGATGACCAGCGCGCGTGCGTCGTACACGTCGCCGCCGTCAAGGGTGACGGTTTTGATGCCGGAATCGGCATTCGAAGCAACCGAAACAACATCGTCCCAAACGATATGCGCGCCGAACCGTTCCGCCTGCTTGCGCATATTGTCCATCAGATCCGGACCCATGATGCCATCGGGAAAGCCTGGGAAATTCTCCACTTCGGTGGTGTTGACCAACTGGCCGCCGGGCGTCAGCGCGCCGGCGACGACCAGCGGCTCGAAGCCGGCGCGGCCAAGATAGATCGCGGCAGTATAGCCAGCCGGGCCGGAACCGATAATCACCACATCACG
>OOCZ01001085.1_pt1 | contig 18404 bp, 10 predicted proteins | sample 1671631 | NCBI WGS metagenome assembly OOCZ01 (sample SAMN06348176, study PRJEB24527) | human gut metagenome | reverse complement strand
TTATCATGTTGAGTGCCAGAGCACGGAAGACGGAAGCATGATAGTACGTATGTTTGAGTATGATACACAGCTTGCACTGGAAAACAGAGAAGTTACAGCGGGTGCACTGGTAGTTCATTTTCCTGATTCCGCAATCGTAGCCCTGCGCCATACGAAAAATACGCCGGAGGTGATGACGGTAATGATACGCACACCGGGCGGGGAAGTATCGTATGCCGTTCCGGTATTAAAAGTCAGACAGTATACAGTAGAAGAAATCTTTGAGAAAAAGCTGTACTTTCTGATACCGTTTCATATTTTTGTTTATGAAAAGAGTTTTAAAGAACTGGAAGAAAACAGCGAAAAATTAGCGAAGCTGGAAGAGGAATATACAGCGATAGTAAACCGTCTGGAAGAAGACCGTAAGAACGGTGATTTAAACGAATACGAAAAGGTTACAATTCTTGAAATGTCAGATACAGTAATAAAACATCTGGCGGAAAAATATGAAAAGGTCAGGAAAGGAGTTGGAGAGAGTATGGGTGGAAAAGTATTAGAGTATGAAGCAAAGGATATATTAAACCGCGGTCGTGCCGAAGGATATCTGGAGGGAGAAGCCTATGGACGCCGCGAGGGGCGTGATGAAGGACGTGCCGAAGGCGAAATCACCGGAATGAAAAAAGCCAAAATGCAGTTAGCCGTAAAATTATTGCAGGCGGGGAACAGCGTTGCATATGTGGCAGACCTGACGGAACTGCCGGAAGAAACGGTGCAAAAGTTGTCGCAGGCAGTCGAGCGTGAAGATGAATAGGAAAAATAAAGCATTTTATCAAAGTAACAGGCGGCTTATCTGGAACAAAAAAGCCGCCCAACTCTTAAATCTCTATTTTCCTAGTACCAAAGTAGGGATTTTGCAAAAACAGTCTGAAAAAATCTCATTTTAAACAATAAAATTTATCAATAAGACTTTTTTGTTGCACTTGCGCAACAAATTGGGAAAGCAGGAAATCAAAGGGATTGTTAAAGAAAACAGGTAAAAAATACCGTTGTTTGTTGCAGGTTTGCAACAAAAATGTCTGCTTGCCAAAAACAAATGTCTGTGGTACACTGCCACTGCAAACGAAAGATAGGCTTTGAAGCCTATTTTTTTAAGTGCCACGGTTAGATAAGACTAATGGAAGTTATCAAAATAAAACTATGCCATAAAACAAAAAACAAAACAAAGCATTAGTATATTCGTAAAATCAACAAGGCACGATAGAAACAAGTAAACAGGGACAAAGCAGAAAGGAAAGAAAAATGAGAAAGACCAGCTTTAAGTTATTATCTGCTTCATTAGCAGTCGCAATGACAATGAGCAGTATGCCGTACAATGTATTGGCGGCAAGCCCGGAGCAGACATTTGCACAGGCAGTACAGCAGGCACAGACAACAGAAGCGGACGGCATTGAAACAGCCGCACCGGCAGAGGAAAATCTCGTAACAGCAGATGCAGAAAGCACAGAAAAAGTAACCTACACAGTTACACCGGGTGTTTCATACGGAAAGGGAAGTATCAAATTAATCTCAGGTGTGACAGAAAGCACCGGTGATGATAGTGAAAAAGTATACACGGCTGAAAAAGACAGCACAATTACATTTGAAGCTGTACCGGAGGACGGCTGGGCATTAGATTCTGTTATGTACATGTCATCAAGCTTTACAACACCGGACTTAAAGATTACAAAGGTAGACGGCAAAGAGAACCAGTATACATGCACAATTCCTGACGATGCATATGCTTACGGCTCAGTAGGAACATTTATGATATATGTGCAGTTTGCACCGGTTCTGGAAGAAGGACAGTATGAGATAAAATCAACAGGCGAATATTTAAGTGTAGATAAGTATGGTGCAAAGCCGGGTGAAACCGTAAAGATTACATCAACAAGTGACAGTTCAACAAGAAATTATGTGCCGACTGTTGCAGATGAAGACGGAACCGGTATTGATACAACACTTGAAAGTACAGTGATTGATGAAGATAAGATTGTACAGGTATACACCTTTGTAATGCCGGAGAAAAAGGTTACAATCACAGAAAAGAGTAACCGTTATTGTGCAATTACATTAGAAACCAATGACGACAGTAAATTTGCAAGCCATGTAAGTTACAGCAGCCGACAGATGATGAGTGGTAATATGAATGTTGTAGCAGACAGCATTATCGACGGCAAGTATTATAAGCATACAGTAACCGTAACCGGTACACAGGGAAATACAACAGTAAAGCCGGGAGAATTATCATCACTTGCAAGCGGAAAAGCAACATATACCGTAGCAAAGAAATTCCCGGTAGCCGTTACTTTAAGAGTAGACTTCGTTGAAACAGATGCGTATAACATTACAAACCAGTCTGCAAATATTGAAGGTGCCGATTTTACCGTATCAAACGGTGAACTTGCGGCAGAAGGCGATACCGTAACATTACTGCTTTCCACAAATACAGCAGACGGATATTACTATGACGGTACAACACTGCCAAAGGTAACAGACGCAGACGGCAACGAAGTAACCGTAACAGCAGATGCAGGAAACACAACATCTTCTGCAAAATTTACATTCACAATGCCTGAAAAGGGTGTCACAACAAGTTTTGACAGTTCTGCAATTACACAGAAAGAATTAAAGGCTGTTACCGTTGCAGATGAAGCAAAGTCTTATATTGCACTGGATAAAACAGAGGCAAGAGAAGGTGAGAATGTCACAATTACTTTGACAGACGAAGCCAAAAAGGTTTTATTTATCAAAGTGATTAAGGAAGACGGCAGTGTCGAATATATAAGAAACTCTGCAACGAGCTTTATAATGCCGTCAGGTACAGTGACAGTATCGGTAATTGCACCGGACAACTGGTTTGAAGAAGGACGTTATGATACAGATGTATATGCGGCAACATCAAGCACACTGATTGTTTCCGATGCGGCAGACCTTGCGGCTGTCGGTAAATTAATGCGTGATAATCCAAGCGCACTTACGGATAAAACCATTAATATTGTAAAAGATATTGATATGAGCGCATATACATGGGTGCCGATGACATATACAAATTACAATAATACAGTAACCTTTAACGGAAACGGACATACCATTAAGGGACTGAATGTAGAAGGCATGACAGGAACGGCATCAAGTTCATGGGTATATTCAAGTGCATTTATCGCACAGATAGGCAGTTTCACAGATGTCACTATCAACGACCTGACATTTGAAGGAACACAAAAAGTCCATACCGTTGTAGGCACATTCTGCTATTTAGGTGGTATTGCTTATGGCGGCGGTTCTTACAACAAGGTCGTAAACAATATGAATGTGACCATTGACGGTGCGACAGGCGGTACGGTATTGCATTACCCTATTACAAATAGTGCAACACAAATTGTAAACAGTGCGGTAACCGGCAAGACAACACTGGAAAATGTAAATTTAACCGGATATTATTCATATTATGGACTTTCAGACAGAGCAGTCAACAGCTATGATATTTCAGAGATTACCATGGGTGAAAATGCAAATCCGGCAAATGTATCTTATTACGGTGTGGACGCTACTTTACAGGCAAAAGATAAGACTGCAAACTGCTACACAGGTACAACATTAAATAATTTCCCTGAAAATGCACAAATTTACGGAATTGCAAAGACTGTTACAGGAGAGAATCTGGATTCTCTTAATCAGAACTTTACATACATCACACCGGTAACAGCCGAGGGTTATGAAAATGACAACTTAATGTCTGTTGACAGCACAACCAACAAGGTCGGCAGGATTGCACTGGTTACATACTTAAACAGCTGGGTTGATGAGAACCAGACAGAGGATAACAAGTATTGCAAGTGGGAAACAGACAAGACAACAGGCAGACCGGTATTAAAGGCAGCCGAAGAAACGGTTGTTTCACAGAAATATGCAATCACTTCAAACGTAACAGGCAGTGAATACGGCGAAACAACCGTTGACGAAGAAGCCGCAGAAGGCAGTAAGGTAACTGTATACACAGCACCGAAGTCATTCTGCAAGGTCAAGAGCATTTCCGTAGAAACAGCAGACGGAAAGAAAGTTGACGTGACAGACAACGGTGACGGAAGCTATAGCTTTACAATGCCGAAGTCCGCAGTGATCGTAAGCACAGAGTATGCACAAGACTCTTATGCAATTACAACAGAAACCAACGGCGAAGGTACAGTCAGCGTATTAACGGCTGAAACAAAGTCTTCCGATAAGGCAAAATCAGGCGAAACCGTAACCGTTACCGTAACACCGGACCGCTTAAAGTATTACACAATGGACAGTGTAACCGTAACAACGGCAAGCGGCAAGACGGTTGAAGCCACAACAACGCAGGCAATTAACGGAACAAATGCCCATGAGTATACATTTACCATGCCGGAAGAAGCTGTAACGGTTATGGCAAACTTCAAAGACGTCAGCAGCTATTACAACGAAGACGGTTCTTTAAAAGAGGGTACATACAAAATGCAGGCAGTATTCGGCAGTACCTATTACATTGACACCGACAAAATCGAAGGTGCAATGGGCTATGAAGAACAGTACACAGACATTACCGTAAGCGTTGATGCAGAAGGCAATGTAACCGTAGACGATTATGAAATGCCGGGCGTAAAAAGCCCGATTGGATACGCAGGCGGCGGCGAACTGTGGATTAAGTCCACACCGACACCGGATGCTAATGATAACGGCAAGATTAAGGGTGCAGATGATGCAGGCGTTGCAGAATCCAGCGACTATGCCGAAAAGTATGAAAACTATACAAAGGTATACACCATTTCACCAACCGTTACAAAGACCGGTAAGATTAATCCGTCAACCAACGTAAAGACAGAAAACACAGGCGATTTCTACTTTACAAAGGTTATGCAGGGAAGTAAGCAGGTCGGCGGCTTCTATAACAGTGAAAATGTAGAATCCGTTACATTGGATAAACTCGCTTCATCAACAAGCAGTAAGGTAGCACCGTTTAACCTGACATTCTCCGGTATCAATTACATTAAAAACGATGCGGACTATGCAAACCAGAATGTGTTATTTACAACATACATCACAGAAATGGCTTACATTTCAGAAGTATTGTTCCGTATGGACTTCTCAACGATTGAAAAAGTCGGTGATACAGACCAGGGAGAAGAAACAACACAGGCATTAGATGTATCTGTTTATACAGCGTGCGAACCGGGTGCCACAAAGACACCGCCTGCAAACATTGATGCAATCAAGAGTGCAACACTGGTAACAAAGACAGACGGAAGCAGACAGGTCGTATTTGACTTAGGCGAAACAATCGTATTCGGCTTACACGGACATATGGGAAGCCTTCGTGTATACAATGCAGACAGCATGGAAAATGCATTTAAGGCAATCTCAAAGAATGATACAAGCGGCTTAAAGTCAGCAATTTACAGCGACTGGTATACAGACAAGATTAATTCCGAAGCAGACAGCGTGGCATATGATAAGACACCTGTAGAAGTAACAGACAGCAGAGGATATGTATACTACACAACAGACGGAACAGAATTTAGCGCAACGTCCACAACAACAGACCTTGAAAATGCACTCGTATATCCGGGTAAGGCAGTTGTAGATGTACCGGACTATTTCGACCTGACAGACAACAATGAAATTTATCTGACAGGCTTTATCGACGGTATGTCAAAGGATACGAACTTAAAGTTAAAGCTGACAGCAAAAAATGAAGACAACACACCGGTTGTAAAGACAGGTACAGCCCATATTTCACAGTTCGGTGAATATGATGTTACTGTCAACGTAACAGTTACAGATGATGTTATCACAGACATTGAAGTAACAGGTGCAAATTTTGCGGGAACTTATGCTGAAACCAATAAGATGATGCTTGAAAAGGCAGTCAACGGCTTAAAGGGCAGCTACATCAATAAGTCCGCAACTGATGTAAAGGAAATCACAGGTGTTGATGCGGTTTCAGGCGCAACGTATTCATCCAATGCAATCCGCGATGCGATTTTAAATGCACTCGAACTAAAGCAGGAAGAAGAAGTCATTAACCTTCCGACAGAAAAGCTTGCAGAAGGCGAATACAGCGTAGACATTGCATACTACACAGATAAAGTAAAGCACAGTCTTGTGGAAAATGACAAGACAAAGGCAAAGATTGTTGTTGACAAAGAGGGCAACATGACACTCGTAACAGACATTATTAACGGAACATCAAAAGAACCGTTATATATCTATGGCTTCAACGGCTACTATGAAGGCAATGATACTTCTAAGAGCTTAAAGGAAGCTGCGGTCGAAATGAATGACATTCAGTACAGCGATGATGTATTCGGTGAAGATGAAAAGGTTGTAACAAAGGTTTCCTTCCCGTTAGAAGGTGATTTTGCGGCAATCTACAACACCAATGCAGATATCTATGTACCGGCAATGAAGAATTTAAACGGTCTGGTTTCAGGCATTGACTTCAAGCAGGGACGTTTCAGCGCAGACTGCTTCGTAAAGGTTTACTGGGACAGCTTAACAAAAACTTCATCTGATGATACAACAAAGGAAACAACATTCGGTGCAGCAAAGACAGCTCTGACAGCAGGTACTTATTCAATTCCTGCAAGCTTAAAGAATGCCGGAAATGTTTCACAGGATTCTATGGCGGCAGGCTGCATTAAGAGTGCCAGCATGACAGTAGCGGCAGACGGTACTGCAACAGTAACGGTTGATTTACAGTCCGTATCCTTTGCGGGACTGACAGCTTACGCAAGCAACTGGAAGATTTATCAGGGAACGTCAGCAGACGGTAAGACCGTAGACGCACAGTACACAACAGACGAAGAAGGCAGAGTGACACAGATTACATTTACACTGCCGGACAACAGCTATGACGGTGTATATGTGAATATGTATGTCGATGCAATGAATTACAGTCCGGATGCATATCTGGCACTGGATTATGCAAATGCGGTAAAGACAGCAGAACCGGACCCGGCACCAACACCGGACCCAGACCCGACACCGGAACCGACTCCGACTCCGACACCAACACCGGACCCAGAACCGACACCAACTCCGACACCGGACCCTTCTGACAATAAAATTGCAGACGGTAACTATTATGTACCGATTGCATTGTGGAATGCGGTATCCGATAAAGCATCTATGGGAAATGCAGCATTTGAAAAGAACAGCAGTGCTTTAATCACCGTAAAGGACGGTAAGGTTGTAAAAGTTCAGATTGCCATGAATCCGGTAACTATAACATCAATCTATAGTGCCGTAACGGCATTTGAGGTAGAGGGCGTAACCGTTACAATCGACAAGACAGAAAAGATTACGACCTCCGCAGGAAATGAAGTTGATGCAATCAGACTGGTAACATTTGAACTTCCTGAAGGTGCACAGCCATCCGTTGCAGATATTACTTATGCAAATGTAAGCTTTAAAGTACCGGATACACCAATGGGCGATACCATGATGAGTGCAAGATTAAGATTTGACTGGTCAGCACTGACAGCAACAAGCGATACTTCTCTTGTACCGGCAGAAGACCAGACAGAAGAAAAGTCACCGGCAGTTGATGTGACGGATGAAAAGACAGGCGTTCATGTATCAGCCGCAGAGGGCGTGCTTCCAGCAGGCTCTGAGTTAAAGGTAACAAAGGTCGGCGCAGGAACAGAATATACAAAGGCGGCAAATGCACTTGCAGACGTCGGCAGCAATTTTGAACTGTATGAAGTTCATTTTGAAAAGGACGGACAGGAAGTTGAGCCAAACGGCAGTGTTGTTGTGAAGTATCTCATTCCGGCAGGCATGAATGCAGACAACGTTGTTTTATACCGTATCAATGATGACGGTTCAAAGACTCTCATAAAGGGCAGTGTGGAAAACGGCTATTATGTTGTGACAACAAAGGGCTTCAGCTATTATGCACTTGTTGAAAAGACAATAACAGATAACAGTTCGGCAGCAGGCGGTAATTCAAATACGGCAGGCGGCTCAGCCAATACGGCAGACAACAGCAACAGCGGCGTAAAGACAGCGGATTCTTCCGCAATGGGCATGTGGGCAGCAGCATTCTTTGCTTCCTTAAGTGCCGCAGGTCTTGCAATCTTTAAAAGAAAGAAAAGACCGGAAGAAAAAGAAGACTAAGCTGTAAAAAAGACAAAACAACGGCATCCGTTCCGAAAAGGGGCGGGTGCCTGTTTGTCACATATAAAAATGAAAGCAGGAGTACAGACATGGAACAGAAATTTAAAATGCAGATTCAGCGGCTTGCAAAGCATGCAGCGGCAGTATTGACGGCAGTCACCGTGGGCATTTTATCGGCGACGGCAGTATTTTCACAAAACAGTAATCCGGTATATGGAGCAGAAAACGGCATTTATCTTGCCAATGCCAATCCAAGCTATCGTAATCCGTCCACCGGTGCGATTGAAGATTCCGGCGGGGAAGGTTCGGCGGTTTTAGGACAGTCCATGACAGAGAGCGCGACATATGGTAAGGCACTTATCGAAGCAGACCCGGCGGGAAACACTTATGCCACAATCCGTATGCAGTTAATGGACAATATCGAAAATCCGCAGTTTCAGGTAGATGGAAGTCCGGTATCCGCAACGTTAATGCAGGAGGATTATTCAAGCAATACCGCAGATTACAGATTCCGCGTCAACAGTGAAAATTCGGTTGTACGTGTGAATATGTATGTAACTGCCATGGGACGTGATATTATTTACTATATTACATTTTCGGGACTGAGTGAAGGCGCAGGCGACTTTATTACCAGTGTGACCGTTGAAGAAAAGGGCGGCAGTGCCGGTCCGGACAGCGCAGAGGGTGGCAGTGAAGAAAGCAACCCGGGAGAAAGCGGTTCAGGAGAGCGCGGTGTAAGTGCGCAGGCTGAAAATACCGAACCAGGCACGGACAGCTTATCGGGTGAAACCGGTGCGTCAGCCGGAACAGACGGCAGTCAGGAAAATGCCGGAACACAGAGCATAGAGAAGGCAGAAGGTGAAAGTGCAGAAAGTACGACAGAAGCCGGACAGACTACATCAGCAGAAGCAAGTGCCGCACAGGCAAAGACCGCAGAAAACACACAGACGAAAAATGCCGGAATTCAGGAATATGATGCGGCAGGAAAACAGGTCAATGCAGAAGCGCAGGAGAGCAAAAAAAACAGCAGCACCGGCATTTTTATCGGAATGGGTGTTGTAATTGCCATTGTTGTGACAGGTGCGGCATGGTATATGCTTGTATATCGTAAAAAGAAAAATTAAAGGAGCAGACAAATGAAACGACAGGTAAAAAAGATTGTTCAAAAAGGACTTTGTATGCTGCTTGCAGGCATCGCCGTACTAACCGCCTCAGTTTCACTGACAGCCTGCGTAGACCAGCACCCGGATTCCACAGAGGGACAATCACAGGCAGACAGTGTGCGTCTTGTGGCAACGTCACCGGCAGCTGCACAGATTTGTGACAAATTGGAATTAGATTTAGTGGGCGTATGCCAGACCTCCGGTACACTGCCGGAGCGGTATAAGGACGTTACACAGGTCGGAACGGCAATGTCGCCGGATATGGAGATTTTAAAATCTTTATCGCCGGATTATGTGCTGTCCCCGAACAGCCTGCAAAGCGATTTACAGCCGAAATATGCGGCAATCCAGGTGAAATCCCTGTTTTTAAATTTAAAAAGTGTATCCGGCATGTATGCTTCAATTGCATATCTCGGTGAAAAATTTAACAGACAACAGCAGGCACAGGCAATGGTAGACGAATTTAACACATTTATGCAGGAATACAAAGATAAAAATGCAGGCAAAGAAGCCCCGAAGGTTCTGATTCTGATGGGATTGCCGGGTTCTTATATCGTGGCAACCGAAAACAGCTATGTCGGCAGCCTTGTGGAAATGGCAGGCGGACAGAATGTATACGCAGGCACTGATGAAGAATTTTTAAGTGCTAACACAGAGGATATCAAAACGAAAGAACCCGATGTGATTTTACGGGCATCCCATGCAATGCCCGAGCAGGTACAGCAGATGTTTGCCGATGAATTTGAAAAAAACGACATCTGGAAGCATTTTGCGGCAGTACAAAACGGCAGGGTGTACGATCTGGATTCGTCCCTGTTCGGCATGAGTGCAAATTTTTCATATCAGCAGGCACTCGAAGCATTACAGCAGATGTTGTATAACAGCTAAAATTCTGTAGTTTTTCATAAAATAAAAAATAATCGGTTGCTTATCTTTTTTTTGTAGTGTACAATAATGAAGATACAGTACATATTTAATAAGGAGAAAAGCCGTGGATATTATAGTAAAGTATATTGATGAATTGTTGGAAAAAAGCACACCGGAAGCGCCGATGTGGAATATTGAAAAGCTCAAGCAGGGCTTAAAGTCTAAGTGGAATTACATTGACGGTTGTATGATTAAAGCCGTACTTGAGATGTATGCTATTTCAAAGGACGAGAAATATTTAAAGTTTGCAGACGATTTCATTGATTATCGTGTAGCAGAAGACGGAACAATTGACGGATACAGCATTGGTGAAAAGAATATTGACAATGTCAATGCCGGCAAGACTTTATTTGAATTATATGATATCACCGGAAAAGAAAAATATAGAAAGGCAATCGACCTTGTATATTCTCAGATTGCTATTATGCCTCGCTGTGAATCCGGCAACTTTTGGCACAAGGATATTTATCCGAATCAGGTATGGCTGGACGGAATGTATATGGGACAGCCGTTTTACATGGAGTATGAAACAAGATTTAACGACCGAAAGAATTATGATGATATTTTCTCACAGTTTAAATTCGTTATTGAAAACATGAAAAATCCGCTCAACGGTCTGTACTATCATGCAATCGACACATCAAAGCAGATGTTCTGGTGTGACAAGGTCACAGGTCTTTCACAGAATATCTGGCTGAGAGCAATCGGCTGGTACTCTATGGCACTGTTAGATACACTTGATAAGGTGGACAACTCTGACCACAAGTATGACAAAGAGTGCAGGATGTTACAGGATGCATATGTAGATTTAATGAATGCGATGATTCGTTATCAGGACGAAAGCGGTATGTGGTATCAGGTTGTCAACTTCGGCGGCATGGAACGCAACTATCTTGAAACAAGCGGAAGTTCTATCATGGCATATTCCCTGTTAAAGGGTGTACGTCTTGGCTTCCTGCCTGAAAGCTACCGTGCATACGGTGAGAAAGCCATTGACGGTATCTGCAAGCGCTATTTAAAAGAAAAGAACGGAGAAATGTCACTTGGTGGTATTTGTCTGGTTGCCGGACTTGGCGGTAAAGACAATCGTCCGGGTACATATGATTATTATATGTCAGAACCGGTTGTAGAAGATGATGCAAAGGGTGTCGGACCATTTTTACTTGCCTATACAGAATTATTACGTTACAAGAAAAATTAGTAAAAAGATACGAGGGAGTCTGACAAAAGCAGGCTTCCTTGTTTTTTCATGCCGCAGAGCCAAATCTGACATTTGGCTCGCGATTCCTCCGGCATTAAAATGCCTGCGGAATTGGAGTAGTGTGAACAAGCCATAAATGAAAGCTTGTTCACACAGCTATTTGTTTCTGAGCAAAAACAAATAGCTATGATGGCAGATGAGAAATCGCTTGTGCGAATTTCTCATCGCCTCTTCGCAACAAGTTGCTCAGAAACGAGGATTAGTATGAATTTATCAAAGTTGCTGGAGAAGCTTTCTTATACACTGGTTTCGGGGAGTGTGGAAACGCAGGTGGAAAGTCTGACTTCAGATTCCAGAAAAGTCAGGGAAAATACGGCATTTGTCTGCATCGTGGGTGCGGTCAGTGACGGACACACATATATTCAGGCAGCAGTAGAACAGAAGGCTTCCGTGATTGTGGTACAGCAGGGCTGTAAGGAAGAATATCTGGCGCAGATTCCAGATACGGTAACGGTGGTTTCGGTTGAAAATACAAGATATGCACTGGCATTCATGTCAGCCGCATATTTTGACGATCCGGCAGAAAAGCTGTTTACAATCGGCATTACGGGGACAAAGGGAAAGACAACGACAACCTATATGATTCGCAACGTGCTGGAAGCCTGCGGTATTAAAACCGGTTTAATCGGTACAATCGAAACGATTATCGGTGATGAAAGCTGGGCATCCTGCAATACAACACCGGAGTCTTATCAGATTCATGAATCGTTTGCCAAAATGGTAAAGGCAGGCTGTAAGGCAGTTGTCATGGAGGTTTCCTCACAGGGCTTAAAGCTTGACAGAACCGCCGGTATTTTATTTGACATCGGTGTATTTACCAATCTTGAACCGGATCATATCGGACCGAATGAACACGCTTCTTTTGAAGAATATCTGGCATGCAAGGCAAAGCTTTTCAGCCAGTGTAAAACAGGCATTGTCAATGCAGACGACAAGCATACGGCAGAAGTCATTAAAAATGCGACCTGTGAAATCGAAACTTACGGTTTATCGGAAAAAGCACAGCTTAGAGCCTGCGACATCTGCTTAAAGCATGAAAGAGGCACGGTGGGACTTACATACCGTTGTACCGGTGCGCTGGACATGGACGTGGCACTCAATCTTCCGGGAAAGTTCTCGGTTTATAATTCACTGTGTGCGATTGCGGTTACAAGACATTTTCAGGTGCCGCAGGAAACGTTAAAAAAGACACTGGCAGAAGTCAAAGTCAAGGGCAGGATCGAGCTGGTAAAGGTATCTGATGAATTTTCACTGATGATTGATTATGCCCATAATGCTATGTCTTTAAAAAGTATACTTGAAACATTAAAAGAATACAATCCTAACAGACTTGTATGTCTTTTCGGATGTGGCGGCAACCGCTCAAAGGAAAGACGTTTTGAAATGGGTGAGGTTTCGGGAAAACTGGCTGATTTTACGATTATTACATCCGAGATTTGAAGACCCGGAAGCCATTATCGAAGATATTAAAACCGGCATTTCAAAGACAGACGGAAAATATATCAGCATTACAGACAGAAAAGAAGCAATACGTTATGCAATTGAACACGGCGAACCGGGCGATATTATTGTCCTTGCCGGAAAAGGCCACGAAGACTATCAGGAAATCAAGGGCGTGAAGCATCCGATGGATGAAAGAGTGCTGATTGCCGAAGTTTTAAAAGAACTGGCGGAAAAAAATGTTTAAAATGCTGGGATTAATATACGGATAATGTCCGTCCAATCAAAAAAGGAGGCACCATGTACGCAGATATTATTGTGGATATTTCACAGGAACAACTGGATAAAACCTTTCAGTACAGGATTCCTCCCGAATTGGAAAATGAAGTGCAGATTGGGGTTATGGTGCAGATTCCGTTTGGCAGGGGAAACCGTCTGCTGGCAGGATATGTCATCGGTATCGGCAGTACACCGAAGATTCCGGCTGAGAAAATAAAAGACATCGACAGCGTATCCCAAAGCGGGATTCAGGCAGTCGGACGTATGATACAGCTTGCGGCGTGGTTAAAAAAGCAGTACGGCTCGACAATGAATCAGGCTTTAAAAACGGTGCTTCCGGTAAAGGAAAAAGTGCGACAGAAAGAAAAAAAGACAGTGCGCCTTGCCGTATCAAAGGAAAAAGCGGCAGAATATCTGGCACTGTATGAAAAGAAAAATGCCGTGGCAAGGGTGCGGCTGTTAAAAGCACTCTGTAAAACAGATGAGAACGGACTGGACACGGCAGTTTTAAAGGAGCAGTATCAGATAACGACACAGACAATTCAGGCATTGGAAAAGCAAAATGTCATTACGGTGGAAACACAGGAGCTGTATCGTAATCCGGTGCGGGAAACAGCCCCCGGACAGGAACGGCTCATTTTAAATGAAGCCCAGCAGAAGGCGGTCACGCAGTTTTGTACACAGTATGATGCGGGGGAGCGGAAACCGTGGCTGCTGTACGGTGTAACAGGAAGCGGAAAGACACTCTGTTATATTGAAATGATACAGCACGTGACGGCGAAGGGAAAACAGGCAATCGTCCTGATTCCTGAAATCGCCCTGACCTTTCAGACGGTACAGCGTTTTTACAGGCGGTTTGGCAGTCAGGTGTCGGTTTTACATTCGAGAATGTCCAAGGGAGAGCGGTATGACCAGTTTTTACGTGCCATGCGCGGAGAAATCAGCATTATGATCGGACCGCGTTCCGCTTTGTTCACACCTTTTACAAATCTTGGGCTTATCATCATGGATGAAGAACACGAAGGGGCTTATAAAAGTGAACAGGCGCCGCGTTACCATGCGCGGGAAACGGCAGTCCACATTGCCAAAATGTGCGGCGCAGGTGTGGTATTCGGCTCGGCGACACCGTCCGTAGAGGCGTTTTACCGGGCAAAGAAAAACGAATATACCCTGTTAGAACTGCCCCGGCGTGCAAGCGGCACACTGCCTGCCGTATATACGGTGGATTTGCGGGAAGAATTAAAGTGCGGCAACCGCTCTGTTTTTTCACGCCGTCTACAGGAGCTGATACAGCGGAGGCTGGCGGCAAAGGAACAGATTATACTTTTTTTAAATAAAAGAGGCTATGCGGGATTTGTGTCCTGCCGTATGTGCGGACATGTTTTAAAATGCCCGCACTGCGATATTTCCCTTACCGAGCATAAAAACGGGAAAATGGTCTGCCATTACTGCGGGTACGAACAGGCGCGGGTTACACGGTGTCCGGTATGCGGCTCAAAGTATATTTCAGGATTCCGTGCCGGTACACAGCAGATAGAGGAAGCTGTGAAAAAAATGTATCCGCAGGCGCGGGTTTTGCGCATGGATATGGATACCACGGCAGGCAAGGAAGGCCATGAAAAGATACTGGCTGCATTTTCGGCGCAGGAAGCCGATATATTAGTAGGAACGCAAATGATTGTAAAGGGGCATGACTTTCCCAATGTAACGCTGGTAGGTGTACTGGCGGCAGATATGTCTTTGTATGCCGGAGATTACCGGGCGGCAGAGCGGACCTTTGAACTGCTGACACAGGCGGCAGGCAGAGCGGGACGCGGAAGGCAGGCAGGAGAAGTCGTGATTCAGACATATACACCGCAGCACTACAGCATTGCCGCCGCCGCGGCGCAGAATTATGAGCAATTTTATGAGGAAGAAATTGCTTTCCGCTCAATTATGGATTATCCGCCGGTCTGCAATATGCTGATGGTGACCCTTTCTTCAAAAAATGAAGAACAGCTGCTTGCCGCATGTACCTTTTTAAAGGAAGTAATTCCCGAATGGAAAAAAGAACAGGTACGCATTACAGGTCCGGTTGCGGCAGGTGTTTATAAAAGAAATGATTATTATAATCAGGTTGTGTATTTAAAAGCTACGGCTTATGAGAAGCTGACAGCGTGCAAGGACAGGCTGGAAACGCTTTGCAGGGAAAATACGTTGTTCCGCAGCATTGGACTGCAGTTTGATTTTAATTGATAGAAAATATAAAATATAGAAAGAGGATAAAAATGGCGATTAGAAATATCAGGGTTTTAGGCGATGAAATTTTAAGAAAAAAAGCAAAAGAAATTACAGAGGTTACACCGAGAATTCAGGAATTAATTGATGATATGTTTGAAACGATGTATGATGCGGACGGTGTCGGACTTGCCGCACCACAGGTCGGTATCAGAAAACGCCTTGTAGTTATTGACTGCGGTGAAGAACCGTTAGTGCTGATTAATCCGGTTATTCTGGAAACAAGCGGCGAGCAGACCGGTCAGGAAGGGTGTTTGAGCGTACCGAATAAAGTCGGTATCGTAACCCGTCCAAACTATGCAAAGGTTAAGGCATATGATGAAAATATGCAGGAGTACATTATCGAAGGAACAGAACTGCTTGCAAGATGTCTGTGCCATGAAATCGACCACCTTGACGGTGTGATGTATGTTGATAAAGCAACTGAAATGATGCAGATTGATAAAGAGGACGATGAAGCGTAAATAAACCATAAATTGAAGTTTATTTACGCAGATGCTGCTTTCCGATAAGGCAGGTATTTTAAAAGGCAGACGGAAAATCGCTGTTTTGCAGTAAAGTCGTCCGGAAATGGAGAGTATATGAGAGTTATTTTTATGGGTACACCGGATTTTTCGGTGGGGACACTAGAGGCTGTGCTTGCCGCAGGACATGAAGTGGCTGCGGTTGTGACACAGCCGGATAAGCCAAAGGGCAGAGGTGGTGCAATGAGCATGTCACCGGTCAAGGAAGCGGCGTTAAAGCACAATCTGACGGTATTACAGCCACAGCGTGCCAGAGAAGAAGCATTTATTGAAGAATTAAGAGGATATGAGGCGGATGTGATTGTAGTTGTGGCATTCGGACAACTGCTTCCGGCAGAAATTATTCATATGCCGAAATACGGCTGTATCAATGTCCATGCTTCCCTGCTTCCGAAATACCGTGGTGCGGCGCCAATTCAGTGGGCAGTCATTGACGGTTGCGAATATTCCGGTGTAACAACCATGCAGATGAATGAAGGACTGGATACCGGAGATATTCTTTTAACAGAAAAAGTAAAGCTTGACCCGAAGGAAACCGGCGGCAGTCTGTTTGACCGTTTAAGCGATGTAGGCGCACAGCTTCTTGTAAAGACCTTAGAGGAGGCGAAAGCCGGAACCTTAAAGCCGCAGAAGCAGAACGAAGAAGAAGCTTCTTATGTAAAGATGATAAAAAAATCATTCGGTGAGCTGGACTTTTCAAAGGAAGCGGATGCATTAGAGCGGCTGATTCGCGGACTGAATCCGTGGCCGAGCGCATTTACTCATTTAAACGGGAAAATGCTCAAAATCTGGGATGCGGATGTGTATACAAAGGAACAGGCAGAAGCAGAATTTCCGGAATACAGCACAGATTTTAAAGGTGCAGAGCCGGGACAGATTGCAGCAGTGCTGCCACACACCTTTTTTATCGGGTGCGGAAAGGATTTGTTAAAAGTCAATGAAGTCCAGGCAGAGGGTAAAAAGCGCATGACATCGGATGCTTTCTTACGTGGAAGCCGTCTGGAAAAAGGAATGGAACTCGGAAAATAATTTAGATTGCGGATTGGAGGAAAGTATGAACAGGCCTTATATTTAAGCCTGTTCATACGGCAGATTGATAAAGCAGGCATTATCAATCTGCCCTTATCGCAGAACTGAATTCATTCAGTTCGCGTATCCTCCGACATTGGAATGCCTGCGGATTGGAGGATATTATGCCGGGAAGATATTATGGTTACTATTATTATGACCCAACGTATATGCTGATTATCATATCAGCACTGATTTCACTGTTTGCACAGTTTCTGGTCAATTCCAGATTCTCAAAATACTCTAGGGTACGCAGCCGCTCAGGCATGACCGGAGCGCAGGCGGCAGAACGCATTTTGCAGTCACAGGGCATTTATGATGTGGCAATCCAGCGGGTATCGGGAAAATTGACAGACCATTATGACCCAAGAAACAAGACATTAAATCTTTCTGATGCCGTCTATGCGAGTACATCAGTAGCAGCAGTCGGTGTTGCGGCACATGAGTGCGGACACGCGATTCAGCATGCAAGAGGCTATGCACCGCTGTCATTTCGAAGCGCACTTGTGCCGGTTGCCAATATAGGCTCACAGTTATCGTGGCTTTTTATTATTCTTGGCATTTTCTTTGGCGGCAGTCATACACTGATTATGATTGGTATTCTGATGTTTTCGGCGGCGGTGCTGTTTCAGCTTGTGACGCTTCCGGTCGAATTTAACGCATCCGGCAGGGCATTAAAGCTGTTGTCCGAAACCGGAATTTTACAAAAAGATGAAGTATCGGATACAAGAAAGGTTTTATCTGCGGCGGCACTCACTTATGTTGCGGCTGCGGCAACCGCAGTATTGCAGTTATTAAGACTGCTTCGCCTGTTTGGAGGAAATGACCGTGACTAAAGACAAGACAACAAAGGATATGGCAGACAGCGTTAATGAACGCGAAATTGTACTGGATATTCTGCTGGAATTAAACCGCCCCGAAGCCATGAGCCATCTGGTGATTGGTGCGGCACTCAAAAAATACCAGTATCTGTTAAAGCACCAGCGCAGCTTTATTACAAGGCTGGCACAGGGAACGCTGGAACGGCGGATTGAATTGGATTATATCATTAATCAGTATTCCAAAACACCGGTAAGGAAAATGAAACCTCTAATCCGCAGTCTTTTGGAGATGTCGGTGTACCAGCTGAAATATATGGATAACGTTCCGGTATCGGCAGTCTGCAACGAAGCGGTAAAGCTGGCAGGAAAACGCCATTTTATAAATTTAAAGAGCTTTGTAAACGGCGTATTAAGAAATATTGCAAGAAATGACTGCGCTTGCGAATATCCGGATCAGAAAAAAGAACCGGTAAAATATTTATCCGTG
>OOCZ01001060.1_pt1 | contig 18664 bp, 14 predicted proteins | sample 1671631 | NCBI WGS metagenome assembly OOCZ01 (sample SAMN06348176, study PRJEB24527) | human gut metagenome | reverse complement strand
TGGACTCCGCAAGGGGGATCCCCCCTTGACCCCTCCGCGCGATTGAGTTGGTCTCACTCCCTTAATTCTTCCGCGTGTTTATCCTCTTTTTTCCTTACTCCACCACTATCCCCTCACAATAATCATCATACCGCAGCTTCATCTGCTTCAAATTCGTCATCTTCTCCCCCAGAATCGTCACATTCCGCAAGGTCACATTCGTAATCCGATTCTCCTCCCCATACCCCGACAATCTCGACGCCGGCACTTTCCCATCCAGCGTCCGAAGCACCGTCAGGCCATCAATCAGCACATCATCAATCGACCCAAACTCATCCTTGACCGTCGACCACGCCGAATTTTGCAGCGTCATCTCAATCAATTCCTTATTATTGCCGTTATCGCCCTGCATGAAGGCGTTTTCGACGACGATATTGCGGTAGACAATGGCGTGCACATACGCATCGTCGCTGTTATGGATGCTGATAACGGGCTTGTGGAAGTTGTACAGCACAGTGATGTTCTCAAACAGCACATCGCTGATTTCGGGGTCAAGCGTCCAACCCTTGTCGGTTTCGTAGCCGATTTCCATGGACTGGGCGAGGTCTGTCCATACCTGCATGTTGCGGAAGGTGATGCCCTTGGTGGAGCCGGAGTAGTTCTTGATGACGAGGCTGTCATCCCATGTGCGGGCGAAGCTGTTCGTCACGGTGTGGTCGGTGCAGGACTGGAAGGTGAAGCCGTCGCCATTTTGACGACCGGAAATGACCTTGACGTTGTTGATTTCCACATGCTTGGAGGAGTAAGAATTAACGTTCCAGCAGTTGGAATTGGCGACGATAATGCCGTCGATGGTGACATTCTTTGCGTGATTGAGATCAATCGGGACGCGCGCATACGAGCCGGGCTGATTCCACGCGTCGTAGTCGCTGCCGTCGATGATGCCGCGCCCACAGATGCGGACGTTCTTGGCGTTATTGACGGAGATAATGGCATGCAGCACCGCGCCGCCGGAGATGTAGAGTGTCTGCCCGTCTTCCAGCGCGATGGCGTCCATGACCCACTCGCCGGAGGGAATATAGTAGACGTTCGGGTCGTCGGGATCAGGGACGTCCGTTTCCAGCGGATTGGCGAAGATGTGCAGCGCCTTGTTGACGTTATCGTTGAAGACAACGGTGTACTGCCCCGGCTCCGTAATCATGAAGGAAACCTTGCCGTCCTTGACTTCGGGCGTAATCCCCCACGACTGCGGAATGACAGCGGCGCTCTCCACTTTGTCCGGCAGTCCGGGCATTTCAACCTCGATGCGCACTTTGCCCTCGAAGTCGAAATAGGTCATAGGCGTGGTCGTCGGCTGGGTGTTGGCGTTCCAGATGTGTTCGTGGTTGACCATCACGTCATAGACGAACAGGGCGTTGCCGTTCGCGGTAACTTTCGCCGTCGCGGAGGTCGTCATCGTCTTCGGGCCTTCGTAGAGGGTCAGCAGCGTCGGATTCTCTTCGGCAGTCGCGGGCATCATCCACGCGGTCAGCAGAAGCATCAGCACAAGCATCAGGATGGGGGTGGTTCTCTTCATCGTTCATGTCCTCCTTGTTCGCCGCGGCGTTTCCAGTGTGTGGAAATCGTCCGCATTTAGTTAAGCGCTAAACCCATGCCATGATTATAGCAGGAAATTTGGAAATGTGCAATGTGCCTGAAGATAAAAATTTTCAGAAAAAGCCTCTTTTCCCCTCTTGACATGTGGCAAATGGTATGTTATAATCATGTCAACGATAGGTTGAGCGTTAAACCTATCCACCCGTCAACATCATAAAGGAGGTATCCCCATGAAGAAGTTCCTTGCTTTCCTGCTTTCCCTGACGATGGCGTTCGCGATGGCAGCTGTTGCGTTTGCTGAAGGCGAAACCTACCTGTGGGACAACTTTGACGACCGTGACCCGAATGCCAAGCCTGAGCTTGCGCCCAACGGCGCGCACCTCTGGTGGGACAACTGGGCGAACCTGCGCGCAAAGAATGAGGACGGCGCGTTGAAGCTCGACATGCGCCCCAAGGCGTATGACCCGGAAGATTACGACAGCGAAGACGACTACTACGCCCATGCCGCCGACTGGATGGCGAACTGGGGCGAAGCCGTTGATATGTGGGGTCTGGACGGCGTTTCCTACTGCAAATACCTGACCATCCGCATCAAGGGCGCGGAAGGCGGCGAAGAGAACAAGCTCATCATGGACTGGCATCCGGAAGACGCCAAGTTCTATGCGGCGCGCTTCTCTGACCTTGTGCTGGCGGACGGCACGCACCCGGTCATCACCACCGAATGGCAGGATCTCGTCATCGACCTTGAAGCGTCCGGCTTCCCGGGCATGACCAACGCCCTGCACATCCGCGCGTTCGCCAAGTGCGTCATCTACCTGGACGAAATCACCTTCTCTGAAGCCGTTGCGCCCATCGACGCTACCAGCTCCGAAACCATTCAGGCTGGTCTGACCGCACCGGAAACCGGCAAGCCCGGCGACCTGCCGATTAAGGACTATCTGGCTGAACTGGAATAATTCCAAAACGTTCAAAAAGGGGGGACAGTTTCGGCTGTCTCCCCCTTCTTTTACGGATTTTTTTCCAGAAACCGCTTGCGAACAACTTCAAAGACTGGTATACTTTTTATGATGCGCACGGACTTCGCGGACTTCGTCCGTTCTCTTTGATCCGCGCAGATTACCACGCCTAAAACACTGCATAAAATGGAGCATCGCATGGTCACACTCAAAGACATTGCCGCCGAAGCAGGCGTAAGCATTACAACCGTTTCCAACGTGGTGCATAACCGCAAAAGCCGCGTTTCCGAAAAGAAGGTTGCAAAAATCTGGGAGATTATCGAGCGCGAACACTACGTTCCCAGCATGTCCGCACGCTCGCTGGCGAACGACCAGTCCGCCATCATCGCCATGGTCACTTACATCACGCCGCGCACCACCGGCAGCACCATCAGCGACCCCTTCATGAGCAGCGTCGCCGCCAGCGTCGAGCAGCGCACCCGCGAAGCCGGCTACTACCTGATGCTGCGCTCCGCCGAAAGCGTCGCCGCGCTGGAGGGGCTGATTCACAGCTGGCGGCTCTCCGGGCTGATTATGACGGGGCTGTTTCAGGACTCGTTCTTCGATGCCGTAGCAAAGCTGGGCATTCCCGTCGTCCTTATCGACAGCTATGTGGACGACCCGAACATCTGCTGCGTCGGCTTGGAGGATGAAAAAGGCGGCTACCTCGCCACGAAGCACCTGCTGGAGAACGGCCACCGCGTGATTGCGTTCGCGTCGCCGCCGATTTCCCCCGCGGGCGTTATCGAACTGCGCCTGCAGGGCTATCGCCGCGCCTTGGCGGAATACGGCGTGCCGTACGACCCGGCGCTTGTCTTTACGCAGGAAATTTCCGTGCAGGAAGGCAAGAAACTTGGGCATCAGCTCAGCACGCGCCCCGAAATCACGGGGATTTTCGCCTCGGCGGATATTCTGGCGGCGGGCATCATGTCCGGGCTGCATGAGTGCGGGGTAAGTGTGCCGCGCGATAAGTCGATTGTGGGCTTTGATGATCATTATATTTCGCAGCTGGCGATTCCGGGGCTGACGACGATTCATCAGGATTCGGAAAAGAAAGGCACTTTGGCGACGGAGATGATTTTGGCACAGCTGCGGAAGGAAGAGATTGCGCAGAAGAAGGTTATTTTGCCGGTGCACCTTGTGGAAAGAGGCAGCGTGAGGAATATAAACGGATAAAGAAGGAAAAAAGAGGATAAAAACGCATCTTTCCTTCTTTGTCGATTCCGTGATGAACCAATTCGGAAATAGCATTATACAAAATCATCGGCACAGCGCCAAATGAAAACTTGGTGCTGTGCCGATGCTGTTTAAACGGGCGCATGCAGGTTCAGAAATGGCAAGTCATCAAGCAAAGTTCTCCTTCGCTCCACCGTTCATAGGCGCTGCCCTTTATCCCAGCGTGATGCTGACCGCGCCATCCGGGCTGACATTCAGTTTCATACACAGCAAGTATCGCTTGTAAAACGCTTCCTTCTCCTTGTCCGTCATCATAATCCACGAGTTTTGCAGCGCCGTCTCCATCATCTCGCGAACGTTGAATGGTTTCGTGCGTTCTCCCGCCAGCTGCTGATTGATTTGCTCCTGAATTGCATTGATCAGCGTACTGGTTTTGATGTTGTACGACGCCGCCGTACAGAAGTCGTCAATGAAGCAGAACGGGATTTCATGCCGCGCCAAGGTGTCCATGATGGCCATGCCCGTTTTGCCCTTCTCCAGCATAACAAGGAAGCGGACACTGTCCAGCTGGCGAATCATCGCCCAGTAGTCGCTGTCCGACGACACAAGGATGACCGCATCCACGCCGGAGGTATACACTTCGCGGCTTGTCCGCACCGCCAGCGCCATATCGCACTGCGATTTGTTCTGGTTCAGCCGCTCGACCTTAATATGTTCCAGCTCAAGGTTCGCTTTTTCATCCACCGCCGTAGAGAGCGTGCGGTCAACCAGCGTTTTCCATTGTGCCGTTGTATACTCGCTGTCAAACAGAATCACCTTGGATATTTTGCCCAGCTGCTCGGTCGGGAGGCTGCTCAGCGCCGCCGCGAGCTTCACGGCATCCGAATTTTCGCAGTCCACCGCAATCAGGCATTTCTTGCATTGCTCCAGCAGCCTGCCCAGATTGCGCATCGTGTGGTTGCCCGCATCGCGCACCAGCGACAGGTTTTCAAAGCGGTCTTCGTGGCGCTCATAGAGAATCGTTACGAATTTTTCATCATTATAGAGGATATTGCCCTTGCTCTCTGGGCTTGTAGCAACGGCATCCCAGTTAATCCAGCAATGGAACGGGTAGCGGCGGGTATCGCTTTTATAGTATTCCCCTGCTTTTTTGATACCATCTTTTTTCGTCCCGTTCGGCATCAGGAAAATGGGTTTCACATAGTCCCACTTCACCCATTCCGGGAAAAAGCGCGCCACTTGATTGATTCGGTTGCTGATTTCACAATTGATGCTGATAATGTATTCGTCAATATCCGGCTTTGCTTTGTAAATTCTGACGCCGTCCTGTTCCAGCTGCGCCACCGCTTCTGATGGAATGAGATTCGGCACGCTGCCGATATTGCGGAAGCTCATGCGAAATTCATTCACAATGGCTGGATAATTGCGTTCCATCGCCGTGCGAATGCGGCACAGATTGCGAATAATGCGCGCCTCTTTGTGCGCATCCAGCTCTTCGTAGCTTTTCAGCAGAAATGGTCTTGCATTTTCTTCGCCAAAGTTTTCTTTGTCGATGCCAATAAGGTATGCCATCGGCGACACCAGCGTGTACGTTGAATTCTGGAACTCATTGTAGATGATTTTCTTGTCAAGCGGTGATAGCTTTTGCTGATTTTCCGGATTTTCATCGTCTTGTGCAAGCTCTTTGACGAGTTTTGATAAATCAGCGAGATTATTGGAGCTGATTGTTTTACGCGCTTTCGGCTGGGTTTTCGTTTTCTTTGCCATGTGGAAGACTCCTTTTTTGTATTTTTTTGTTCATTTCCATCATACCATTTTGGCGGCAGCATTGCAAGGGCAGCAGCGCACAAATATATTCCTGCTTTGCGCATTGTTTTTCCCGGAAGTGCTTGACAAAAACTGCTCGATAGTTTTATTTTTCTTGACAGCAGGTTATTACGATGCTATACTATTATTAACATTTGATACACACAAATTGATTATATTGGGAGGAATTCTGTATGGAATACGTCACACACCTCCGCGAGGACGGCAGCTATCAGCCGCTCAAGGAGCATTTGGAAGGCACAGCGACGCGTTCTGCGAAATTCGCCGCTTCTTTTGGAGCGAGTTCTCATGCCGAAAGAACAGCCTTGCTGCACGATATCGGCAAGTACAGCCCCAACGGGCAGCGCCGCCAGCGTGACCCGGAACACACTGCCAAGGTGGATCACAGCACGGCAGGTGCGAAGGCGGCGGCAGATTTGGGCGATATGCCCGCGGCGTTTGCCATTGCGGGGCATCACGGCGGTCTGCCCGACTTGGGAACCCGTTCCAGCCTCGATGATGGCACATTGTGCGCACGGCTGAACAAAAAGCTGACCGGCGGCGATGATCCATCGGCGTGGCGCAGTGAGATTTCTTTGCCAACAGGCGTTCAGCCCACACCGCCGTGGCTTCCGCGGAATGATGTGCGCCTGACTGCCATGTACATCCGGATGCTGTTCTCCTGTCTGGTGGATGCTGATTTTCTGGACACGGAGCGCGCGCTCAGCAAGGAAGAAAAGCCGCGCGGCATCGGCGATTCCATGCCCGCGCTGCTGGAAAAGCTGCAAGCGCACGTTGCCAAATGGCTGGAAGAGCCCAAGTCCGACCTCTGCGCGCTGCGCAACGAGGTGCTGCGGCGCTGCCTGCGTGGCAGCGAAGATCCGCAGGGCTTGTACAGCCTGACCGTCCCCACGGGCGGCGGCAAAACGGTTTCGTCGCTTGCCTTTGCGCTCAGCCACGCGGTGAAGCATGACATGAAGCGCATCATCTACGTCATCCCCTACACCAGCATCATCGACCAGAACGCGAAAGTCTTTCGGGAGATTCTGGGCGATGAGAACGTGGTGGAGCATCACAGTCAGGTAGATTTGCCCGATACGGATGCCGAAACGCCCGATGCCCTCCGCAAGCGCCTTGCCTGCGAAAACTGGGATGCCCCCGTCATCGTCACGACCGCCGTGCAGTTCTTTGAATCCTTCTACGCCGCCAAGCCCGGCCGCTGCCGCAAACTCCACAACGTCGCCAACAGCGTGGTGATTTTCGACGAGGCGCAGACGCTGCCGATTTCGCTGATGCGCCCCTGCGTCTCGGTAATCGACCAGCTGGTTCAGCATTACGGCGTCACCGCCGTTCTCTGTACCGCGACGCAGCCCGAATTGCTGTCCATTTTCAGCGGCTTCACCGCGGGCAACCGCATTCAAGAGCTTGTCCCCGACCCGGATGCGCTGTTCAGCAGCCTTCACCGCGTCACCTTCCAGCAGGACGGGACGCTTTCGGACGAGGAATTAGCCGCGCGGATTCGTCAGGAAAATGCCGTGCTGTGCATCGTCAATTCCCGCAAACAGGCGCGCAGCCTGTACGAAGCCCTGCCGGAAGAGGAGCGTTTCCATCTCTCCACGCTGATGAACGCCATCGACCGTGAACGCACCATTGCCACAATTCGCGAACGCTTAGACAAGAAACAGTGCTGCCGCGTCATCTCCACCAGCCTGATTGAAGCGGGCGTTGACGTGGATTTTCCGACCGTATACCGCGAATTAGCCGGACTGGACAGCATTCTGCAAGCCGCCGGACGCTGCAATCGCGAGGGAAAGGAAGCGGCGCAGGACAGCATCGTCCACATCTACCAGACCGAACACGCGGTTCCACCCATCATGCGCCCAAACATTGAAAGCTGCCGCACAGTGCTGCGCCTGTATGCGGAGGACATCGGCAGCCGCAAAGCCATCCACGCGTATTTTTGCGATTTGCTCTTCAAGCGCGGCGAAAATCAGCAGCGTTCACGACCCGTTTCGTCCGAAAATGATTTACTGGATACCAGCAAAACGCTGTCATCCGAAGCAAGATTTGCTTTCCGCGAAACCGCCGAGCATTTCCGCTTTATCGACACAGATACGGTAACGGTGTACATTCCGACACCTGAAAACAGCGAGGACATCAAAGCCCTGCGTGATGGGCACTATTCGCGTGAGCTTTTCCGCCGTCTGGGGCGCTGCGGCGTGAGTATCTACCGCCGCGAGTATCAGGCGTTGTGCAGCATCGGCGGCGTCACGGAAATCACCGACGCGCACTGCGGCATTCTGAGCGACATCAAATTGTACACGCCGGAATGCGGCTTGCAGGTCAGCTGCACGAGCGGACTGGGGCTGTTCGCCTGACGTATATATAATGAAGAAAAGCAGAAACGGGCGGCAAGCATTGCGCTCACCGCCCGCCCCGTTAGACGATTGTCTAGCTTAGTATTTCAACCCACAGATAGAAGCAGCGAATTGCCCGCCGTTTCCATCCGACTTTGGCATTTTATCATCTTTTCGCTGGCGTGTCAAACCATGATTGATAGTTCTGTTCAATCTCAAAGTTATTTTCTATTTTAGTGAATTTTCTTCTTGACATATACGCTGTGCCGTGCTATACTGTTCTTGTCAACCGAAAGGAAGTGAGTTGCTGACGATACACCCATTCGTCCCCTTGCGAACTGTCACTTGCCCACATCGGCAAGTGTTGATTGAGAAGTAAGAATGAGGAGGTGAACCAATGTCCATCAAAATGGAGGTGTGGGGCGAGTACGCTTGCTTCACCCGGCCTGAAATGAAGGTTGAGCGTGTCAGCTATGACGTTCCAACGCCCAGCGCCGCCCGCGGAATGGTAGAAAGTGTATACTATCATCCGGGCCTAAAATGGCATGTGGATAAAATCTACGTCTGCAAGCCCATCCGCTTCACGAACATTCTCCGCAACGAAGTGGCATCTAAGATTTCCGCCAGCAACGTGCTGACCGAAGCCAACGGCAAGAAGCGCTCCTACATCGACCGAAACGCCGATATTCAGCAGCGCGCTACCACCATGCTGCGAAACGTGCACTACGTCATTGAAGCTCACTTCGAGATGACCGACAAAGCCAATCCGTCGGACAATCCCGGCAAGTTTCAGGACATCGTGAAGCGGCGTCTTCGCAGCGGTCAAGCGTACATGCAGCCGTATCTTGGCTGTCGAGAATGTACGGCGCATTTCCGGCTCTGGGAGGGCGGCGACATCCCCACCATCGACGAAACGCGGGATTTGGGCTATATGATTTTTGATATGGACTATTCTGATTTGGAAAACATCCAGCCGATGTTCTTCCGGGCGCAGATGGTGCATGGCGTGATTGACTTGACAGACTGTGAGGTGGTGAAATGATTCTGCAATCGCTCGTGCGGTGCTACGATTCGCTCGCCGCGCAGGGCACGTTGAAGCGTCCCGGCTGGTCCGCCGTCAAGGTGCAGTGGGGCTTGCGTCTGACTGCCGACGGGCAGGTGTCGTCGGTGGAAATGCTCGGCGCAGCAAACGATAAGGGCAAGCTGCTTCCCCGCATGATGTTCCTGCCCACGCCTGTCAAGCGCACCAGCGGCAAGGCCGCCAGCTTCCTCTGCGACAACGCCAAGTATCTGCTGGGCATCACCAGTGAAATGCGCAGCAGCGAACACACGCCGTCGGACAGCAAAGCCATCAAGGATGCAGGCACCTGCTTCCGCATCAGCGCCCAGCGGCATCGCGAGCTGCTGGACGGCGTATCCTGCCCGATGGCGCAGGCGATTCTCCGCTTTTTTGACACTTGGCAGCCTGAAAAGGCAGCACAGTCCCCTGCCCTGCTGGAGCATTTCGACGACCTGTGCAAGGGCGGCAATCTCGTTTTCTGCATGATGGACGCATCTGGCGAAGCCACAATGGCGCAGGATGTGCCGGAGATTCACGCGGCTTGGGATGAAGCTGCCTCCAGCAGTGTGGAGGATGATATCACGCGAGGACGCTGTCTGGTCACGGGCGAATTGGATACAATTGCTCGCTTGCACCCTGCCATCAAAGGGGTAGATGGCGCGCAGTCTTCTGGTGCATTACTTGTTTCCTTCAACAAAGGTAAAAATGCTTTCGAATCCTACGGACGAGAGGATGCGCAGGGCTTGAACGCCCCCGTCGGGAATCATGCCGCCTTTGCCTACGGCGAAGCGCTCAACTACATGCTTCGCGTGAAGGACTATCACAGTCTTCTGGGATCTGCCACCCTCGTTTACTGGGCAGAAACGGCGCAATCCGCTTGCAGCGACTGCTTTGCCGCTCTGCTGGGGACTAACGAAGACATGACGCAGAATACGCTGGACGGCATCATGAAAGCCATCCGCCTTGGGCAGGGTCTCCAGTGGGAGAATGTTCCGCTGGATTCCCGTACACCCTTCTACATTCTGGGGCTGTCGCCGAATGCGTCCCGTCTGTCGGTTCGTTTCTTCCTGCAAGGGACGTTTGGCGATTTTGCCGCGAATTTGGCGCGTCATCAGGAGCGTTTGAACATCATTCGCCCTTCCTATGACACGCGGGAAACACTTTCTGCCTATTCGCTGCTCAAGGAAATAGCGAATCCCAACAGCAGGGACAAGCTGCCGCCGTCGCATCTGGTGGGCGATTTGCTCCGCGCCATTCTTGGCGATACGCCTTACCCTGTTTCGCTGCTGACGCAAACAGAGCTGCGCATCCATGCGGAGCACAATGTCAGCCGCGGCAAGGCGGCAATTCTCAAAGCGTGGCTGCTGAAAAACGGCAGCAATCCACAGTACAAGGAGGTCATCGACGTGCAACTTAACGAACAGACGAATTACGCACCGTATGTGCTGGGTCGTCTCTTTGCGGTGCTGGAAAGCCTCCAGCAGAAGGCAAATCCCGGCATCAACGCTACCATCATGGATCGTTACTTCAACGCTGCCTGCGCAACGCCCAGCATCGTTTTCCCGACGCTGCTGAAGCTGGCGCAGAGTCACTTGAAAAAGCTTGATACCGGCTATTTCATCTATTACGACAAGCAGATGACGGAACTGTGCGGGCGCTTGACTGACAGCTACCCCGCGCGCCTGAACCTGCAGGATCAGGGTATTTTCCAGCTGGGCTACTATCACCAGAAGCAGAAGTTCTTCACGAAAAAGGAGGAAAACAGCAATGTCTGATGTGATTCGCAATCGGTATGATTTCGTGGTGCTGTTCGACGTGCAGAACGGCAATCCCAACGGTGACCCCGATGCCGGCAACATGCCCCGCACCGACCCGGAAACGGGTCTGGGGCTGGTGACGGACGTGTGCCTGAAGCGCAAGATTCGCGACTATGTGGCGACCGTCAAGGAGGGCGACCCGCATTACGGCATCTATATTCAGGATGGCGTTCCGCTGAATCGCTGCGACCGTGAAGGGCTGGAGGCCTGCGGCTACGGCGACATCAAGGAGGACGACCTCAAAAAGAAACTGAAGTCGAATGACCCGGAGATTGACCGCAAGCTGCGCGATTATATGTGCAGCCACTACTACGACATCCGGACGTTCGGCGCGGTGATGACGACGTTTGTCAAGGCGTCGCTGAACTGCGGTCAGGTGCGCGGGCCGGTGCAGCTGGGCTTTGCCCGCAGCGTTGACCCCATTGTGCCGCAGGAAGTGACCATCACCCGCGTCGCCATCACGACAGAAAAGGACGCGGAGAAGAAGGGCACCGAAATGGGGCGCAAGTACATCGTCCCCTACGGGCTGTACCGCGTGGAAGGGTTCGTATCCGCAAATCTGGCGCGCAAGACCACGGGCTTCAGCGAAGAAGACCTCGCCCTGTTGTGGGATGCCATCCTCAACATGTTTGAAAACGACCACTCCGCCGCGCGCGGCATGATGGCAGTGCGCAAGCTCATCATCTTCCGCCATGAGAAGGAACTGGGCAACGCCCCCGCGTGGAAGCTGTTTGAACGCGTGCGTGTAGCGCGTAAGGCGGATGTAACGGTTCCGCGCAGCTTTGCGGACTACGAATGGACGGTGGATGACACGAATCTGCCGGACGGCGTCACCTGCGAAGTGAAGGGGTGACGCAGCAGGACACGACCCTCTCCGCCTTGCAGCATTACGCCTACTGCCGCCGCCAATGGGGATTGATTTTTCTGGAGCAGCAGTGGGCAGAAAATGCGCACACGGCGGAGGGGCAAGTGTTCCATCAAACGGCGCATCACGGCCCGGAAGCGGAATTGCGCGGCGATACGCTGATTCTGCGCGGACTGCGGCTGGAATCTGCCCGCCTGCACCTGCACGGCGTCAGCGACGTGGTGGAGTTCCACCGCAGCCCCGGCGGTGTTGCGCTGCATGGGCGCGAAGGGCTGTGGCTGCCGTACCCGGTAGAATACAAAAAGGGATCGGACAAAACGCAGGAGGCCGACGAGGTGCAGCTGTGCGCACAGGCGCTCTGCTTGGAGGAGATGCTCTGCTGCGCCATCCCGGAGGGCAGCTTGTTTTATGGCGAACCCCGCCGTCGGACGCGGGTTGCGCTGGATGAACCTCTCCGTGTGCGAACGCTGTCGCTTCTGGCGGAACTGCTGGAGAATCAGGCGCGCGGACATACGCCATCCGTTCGGGCACACAAGGGCTGCAATGCCTGCTCGCTCAAGGATGTATGCGTTCCGCGGCTCAGCCGAACTGGCAGCGTCCGCGCCTACATGCACGCCCGTATTGCGGAGGATTCGCCATGAGAAAGATGCTGAATACGCTGTTCGTGACGACGGAAGACGCCTACTTGTCGCTGGAAAACGAGAATATCGTCGTCCATGTGGGCGAGGAAAAGCGCGCGCAGTATCCCCTGCTGATGCTGGAGGGCATTCTGACTTTCTCCTACAAGGGCGCAAGTCCGGCACTCATGGGTGCTTGCGCGGCGCGCGGTATCGGGCTGACGTTTCTGACACCGCGCGGGCGATTTTTAGCGCGCGTCTGCGGCAGCGAGCGCGGCAATGTTCTGCTGCGCCGCGAGCAGTATCGGCGCGCCGACAGCCTATCCGCCAGCTGCCTGATTGCACGGAATTTCATCTTCGGCAAGGTATACAATCAGCGCTGGGTGCTGGAGCGTACCATCCGCGACCACGCCTTGCGCGTGAATGTGCAGGCACTTAAGGATGTTTCCGCCACGTTAGATACCAAGCTGCCGCAAATTGAATCAGCGGTTGATTTAGATGTGCTGCGCGGGCTGGAAGGCGACGCATCCGCCGATTATTTTTCGGTATTCGACGAAATGATACTGACTCAAAAGGCGGATTTCTTGCTGAACGGCCGCAATCGCCGCCCGCCGCAGGACAACATGAACGCCCTGCTCTCCTTCGCCTATGTGCTGCTCGCCAACGACTGCGCTGCCGCGCTGGAAAGCGTCGGGCTGGATGCCTACGTCGGCTTCATGCACCGCGACCGTCCGGGGCGCACGTCGCTCGCCCTTGACCTGATGGAAGAACTGCGCGCCCCGATGGCAGATCGCCTCTGCATCACGCTGGTGAACAACCGTGTGCTGCAGGACAAGCACTTCGACCGGCAGGAGAGCGGCGCCGTCTTCCTGAACGATGCCGGGCGCAAGCAGTTCTTGACCGCGTGGCAAAACCGCAAGCGCGAAGAAATCACCCACCCGTTCCTGAAGGAAAAAATCATGTGGGGGCTTGTTCCCTATGTACAGGCACTGCTGCTTGCGCGCACCCTCCGCGGCGACACAGACGGTTATCCCCCATTCCTCTGGAAATAACCCGAAAGCGAGGCGTTCCCGATGCTGGTTCTAATCACCTACGATGTTTCCACCGTCGATGCAGACGGCAAACGCCGCTTGCGGCAAGTCGCCAAGCGCTGCGTCGTCCACGGTCAGCGCGTGCAGAATTCCGTATTTGAGTGTTCTTTGGATGCCGCACAGTACAAGCTGCTTCAGGCGGAACTTCGGCAGCTGATTGACCCGGAAAAGGACAGTTTGCGCTTTTACAACCTCGGCAATCACTACGAAAGCCGGATTGAGCACATTGGCGTGAAGACGAGCTACGCCCCGGAAGGGCTGCTGATGCTGTAAGGGTGCGCCGCGCGAATCGCCCGTGCGAAGCGCAAGCCTCCAGCCTTTTGCAGGGAGGTTCGCACCGGATTTCGCGGTTTTTCCGGCAAAATTACCGCATTTTCGGCTAAGCTGATTCTCAAAAGGACTGTTTTGTGGTATACTTTTTGTGCAAAGCCTATGATTCTGATCGACAGAATTGTTACTCTGCGCAGTCGCTCCCCGTGCGGGGAGCGTGGATTGAAATGATGAATAGCAGAAAAAATATGCTAAGCACTTTTTGTCGCTCCCCGTGCGGGGAGCGTGGATTGAAATCGAGAACCACTTGTTGCGGTTGTCTCCCGTGTAAGCGTCGCTCCCCGTGCGGGGAGCGTGGATTGAAATTTCATGATGTCTTCGTAGACAACGTAGGCATCAAGTCGCTCCCCGTGCGGGGAGCGTGGATTGAAATACTGCTTTCAAAGTTATCAAAACTCATGTGTAATCCGTCGCTCCCCGTGCGGGGAGCGTGGATTGAAATTGCGTAAAGCAGAACGTAGGTGTTAGCAAAGTCACGTCGCTCCCCGTGCGGGGAGCGTGGATTGAAATACGCCGTAGCGGCGGCGTGGCATGATGTATCCGGTCGCTCCCCGTGCGGGGAGCGTGGATTGAAATGATGTGGATGCTGATGTTCTCAAATCCCGCGCCCGGTCGCTCCCCGTGCGGGGAGCGTGGATTGAAATCAAGCAAATGGCAAAACGCCGTGCGCGTGCGCACGTCGCTCCCCGTGCGGGGAGCGTGGATTGAAATTTGCCGCCCCCCGAAATGATTGCGGGGCGTTATGGTCGCTCCCCGTGCGGGGAGCGTGGATTGAAATGTTTTCGTCGCGGCAGAGCTGGACAGCTTCGCGTCGCTCCCCGTGCGGGGAGCGTGGATTGAAATTGTCAGCGGTTGCGCAAAAGGAAGTTGCTATCCGTCGTCGCTCCCCGTGCGGGGAGCGTGGATTGAAATGCTCAGGCGGAACTCTCCCGCGCCAATCAGCAGACCGTCGCTCCCCGTGCGGGGAGCGTGGATTGAAATCTCGGCGGCGCGGAGAATGCCCAGCGCGTGAGCGGTCGCTCCCCGTGCGGGGAGCGTGGATTGAAATAGCGTCACTGAACTGTCCGAAAAGGCGGGAGTTCGTCGCTCCCCGTGCGGGGAGCGTGGATTGAAATACGGCGTGAGCAATAAGCAAGTCGAATACGCCACCGTCGCTCCCCGTGCGGGGAGCGTGGATTGAAATGTTCCCGGCATCAAAATCATTCCGCGCGACCCGGTCGCTCCCCGTGCGGGGAGCGTGGATTGAAATACCCATGCGCCTCCTTGAACATCAATCGTAGTGTGTCGCTCCCCGTGCGGGGAGCGTGGATTGAAATGGCTATCTTTCTTCGCGTCCCTTCTCCGCGGTCGGTCGCTCCCCGTGCGGGGAGCGTGGATTGAAATCGCCTTCGCGGTGAGGTACTCAACGTAGTCCATCGCGTCGCTCCCCGTGCGGGGAGCGTGGATTGAAATCTTGTAATTTTTAGGGTCGCATGTTGCGAATGTTGGTCGCTCCCCGTGCGGGGAGCGTGGATTGAAATTGGGGGGGCAAATCGTAACGATGGACGGCATACCGTCGCTCCCCGTGCGGGGAGCGTGGATTGAAATTGCTGCAATCAGGCGCAGTATTGCGCTGGTTAAGCGTCGCTCCCCGTGCGGGGAGCGTGGATTGAAATCTCGGCGGCGCGGAGAATGCCCAGCGCGTGAGCGGGTCGCTCCCCGTGCGGGGAGCGTGGATTGAAATTTGTCTCTTGCTTTTACTTCCGCAAGCCGCGCCAGTCGCTCCCCGTGCGGGGAGCGTGGATTGAAATGGGCTTGTCGGCAAGGAAGAGCTGTACCATCGCCTGTCGCTCCCCGTGCGGGGAGCGTGGATTGAAATCTGACATGGGAATATCAAAAAATCGTGAATCCGGTCGCTCCCCGTGCGGGGAGCGTGGATTGAAATGCCGTACTCATAACGCTGGTAGCCCAAGGCTGACATGTCGCTCCCCGTGCGGGGAGCGTGGATTGAAATTCTCTCATTGTGCCGCAAATCGCAGCAAAGTGCCATGTCGCTCCCCGTGCGGGGAGCGTGGATTGAAATGCCATCCCGAACGGCGGTTATCGCGCCAAAGCAACCGTCGCTCCCCGTGCGGGGAGCGTGGATTGAAATGTGTCGAGCCAGTCCACCATGCACCGCATAACAGTCGCTCCCCGTGCGGGGAGCGTGGATTGAAATACCGATACGACGGCGACGATGGAGACGCTCAACGTCGCTCCCCGTGCGGGGAGCGTGGATTGAAATTATCAAGTCGCGAATTGCAAACTATTACGGTTGCGTCGCTCCCCGTGCGGGGAGCGTGGATTGAAATTGCGAAAGGCAATCGCCTGTCTGACGGACACGCTTGTCGCTCCCCGTGCGGGGAGCGTGGATTGAAATCATGCCGGAGGCGTTCTCCGTCATCTGGGAGGAAGTCGCTCCCCGTGCGGGGAGCGTGGATTGAAATAGGTACGCGCGAGCAAAACAGCAGCGGCAGCTACGTCGCTCCCCGTGCGGGGAGCGTGGATTGAAATCAGTCTATCAACGTCGTCCGGCGACGGGAACGCGTCGCTCCCCGTGCGGGGAGCGTGGATTGAAATATCGCGGAGGTAATCGCGACGGCTTTCGCCCTGTCGCTCCCCGTGCGGGGAGCGTGGATTGAAATATGCGCGAAATGCCGCACGTCTGCATCGGAGGCAGTCGCTCCCCGTGCGGGGAGCGTGGATTGAAATGCTGTCACCTCGCTCTTGTACGTCGGCAGCCACTGTCGCTCCCCGTGCGGGGAGCGTGGATTGAAATCTGCGAGCGCGGATTGACAAGCTGCAAGCGGAGGCGTCGCTCCCCGTGCGGGGAGCGTGGATTGAAATCTTTGCAAAAAATCTCGAAAAAAAATGTGATTTGCGTCGCTCCCCGTGCGGGGAGCGTGGATTGAAATGACACCGTGCCGCACAAGGCGACGAAGACCAGCGAGGTCGCTCCCCGTGCGGGGAGCGTGGATTGAAATGATTTTTCCTAATTCGGCACGTCTGCCACGTCAACGTCGCTCCCCGTGCGGGGAGCGTGGATTGAAATCGCGCCAGCGTCGCAAGTTCGCGGCGTTTCGCGCACGTCGCTCCCCGTGCGGGGAGCGTGGATTGAAATTTCGTCGCTGTCCGCCGTGATAAGGTCGCGGGTCGTCGCTCCCCGTGCGGGGAGCGTGGATTGAAATGTTATGCTTTTATCACATTTTTTGCACCACCTTTGTCGCTCCCCGTGCGGGGAGCGTGGATTGAAATCTATGGTGCTGGCAAAGCCAAAAACAAGTACAACGTCGCTCCCCGTGCGGGGAGCGTGGATTGAAATATGCACATTGCCGCAACTTGCACAGCTTCACAAGGTCGCTCCCCGTGCGGGGAGCGTGGATTGAAATACATGGCAGGACTGGCAGAACGAGCCGGACAAAGCGTCGCTCCCCGTGCGGGGAGCGTGGATTGAAATGATATGGTGGAGCGAATCGAGAAAGGGGAAAGGGTCGCTCCCCGTGCGGGGAGCGTGGATTGAAATAGTCCTTTTTTATGCATGTATACCGCATGTGCGGTCGCTCCCCGTGCGGGGAGCGTGGATTGAAATAACAAAAGAAGAGCGCAAGGCGTACACACTGGCGTCGCTCCCCGTGCGGGGAGCGTGGATTGAAATGAGTTGGATATAGATAGCATAGTTGGATACGAAAGTCGCTCCCCGTGCGGGGAGCGTGGATTGAAATCCTACATCTTGCAGGATTTTTCGCGCCAGCGTCGTCGCTCCCCGTGCGGGGAGCGTGGATTGAAATGTCTCACAGTAAATCGGGGCGCACATTAGGCGCGTCGCTCCCCGTGCGGGGAGCGTGGATTGAAATAATCCATACGAGCGTTCCTACGCCGATTGCCAAGTCGCTCCCCGTGCGGGGAGCGTGGATTGAAATTGCAACGGCTCGTCAAGCAGATTGAGCATCAGCGTCGCTCCCCGTGCGGGGAGCGTGGATTGAAATAACTACTCCACGCTCTCGCTAATTCTTCCAGCTTGTCGCTCCCCGTGCGGGGAGCGTGGATTGAAATATCTCCAGCGACACGAGCAGCACCCCGCCGCCGGTCGCTCCCCGTGCGGGGAGCGTGGATTGAAATATTATCTGGAACACAATATCGTTTGCGTAATCACGTCGCTCCCCGTGCGGGGAGCGTGGATTGAAATCCGGGATGTCGAGGTTAAAATCAGGCTCTTGCTTGTCGCTCCCCGTGCGGGGAGCGTGGATTGAAATAGAAGGTCGCCGTGGACCAGTACCAGAAGGCGCTGGTCGCTCCCCGTGCGGGGAGCGTGGATTGAAATATCTTTGCTCCATTCTTTGCTGACGATTCCACCGGTCGCTCCCCGTGCGGGGAGCGTGGATTGAAATTGCGATGACGATACCGTCCCGCCCTTCTTCCGCTTGTCGCTCCCCGTGCGGGGAGCGTGGATTGAAATATCCTCCGTCGGGACTACATCGGCATAAAGAGAGTCGCTCCCCGTGCGGGGAGCGTGGATTGAAATGGAAAGGAATTGCTCATAAATTGGCTGGTTGAAGTCGCTCCCCGTGCGGGGAGCGTGGATTGAAATTCCCCACAGTACATATACCATCTATTGGTAGCGTCGCTCCCCGTGCGGGGAGCGTGGATTGAAATTCCGCAACTCCCATATAATGTGTTATGCCATGCTGTCGCTCCCCGTGCGGGGAGCGTGGATTGAAATATCACTGCGTTGCAAACCGGGCAGATTGTCAGTGCGGTCGCTCCCCGTGCGGGGAGCGTGGATTGAAATGCGCGGAACGCAAGGCGAAATGCGTCTCTTGGCAGTCGCTCCCCGTGCGGGGAGCGTGGATTGAAATATAATTTGCCATTAATGCCTTCCGCAAGGCGGAAGTCGCTCCCCGTGCGGGGAGCGTGGATTGAAATGCAGATTGGCAATCTTGTCTGACGATATAGGAGA